>ERZ795059.844-NODE-844-length-36834-cov-12.148427_pt1 | contig 36834 bp, 31 predicted proteins | sample MGYA00375143_ERZ795059 | MGnify/ENA primary metagenome ERZ795059 (study PRJEB30188, sample SAMN05720168) | activated sludge metagenome | isolation source: Anaerobic digester | place: USA | collected 2015-01-07 ... | reverse complement strand
TCCGTCTGAAGGCATTATTGAAGGGGAAGGGGCAGAAGGCGAAGAAGGTGAGGGCATGCCCTCCGAAGGTCTCATTGAAGGAGAAGAGAGCGAGGGCATGCCCTCCGAAGGTTTACCGGAGGAGGGTCAAACAGAAGGCATAACCGAAGGCTCCATTGAGGGCGAGGGAATAAGCGAAGGAGAAGGCCAAATCGAATATCACACCGCGGACCAGAATGGCGACCATCACATCAGCCTCTGCGAACTCCTCCGCGTTATCCAGCTCTACAATATCCGCGCGTATCATTGCCAAGCGGGCACCGAAGACGGCTACGCCCCAGGTGCAGGAGAAGACCACGCCTGTATACCTCACGCCAGCGACTACAAACCTCAAGACTGGTACATCGGATTACTTGAACTCCTCCGCCTCATCCAATTCTACAATTCCGGCGGATATCACTTATGTGAAGGAAGCGAAGACGGTTTTTGCCCCGGTCCGTAGGAAGCCTCGCTCAAAAAACACATCGCAATGCACTGGAATCTAAGGAAGAAGTCGTCAGTGTAACGCGCCATGATTGCATCGCGGCGCGCATACTGCAGGCAGAGGCTGGCTGGCAGAGGCAAAATGATTCTTCCGTGCGGCACGCCTTCCTTCACCTTGCGCCACACGCCTAGATCGTCTCTGGCACGGAAAAGGGTTCGCGGCAGGCGCAGGAGAGCAAGCGGTTGGCTTCATCGTCATTAATGAATTTCTCTGCTTGCGCATCATAGGCGAGCGCACGTCCCAAGCGGTACGTGTTTTCGTCGAGATTCATATCGGTGACGTCGGTTAAATGCTGTTTCATGCTTCCCCACGCTTCGCCCGCCATGGCATCATCATCCAGAAGTGATGGCGAATGCGTGAAAGACATGTCCTCGCCCAATCGGTACGAGATGTTTCCCAAGTGGCAAAGCATGGAAGTCAAATGGCCCTCGACAATTTCCGACTTCAAGTCCTCGCGTTTCCGGCTTCGCACACACTCGATGAAATTGGCGAAGTGCAACTGTTGCGGGTCCACGCTGGGAGCGTCCGAGGGGACATCGACCCGTTTGCCTGTGAGCGTGACCTTCTTTTGGGTCTCTGCCGCATCCACTTCCGGCAAGGGTTCGCTGGTGTTCTTTCCCTTTGGATAGAAACGCCCATGCTTAATCACGCCGCCGGTTGTGTAGAATTCATTGGTTACCTTGGTTGTTCTGTCATCAACCAGCCCGCGATCTTCAAAGAAGATCTTCGCTTCGCCGAAGTCGATTATGGTCAATTGCGTATTTGGCGTCTGGCCTTGATCCTTGTATCCAAAACGGCCTCCCAGACTGATCACACGCTGCGGCGCGGCGCCTTCCGGCATGGCCCAACGGGCAATGTCCATCTGATGCACACCCTGGTTGCCGATTTCACCACAGCCGAAGTCCCAGAACCAGTGCCAGTTATAGTGGACGAGGTTCTCGTGATAGGGTTGCTGAGGCGCCGGACCGAGCCAAAGGTTGAAATCCAATCCCTGGGGCGGCTCTTTGGGAGCTTTAACGCCGATGCTCTGCCGTGGCTTGCTCGCATAGCCGTAGGCCACCAGCAGTTTGCCATACTTGCCGCTGCGAATTGCCGCCATCTGGTTGATGAATGCCGGATTGGAACGGTTTTGTGTGCCATGCTGCACGATACGGTCAAACTTACGGGCTGCTTCGATCAATCTGCGTCCTTCGAGAATGGTGTGGCTGCACGGCTTCTCTACATAGACGTCCTTGCCCGCCTGGCACGACCAAATGGCCAAGAGCGTGTGCCAGTGATCCGGCGAGGCTATCGATACCGCATCGATGTCCTTGTCGTTAAGCGCTTCGCGCAGGTCCTGTATGCACTTGGGCGTGTTGCCGGCCTTCTCCTGCACAAATTTTTGCCGCGCTGCAAACAGCCGGGAATCGGGATCCGCCAGATAGGCGATTTCCACCTGATCTTTCATGGCACAATAGGCGGCCAGATGCTCCTGCCCCCGGGAATTAATTCCCGCCACCGCGATCCGAATCCGATCATTGGCTCCCAACACCCGCGCCGAGGCCTTTGTTCCCGCCAGTGTAAAGGCAGCCGTCAAACCGGCTGCCGCGCTATGCTTTAAAAAGGTACGCCGTGTCTGTTTCATCGGGGCATCTCCCTATCGTTTCAACTGGATGGATTTCGCCGGAATGCAGATCAGATCGGTTGACGTATGACCATTGCGCTCAACGCGGCAAAGGGTATAGACCGAACCGTCTTTCCCAACCGCGATAGAATTAACATATAGCGGCCGTTGGCCATCGGGCATGAAGACCGCGCCATGGTCGATATACTTGGCGGCGGGAATGTCGTAGGTGATCACGTGCAGGTTTTCCAGCCCCTTAGCCTCGCCCTTGCCTGTCGTGTCTTTGCCCGTCACCCGTTTACCGTTCTCATAGATGGGGCCGCCGGTGAGATAATAGAGCGTCCGCCCGTCGGGGCCTAATGTGAAACCGAGATAGCCATAGCTGAACTGGTCAAACATACCGCAGCGCTTCGATGGTAAGGAAGTCAGCCGTTCCAACACTTCGACCTGCTCGGCCTTCGGATCGAACCGGAACAAATATCCCGAGTTGCCATGCACGCCATAAAACGATTTCTCTGACGCGTACCAGACCACTTGGCGCCAGTTGTAGCCCATGTGACCTGAGTTGCTCGGGTCGTACAGGCCGAAGTAATCCTTCTTCATCGTGTCCCCCTTCACCGTCTCAAGGGTCTGAAGGCTGTAGTCGTAGTGGATGATCGCGCCGTCGCCCGTGCTGAAATACACGGCACCATCGTCCGGATTGACCGCAATGGAGCGGCAGATGGTCCGGTAACGGTCCCCCTTGCCGTTTTCACCATCGCGAAACATCGAACCCAAATCTTTCATCTCTTTCGTAGCCACGTCGTACGTGACGAAATCACCCGACGGCCACATGAGGCCATAGAGCCGGCCCCGCTGGACATCCATGCTCATGGCGATAATGCCCTCGCCCTGCTTGGCGATTCCAAAATCCTCCGTCTTGCCGCTGGCAGGATCGTACGCCAGAAAATGCCCGCCCTGATACGGCTTCCAGCCTTCCGGCGGCGGCCCAATCACCTCCATGTCGTTAAGGATTACATAGTAGCCGTCATGTGTACTGAAGTAGAGTTTTCCTTGATACTCCCAGAAACAGCAATGGATTTTGCCCTGCGCCACGGCCTTCATGTCTTTCTCACCGCACATTTCCGTTAAATCGCCGATGGTGGTGATCTTCTTCGATGCCGGATCGAAACAAAACATCCGCCCGGCCACGTCATGGACGGTCGTACAGAGCACATAGTAAATCTTTCCGTCACTGCCTGTGCTCATGCCGTTGTAGGTGTCATGCCCTTCCTTGAAACCGGAGTCATAAACATCCGCCATCAACTTCGGCGGATCCTCCACGGAACCCGCCGCCATTGCGCTTCCAGCCACCTGGAGAACAGCAACTAACGACATGCGCCACATCAGACGATTCATATGCTTTCGTTTCATATTCATGGTCAACGCCTCATTTGTATAGATGGACTTTATACGTTTCCAGCAGCGTCCAAACACCACTGGCCTTTATTGGTCTCACATTCTCTTTCTTAACTCCGTAATTCTCCGTCAAACCAGATTATTGCATATCTGCATCGTCCAAATTAAACGTCTATAGGGAGATCTGTTCAGACATTTTTTTCAGGGAAATCCCATTGAATTCATACGGTTCCAGGGTGACGGCCAAGTGGTCACCCCGCCGCGTAAAGGCGTGCACGGCCCCAACCTCAAGTGTAATCGGCTGTTGATCCCATTTCGCGGGGTCCCATGTCCAAACAAGCCGCATGAGTTCACCATTATTTGCGGGGAACCGGTTTCCGGATTCGAGATTGACCAGGAAGCCTTCCGGCGATGCTTTTCCCATAACCGTGCGTTTGGCCACAGAGGCGGTAATGCCGGGGCGTGCTTCTTTCCAGGAAAATCCCTGTTGGGGCGCATTGTGCACCAGCAGGGCCGCCCGGCCAAGGGACACGCCATCCGGGGTTTCATAACGCAGCGCCAGTTCACCGGTGTACATTTTGTCCGTAAGCTTGGGAGGCATGGTTGGCTGAAACAGGAACCGGACGCGGCTCCGGGGCGCATATTGATACCCGCCGGGAAGAGTGCCTTCGAGCGTTCCACCACCCGCCTTGACCTTTACCGGCACAATACCTCCTTCGTCTTCCCCGGAATCGGGCACAATCACCCAGGCCTGATCTCCACCGATGGTTCGCGACCAGGGGGCTTTGCGGTCGCCGAACCAGAATTCACTGTCAGAGGTTAAATTGGCTCCGCTCACCATCAGGAGGCGCCCTCCTTCCGCGGGAACGGCTGGTGTGATGCTGAACAGCACGGGCGATCCAAAAATCGGGCATGGCTTTGAGTCTGCCCCATCCAAAATGCCATCGCTGTCAGAATCCGGATTCCGGGGATCGGTCTCGCCGTCATCCACGCTCCCGTTGCGGTTGGCGTCTTCCACGCCGTCCGGCAACCCGTCGCCATCGGTGTCAGGATTCCGGTAATCGGTCTCGCCAGGATCGGCGTTCCCGTTGTCGTTATTATCCTCGGTGCCGTCAGGCAAACCATCCTCATCGCTGTCCGAATACTCCCTGCGCGCATTCGCCAGCCAACTAAAAAGTTTTCCGGCAAACGTGCGCTCGTCTTCGCCCCGAAGGGCATCGCTTTGCAGGGGGGTGGGCGCCGCAATTAAGGCAATGCGCCCCAAGCCGTATTCCCTGGCCACGAATACAGCCCCTACGCCGGTCACGCCGCCCGGTTCCAGGGCATACCCCTTTTCCGCGCCGATGGCGCATCCTTTGGTGATGAGGAAATCCCGCCAATAGCGCACCAGCCGTTTTTCACCGGCCACTTCGAATCGTCCGTTCACCTCAATGCCGGTATAGATGCGGATAGCCAGTGGACTCAGCCACTGCGCCAGCCCCCGCATCCGCTCATTTTCAAGATATTGCCCCAGAAAAAGCAGCGAGCCGCCTTGCGCGACATAGTCGAGCACCGCCTGCCGTGTGAGCGCTCCTTGTGCCGCCGCCGCCGCATTTAACACCACCACGGCGTACCTGTCCAGGGATTCATGATAGGGGCTGGAGGCTTCACGATGGGCAAAGTAATACGGCGGGCCTGCCAGCATATCCGCCAGTGCGCGCAATTTTCGCGGGTCAGACGGATCACGGAGGGATTCCTGGCGTTCGTCCGGCCAAATCCAGAGTATGGTATCCGGCGCGGGCCGTCCCGGCGTGACACTCACCCGAATCAAGCCTGTATTCCAGGCGGTACGCGCTTCTTTTGGCGAAAGCTTCACCTGTAATTCGCCTCCCGTGGCCTGTGCAGGAGAATACCGGGCCGGATCCACGCCCATATAGACATAGCCCGGACCCTGCCCGCTCAGGGGGGAAATGCGCAGCCAAGGAAGCGATTTTTGGTTAAAAGCAATTTGCCATGGGGCGGATTCGCCATTGTGAATATGAATGCGCAAGGTCTGAATTTCACGGCCCATTGCATCTTCTCTAAACTCCACCAAAGGCCGCGTTTCCAGCCAGGGGGTCGGCGCGGTGGAATCCGGATCAGACCCATCCGGCAGGCCGTCATGGTCGGAATCCGGGTCATCGGGGGACGAGCCGATGCGCACTTCTTCTGAATCCGTGAGACTGTCGGCATCGGCGTCCGAAGGTATCACGAAAGCAGAAGGAATGAGGGCAATATCCGCCACCCATCCGCTTTGCAGTGCCATAAAATTTAACGATTTTGCATTGGATACATCCACGGCGTGGAGCCGGTTGCCTTCACCCAGGAACAATCCTTCCCCGGTCCAGCGCATCACCCGGATGGGGTCTTCATAGTCTACCGAGTGATCGCCGCGCACGCCCTTTGGCCAGATCTCAAGGCGGTTGTCGAGGGCGGCAGCAATATCCTGGCCGTCGGGTGAAACAGTCAGATGAAATTGTTGCGAGACTCCCGCCACCGCGTATTCCACCTTTTGAAGGAATGCATCATTTTCCACTGCGGCAAAAGTAGCCTGGGCAAAGTCCGTGCCCCGCGTGCGGGTTGCAATCCACACCCCGGTCTCCATCGCGGGACAGAGGGCGGAGGAGCCCGGTTGCGCAATCCCGGCGATTTCCACAGGATCTCCCAGCGGCGCGAAGGTGGTGGTATTGAGCGCATATACCCAGGAAGCGGTTTCCCCGGCGGGTGTACTCAAGGAGAACCCGGTTACCGCCACAAAGAGCCACTTCTTATCTCTACTCAAAGCCATTCCTGCCGGATGGGATTCAGGAGTGAGTTCAAGCGAACAAAACCGGATATTCTCCTGCTGAAGTTGACCGGTATGACTGTTGCCGATCATCAACGCGGGTTCGCCTGCGGAACCCCTGGCGTATAGCGCCACCACCAGATCGTTATCTCCCAAAAGGACGGCGTCAAGGGGCTTTCCCGGAAGATTCCAACGTATCGCGGGCCGGGCAAGCCGCTTGTTTTTCGGCGGAGGCCAGGGCAGCAGCTCCACTTTTCCCTGCGGCGCATCAGATGGGACCTCTTTCCATCCTAAAAGCACCAGCGAGTCTCCTGTTTTGCCCGGATCGTTAAAAATTCCCGCCGACCGTTCTTTCCACCCAATTTCGGAACGGCGCCGCACCTCCAAAAGCCGTTCAAACGGCTGTGTCGAGAAATCAGAGATAAATGTGCGGGTATTTATGTCTTCGCGGCTTCCCGTGATTCCGGATGCCGTAACCCCCACAATCGCATGGCTGTAATCCGGGGTGAGCAAAAGAGGACCGGTCAGTTCGCCGCCTTCCAATGCCTGAACGCCCGGAAGGGGAGCGGGGCGGTGCATGGCCACGCTGTGCACATAGATTTTGGCGGCTTCCCGGGCTGCGGAAAGCCCCTGACTCACTACGATCAATCGCTGCGCACCGGCGTGTTCCATGGCAAGCAACAGAACAAGCGCGGCGAACATGATCCCGCAAGGATGATTACACCGAAGTTTCACCAAATGGATCCCTGTTTTATACCGGGGTTATTTGTTGTAAACGAGTGTACGGGAGCGCCCCGCTCTGATGCAATGCGTTTCAGCAATATATGATGGAGGCATCAGGGGGACAAAGACCATGCTGAATCGATAACGTAGCAAGGCGCCGCAAACTATCGGCCTCTTGACTGGCCATGCGGTAATGAAAATACGAGGCTGCCCCTGCCTCCTCCGCCATCCCTTCCTGTTGGGCCTGGGCAAGAATCCGCCGTAATTGTGGGTAGGGCGCGCGGGAACGGCAAACCCAAATGAACAGCACCATGGGCAAATCCGTGCGCTCGCGCCACATCACGCCAAGATCGTAATGATAAGGGTGCGTTTCCGCAGAACACGGGGGGGCGTCATGCACAAGTACCGCATCACACGACTCCTGATCGGAGGCTAATGGCAGATCGAGCACAATCGCCCATTCGCGCAGATGCTCCGCGCCTGAATCGGCCCGGAGGGAAGAAAGGCGGTCCAACGGCACACTTGAATTGATCCGCGCGCATCCGGTTTCCTGTTCCGCGGCCAGACATATGCCCGGAATAACGCGGCAGCCCGGTTGTTCAAGCGCAACGAACGGCGGCAACAGAGCAGCATCCATGACCCCCTGGGCAAATTGATCTTTCAACTCCTGAACCGGACTTTTAATAAATTCCACTGCCGGAGAATCCGCCAATCCCATTACCAGCGGACGAAGACAGGCCAGGGGCGGCGCCCCAATGCGAATGCGGTGTATATCCATCAAGTTCATGCGTTTATTCTCAACGCTGCCCGCCCGGAAATCAATTTATGCAGAAATTGGGAACGCATAGAGTTAAATGGGTACTATATCTTCCTCAATGGTCCGTTAACCGTTGTTTTGAAGGGAGAGACCGGATGTTGGTGTTATTATTGAATATGCTGGTGCTCGCGGCGGAAGAACCGGTGGAAAAACAAGTGGCGGTAAACGAAATCCATTTGCGTGATCCCTTCGTACTCCCGGTTCCTGAAGAAAAGAAATACTACATTTTCGGCACAGGTTTTCAAGGTCTTCCGGATGGCCCGGGTTTTGCCACCTATTGGAGTTCGGACCTCGTCACGTGGCATGGGCCGCATGCGGTGTTCCGGCGTCCGGAAGGATTTTGGGGAACCCGCGATTATTGGGCGCCGGAAGTACACCGCTATCAGGGAAAGTATTACATGTTTGCGTCGTTTTGCGCGAAAAGAGCTGTTCGCGCCACGCAAATTCTTGTGGCGGACACCCCGGCGGGCCCTTACCGCCTGCATAGTGATGGCCCGGTCACCCCGAAGGATTGGTTTTGCCTTGACGGCACGTTATATCTCGATCCGGAGGGAAAACCCTGGATCGTCTTCTGTCATGAGTGGGTGCAAATTCATGATGGCGAAATTTGCGCGCAGCGGCTCAGCAAAGATTTGCGGCATGCGAAAGGCAAACCAACAACATTGTTTAAGGCAAGCGATGCCCCGTGGGTGGGGGAGATGGGCTTTGGCACTCCCAAGGCCGGGTTTATCACGGACGGCCCCTTTCTCTTCCGCGCCAAGGATGGCGCGCTTCTGATGCTGTGGTCCAGTTTTGGCAAAGATCGCCGGTACAAACAGGCAGTCGCGCGCAGCGCTTCGGGAAAATTGGAGGGGCCGTGGACACACCCCGATAAACCGATTTTTGAGGATGACGGCGGCCATGGGATGATTTTCCAGACCTTCGACGGGCAAACCCTGCTCAGCCTGCATCAACCAAACAATAACCCTAAAGAGCGCCCCCGGTTCTTTACCGTGGAGGAAGATCGCGGCAGCCTGAAGCTGACGCCAAAGTAATATTCCCGGAAACAAGGGAGATAAGACCTTAGACTTTAGTTCCAAAAATAAACAAGAGAGTTGATCTGTCAGGAGTTTTCTGTAAAAGCCATTCCAACTATGGGTGTGTGATTCCCATTCCGCAGAAGGGCAGGATGGATTGGGCTTCCTGGGTGCGGTAATTAAAAACTGTAAAGCCCCCGGCGCCCAAGCGGCGGGTGATGGATATTTGATCGATCAGGCGGGTCATCTCCGGTCCTTCCGGCCACACACTCAGTCCGATGCCTGGATATAGCGCGGCTTTGCCACACCACCTCAGTTGCTTCTTCACCATGTTCTCGAACTGGGCATTGTGTTCAGTGTAATCCATGGGGCAGACAAAGTTGAGATAGCCTTTGTCACACCACGTTTTCCAGTCTTGGCCGATAGTATCGCGATGCTGAGGCCAGTTGGTGAAGACTGCGGCGGAAATCTCGACGCCCGGCCGTGCCTTGCGCACGGCCTCGCTGATGGCCGCCACGGTCTGGGTAATCTGCGCGCGCCGGAATTCCAGCCATTGCTCCTTGCGTTTGGGGTCCTCGGTCACTGCCTTAGGCCAATTCGTCAAGGATGCGCCAATCGCTTTTTCAAACCGCTTCCGGCAACCCGTGCAATAACAGGTTTTGGCGTCGGGATAACGGATATAGTCTAAATGCACCCCGGCCACTTCATATTTTGTCACCAATTCCACCAAGGCATCCACTTCGAGTTTCTGATTGGCGGGATTGGACGGGCAGAGCCAATCGTCCTCTGTTTTGCCATCAGAACGGACCTGCAAGCGGCCCTCGGATTTCATGCGCTGACGAAACGCCGGAGTGGCTTTGCTCCCCATATTCCAGCATACTTTCCAGGCATGGCAGTTCACCTTGTATTTCTTGCACGCGGAGATACATTGGGCCAGAGCGTCGCCCCGTTCCTTTACCAGCCACGACACCGGCAGCACATCGCCCGGATAATAGGCGCACCCTCCCCACAGGACATTGGGCAGAACATCGGTAAACCCATTGTCCGCCAGATTCTTTATGGCCTCATCCCAGGTCCATCCCGTCACGCCATAGGCGTCATGACACCAGAACAGGCGGCGCTCGCCGGGTTTCGACGCCTGCGTGCGGCAATACGCTTCCAGCAGGGAGTCCTGCGCGCGCCGTGCCGCTCTCACCGCATCCATAACCTCTCCCTTTTCCAAACGCGTCCGTGCATCATTTAAAAATGCCGATGCATTCTGCAATGCCGTCTTGGCTGCCTCATCCGTGGCTTTTGGAGCGATAGCCTGCTGCGCGGCATTAAAGGTGGGATATGGCCCGATTTCACCCGCGTGGGCAATATGCCATTTCGCCGAAGCAAGGGCGGCCTCTGGAACAAAATGCCCGATCATGGAAAGCAGCAGGAGCCGTTTGTTGTCTGGGTCGTCTTTCAGGAGCACATGGGTGGTGTGGATGGCCTGTTTGGACACGAGCACCGCGGGCTGGTTCACCGATTCGTCCTGATCGGAATACCACATCGCCGCCACTTTCGCATCTTTCCCCGCCGGACGCGCCGCGCGGATATTCCAGGAAACCTGCCGCACGGCTTCCGGCATACTTTCCAGGGCATCGCCGGATCGCCGGAAAGAAGCAAAGTTTCCAGGACGGCTCTGCTTCACATGCTCCCCCAATTGAATGCCTGCCGCGCTTTGCAGGGCTTTGGGCAATTCGTAAAAACTCAGCAATTTCCCGCCGTCCTTCAGAAATGCGAGTAACGCGGAGGCAGCGGATTGCGGCAGGGACGGATTGTACGGCAGGATCGCCAGCTTCTTGCCCGTAAGCTGTTTAGATGAAACATCCGCATCGCTTAGCGGAATGAACGGCAGCCCCAGCCCGTCCAAAAACGCGCTCATCGTTTCCATGCTTTGCCGAAGGGAAGCGGCCTCTTTCGGGTATTGTTTTGCCGCCCAATCCCCGCAGATCAATACCAGTTCCGATTCCGCGGTCATCACGCCGAAATCCGTGATATAAAATTCCGTGTCCGCCTCCGCCATCTTATATGCCCCGATGCGAATCGCGTCAATGGACTGCCAGCCAGCGGGTGTTCCTTCCACCTCCATCTTCAGGCGATCCGCCAAAACGACATTCCAAGCGCCGGGCGCATCAATTGAAAACGGCAGGCGGTACCAGCCGTTTCCACTGCGAAGATAGAAAACAAATTCGAGGACAGGGGCAGGATCTGCACAGAAGAATTGAAAACGAATCCCCCGGGCTGCCGACAGATTCAGGGAAACGTTTCGTGTCCAGTAGGCACGCTCCACGGCCTTCCCCTGGAACGTGCAGGGCATGCGGAGGGCCGTACGATTGTTGATGCTCACTGCGGACACGGGTGCGGTATCTGTTCCTGGTTCCCATGCCTCCGCGCTTTCCATTTCTTGCAGAGGCGTGTATCCGGGATCCGGGGGCAGGGGAATGGAAGGGCTTTGTTCTGCGAAGGCGCTCAAGGAAATGCACCACAGCGGCAGGAGACTATATAGAAGCCGGTACAACATCGGTTCAAACTCTATCAGCAGTGACAATGGTTGCGAACAATCACGACGCTTTCTTCACGATATCATTTACTTCCTGGAGAATCTTTTGGAGGATTTCCTTGCGGTGTTCCTCCGACACTTTATAGTGCTGCGCATTTTCCAGCAGTTCGATGGTGCGCAATGCCACCTGGTACGCAAAATCCTGAACTTTCATGGATTCTCCTTTATAAACCGGATGATCTCTTCCACATACGCGAAGGCGAGGCACGTCACCGTGTCCGCGCCGCCGTAGTATATCGCCAGACGGCCCGTCGGCGCATCGCATAAGGCCGCGCAAGGGAAAGCGACATTTGGCGTGTCTCCCACGCACTCATAAGGGCACTGTGGCGAGAGCAGATAGGGCGCGGCGCGGTGCACTACTTTCCAGGGCTGCTCCAAATCCAGCAAGGCCGCCCCAAAGCTGTACACGAAGCCATTGCAGGAGGTCAGCACGCCGTGGTACAGCAACAGCCATCCCTCGGACGTCTCGATGGGAATGGGACCCGCGCCGACCTTCGTCGATTCCCAACTATGCCGTGTGCCCATCACGTGGCGGTGGCAGCCCCAATGCGCCAAGTCCGGGCTTTCGCTATAGAAAATATCGCCGAACGGCGTGTGGCCGTTGTCGCTGGGCCGGCTGAGCATGGCGAATTTCCCGCCAATTTTGCGCGGGAACATGACGCCGTTCCGGTTGAACGGCAGAAAGGCGTTCTCCAGTTGATGGAACGTTTTAAAATCGTGGGTCCAGGCCATCCCGATGGTGGGGCCGTGATACCCGTTGCACCACGTCACGTAATACCGGTCATCGATCCAGCACACCCGCGGATCGTATCCGTAATCGAATGCGGCAATGTCAGGAATGTCACAGTTAAATTCTATTGGATCAGGGTCGAGATTCCAGCGGAAACCATCCTTGCTGCGGCCACTGTGCAACTGCATGTGCCGCCGTTTGTCGTCGCAGCGGAACACCCCGGCGAACGCGCCGTTGTATGGCACGACCGCGCTGTTGAAGATGCTATTTGAACACGGAATCAAATCGCGGGGGATCACCGGGTTGCATGAATACCGCCAGACCACGTCGGACGATCCCCGAGGCCGGCTCTCCCACGGGATATTGGGCAGTGCCTCGCCTCTTACCTTGACCGAAAAAGTGCGTTTCGCCATCCGCAGTGTCCTTGTTTCAGGGGTGCGAGGCCGTTCGCGCACGCTGCCTAAGGTCAGCCCAAGATTTCTTTGATCACGCGCACCATGTCCGTACGCGGAACGGTTACCTGGCCGATCTTGCCAGCTTCTCGATAGGCCTCGCGATCCTCGATGTTTTCCCGTTGTTCCTTGCCTGTCTGCAAATCTTTTATCGAAACCAGCCCCCGGGCCAGTTCATCTTCGCCAATAATGACCGCGACGGGAATTCCATAATGATCCGCATGAGAGAGCTGGTTTCCCATCTGCATTTTTTTCTTGCTCGCGAAAAAGGCCTCCGTGCAATAGCCTGCTGCGCGTAGTTCCGCCGCCAGCCGCAGGGTTTCCGCTTTGGGCACGTTCCCCATGGTCACCACAAGCACCTGCACCGGCGTTTTCGACGGGCTTGCCAGCCCCAGGCACTTCAGGGCCGCCAACAGCCGGTCCAAGCCCACCGACATGCCCGTGCACGGCGTGGGGCGGTTCACGAACCGTTCCACGAGGCCGTCATAGCGTCCGCCGCCCATCACCGAGCCAAACTCCAGCGCGTTCGGCAGGATCATTTCAAAGACCGGCCCCGTGTAATAATCCAAACCCCGTGCGAGGCTCGGATCAAAGCGCGCGTTCTCTTCCTTTATGCCCAGTGCATCCAGCGCCTCGGCGAGCTCGCGCATTTCGTTCACTGCTTCCTTGGTCAATGGACTTTCCGGAAGATTTTGCTTGAATTGTTCAACCATGTCCTTGCGCGAGGTGGCTATCAGCGCCACAAACGCCAGAATCTTATCAATGACCGCCGCATCCAGATTCACGCCGGGAATCGGATCTCCCGATTCATCAATCCGGCCCGGACCAAGCTCCAGGCGGACGTTGTCCACGCCCACTTTCGCCAACTTGTCAATGACGCGCAACACATGTTTCTGCCGCGCCATCTCGGTAATGCCGCAGCCTTCCAGCATGGCATCGATCAGCTTGCGGTTGTTCACCAGCACCGTATATTCCGCTACGCCGAACGCCGCCATCACCGCGCACATCACCGCAATGATCTCCGCATCCACCGCGGGCGTCGCCGCACCCGCCACGTCAATGTCACACTGCACAAACTGCCGGAACCGGCCCACCCCCGGTTTGTCCGCGCGCCATACCGGTCCGATGGCATAACGGCGGAACGGCGTCTTTAGCCGGTCGGGATACTGCGCCAACAACCGTGCAAACGGCACGGTCAAGTCAAAACGCATGGCAATCGCTTCCCCTTCCGGACTTTCCAGGCGGAACAATTCCTTGTTCGTGGTTTCGCCGCCCGTGCCCAGCAATACTTCCAGGTATTCCAGCGCCGGCGTGTCCAAGGGCGCAAAGCCAAACCGCTCATAAACGGCTTCGATGGTTTGAATCAGGCGTTTGCGGGGGATGATGTCCTCCGGCAAAAAGTCCTGAAACCCTTTTAAGGTGTCTGGTTCTATATATTTCTTTGCATCTGCCATGGCGTTTCCCAATGCTTAAAAACGAAGTGTAACAGACCCCCGTAAAACCCGTCAAAACAGGCAAGAAGACCAACCACCGGGCTCTCAAGGGGCCTTAATCCGTTTTTCTCTTCTTTATGCATACCCCCGGCGATTTTCGGTGGCACAGGATCAGACCGATCCGTCTGATCTGACCGATCACTTTAATCTCTTCTACTGCAATTTTGCGCAGTTGAGTTCTTTTGCAGCCTTCACTTCATCCAGCCGGCCCACGGGCGTCGTGACCGGCGCCGCATGCAGGGAATCCGGGTTTGTTTCCACCAATTTCGCGATTTCCAGCATTGCGTCGCAAAATGCATCCAGCGTTTCCTTGTTTTCCGTTTCCGTTGGTTCGATCATCAAACACTCTTTCACCGTCAACGGGAAATAGATTGTGGGCGGGTGAAATCCGCAGTCGATCAGTGCTTTCGCGATATCCAGGGCATGCACGCCCTGTGCGGCTTGCGGCGAGGCCGTGAATACGCATTCGTGCATGCACGTGCCTGGATACGCGGGTTTGTAGGCGCCTTTCAGGCGCGCGAGGATGTAATTCGCGTTCAAGACGGCCATTCGGCTGACGTCGCGTAGGCCTTCGTCACCCAAATGCAATATGTAGGCAAACGCCCGGACCGCGATCAGGAAATTCCCAAAAAACGCCGCTATCCGGCCAATCGACTTCTCGGGCATTTCCAGTGCGTAGCGATCTTCATGCTTCACCACACGCGGCCCCGGCAAATACGGCAGCAGCCTCTCGCCAACGCCCACCGGCCCCGAACCCGGACCACCCATGCCATGGGGCGTCCCGAAGGTCTTGTGCAAGTTGTAATGCATCACATCGAAGCCCAAATCACCCGGACGGCATTGTCCGATGATCGCGTTCAGATTTGCGCCGTCGTAATAGAGCAGGGCGTCCACCGAATGCGCCAATTCCGCAATCTCGCGGATATTTGATTCAAACAACCCGTGGGTGTTCGGACACGTCAGCATCACGCCCGCCACGCGATCGTTCAGCGCTTCCTTAAACTTCTCTACATCCACCAGGCCTTGCGCATTCGATGGCACCTGCAGGACCTTGTATCCGGCAATGGCCGCGCTGGCGGGATTCGTCCCGTGCGCGGAATCCGGCACGATGATGGTGTCCTTATGCGTGTTGCCCCGATCCCGGTGATACGCGGCGATCAGCAGCACACCCGTCAATTCGCCGTGCGCGCCCGCAATCGGCTGAATGCACGACGCCTTCATGCCCGCGATTTCCGCAAGCAGGCGCTCCAATTCATACACCAGCGCCAGCGCGCCCTGGCATTTCGCCTGGTATTCTGGCACCGTGGACAGATGGGGGTGCAGCCAGGCAAAGCCCGGATAAGCCGCCACCGCTTCCGCCATCTTTGGGTTGTATTTCATGGTGCAGGAGCCCAGCGGATAGAAATGCGAGTCCACGCCCACATTCCGCTTTGACAGATGCGTGAAGTGGCGCACCACGTCCAACTCGCTTACTTCCGGCAGCTCCGCCGGTTTTTCCCGAAGCAACGCCTCTGGTAATTTCACTTCCGGCACGTCCAGTGCGTCAAACGTCACCGCACGGCGGCCCCGGCATTTTTCATAAATCAGTTGCATGAGGCTTCCTCCAGCGCCGCCGCAAAGGCATCCAGCTCTTCCCGCGTGCGTTTTTCCGTCACCGCAATCAACAAATCGTTGTCTTGTCCGGCGCCGACCGAGGCCAGCGGCAGACCCGCCAGAAATCCTTTCGCAAGCAGCTTTGCGGCTGCCTCGCCCGCCTTCTTCGGCAGACGGACCGCGAATTCATTAAAGGTCGGCCCATCGTTCACTATCTGGGCAAAGCCCAGTTTCTTTTTCAGGTATTCCGCCTTGGAATGGCACGCCGTCGCCACTTCCTGCAAGCCCGCCTTGCCCAGCAGCGAAAGATGCACCAGCGCACGCAGTGCGCACAGCGCCTGGTTGCTGCAAATGTTCGACATGGCCTTCTCGCGCCGGATGTGCTGTTCGCGTGCCTGGAGCGTCAGCACGAAGCCGCGCCGCCCTTCCGCATCCACGGTCTGTCCCACAATCCGCCCCGGCATCTTGCGCACGCATTCCTTGCGTGTCGTCATAATCCCGAGATACGGTCCGCCGAATCCCAACGGCTGGCCCAGGCTCTGTCCTTCCGCCACCGCGATATCCGCGCCCATCGCCCCCGGCGTTTTGATCATGCCCAGCGACACCGGATAGAACGACACCACCAGCAGCGCGCCCGCCGCATGGCACTGTGCCGCCAGATTAGTGAAATCGCGAACCGTCCCCAGAAAACTGGGATTTTGCACAATCACGCAGGCCGCGCCTTCGGGATTCTCCCCCGAAACAATCTCTACGCCAAGATTGGCCGCGTGGGTCTCCAGCATCTTCCGATACACCGGGTTCAGCGATTCATGCACCACCACCTTCTCGCGCCGCGTCACCCGCATCGACATCGTGGCCGCTTCAAACACCGCCGTGCCGCCGTCATACAACGAGGCATTGGCGAATTCCAAATCCGTCAATCGGCAGAGCGCGGTCTGATACTCATAAATTGCCTGGAGCGTGCCCTGCGAACACTCCGGCTGATACGGCGTATAGGCCGTGTAAAACTCGCTCCGGCTGATTAGGGCGTCCACCGCCGCCGGGATAAAATGGTCATAGTACCCGCCGCCTAAAAAATTCACCGAGCAGACATCGTTCTTCACCGACAGGCGGCCCAGATATTCGCTCACCGCCATTTCCGACCGCCCCGGAGGCACATCCCACGATTGCATTCGTAGCGCTGCCGGGATGGACGCAAACAGATCCTCCAGGGAGGCCGCACCCACCGTGTCCAGCATCGAGCGCCGTTCCGTTTCCGTTGCCGGAATCCAACTCATATCCGTATCTCCTGATTAATCACCGCACGTTTCCAGAAATTTCGTGTACGCCGCCGCATCCATTAACTCCTCTAACTGCGCCGCATCCACATCGCCCAGCTTGAAAAACCAGCCTTTGCCGAACGGATCCTGGTTCACCAGTTCCGGTTCGCGCTCCAGCGCTTCATTCACCGCCGTCACCGTCCCCGCCACCGGCGCATACACATCGCCCGCCGCCTTCACCGACTCCACTGCCGCTGTTTCTTCATGTTTTTTCACCGCGCGCCCCACCGCTGGCAACTCAATGAAGGTGATGTCGCCCAGTTGATCCTGGGCAAAATCGGTGATCCCCACCACATACACATCGCCTTCCCGGCCAATCCATTCATGGTCCTCGGTATAGCGCAATTCACTGGGATTCATGGTTTCCTCGCTCCTATTGTTAAAACCCTACGGTTCGTTCCATTTTTTGCAGAAACGCAAGCAACCGCTTGCGGGATTCCTCTTCTATGTTATTAAACTGCACTCCAATCGCGATGCGCTTGGAATCTTCAATGCGCTTTGTCCAGCGAATTACACCAAGAGATTGGATATCGCTCATATCGCGCAGATGGATGGTCAGGAGCACCTCCTGATCAATCTCCAACCGCGCTTTTGCCGCCACCAGGCAGCCGTCCTCGCTAAGATCATATAGTTTTGCGTCAATCGGACATTCGTCCGCCGTCCAGAAATCCCCTTCTTTTTCCACGGTCTGTATGCGCAACGCCATCTCCAGCGAACAATTGTGCCGGATTACGCGTCGCCGAAGATGGCGTCTTTCCTTGTCGTCGGACGCGCGCGCATTCTCCTCTTTTGTTCGCACACGCATAAGCAAATCCCGATCCATCTCCCGGCGAATGTATTGTCGTCGTTCTTGCATACTGCTGTTCCCCAGTCTGGTTCAGGGTATCTTTATGCGGCATGTGCCGCCTTTATATACCGGTATTTCCGCCGCCTCGATCGCCAAATCGCGCGGTCCTGCCGTAAGCGGTGTTCCAGGCGCGGACAATACAGGCGGCAAATAGGCAAGCCCCACCCCGCAACCCACACTTGGGCCAAAAGTGCCGCTCGTCACTTCTCCCACCACCTCGCCATTATGTTTTACTTCAAATCCATGGCGAGGCGCTTGACGGTTGTTCGATTTGATTGCGGTCAACACGGCATATCCGCCACATTCTTTTTGTTCTAAAAGGCGTTTTTTTCCGTTAAATTCCTTATCCCAGCAAACGAATCGTTCCATCCCCGCTTCCAATGGGGTTTTCGCTTCCGACATGTCATCGCCATTCAGCGGATATCCCACTTCCGTCCTCAGGGTATCCCGTGCGCCCAACCCGCAGGGAATTACTTCAGGATGCGCTACTGCCGCGCGCCACAGGTCCACCGCCACTTCATTTGGCGTGAACAATTCATACCCCAGTTCGCCGGTATATCCTGCGCGCGTCACGACAATTTGCTTTCCCCGCCAGGAAGTTCTAGCGCCTGTCCAGTACCCCAGCCCCGCCACGGGGTCCAGGCCCAATGCAAGCAACACCTCTCTGGAATGTGGTCCCTGAATATCCAGTTTTGCAGTGGCTTCCGATAAATTTTCCGTATCGGGGCATGTTTTCTGAATCAACGCGGCGACCTGTTCCAGCGGCCCTGCATTCGTCACCAGATAGAGAATGTCCTCGGACAGCTTAAGCCCCACGCAGTCATCGATAATCCCGCCATGCCCATTCAGAATCGCCGTGTACCGGCACCGGCCTGCTTTCAGCCCAATCATATCGCCAAACACCAGGGAATCAAAGGCCTGAATCGCCGCCGTACCCTGAAGCAGGAATTCGCCCATGTGAGAACAATCGAAAAGGCCCGCATGACCGCGTGTATGCAGATGCTCCTGAATGATCCCCGAAAATTGCACCGGCAGCCCCCAGCCGTGAAAATCAACTACCTTCGCCCCATGAACCGTATATTCATCAAATAATGGGGTGCATTGCATCGCCTGTCTCCTTGCGTCCGCCATGTCTGCCGCGGCCAGCCCAAGATGGATCGCTCCATCACCGGCATTAGAGTAAAACGCCCAGGCGATCGGCTGTATTCGTCCTGCCGCTCCACCGTGGTTCTACCCACGCTCACGCTCGCCAGTCACGACAGGTTTACCGAGAGGCCTATACTTTGCCAAACTCAACCTCTTGAGTCAACTTTTTCCCTTTCTGTCTCCTATTCCTTAAGCAGACACAGACGGCGCTCCAGCCCCCTAGGCAGAACGGTATAGCCGGTTAAAATTGTTTAAACCGGGCCTAAGCGCTGACTTCTTTTATAGTGGCCTGGGCGTTCTCACGGAGTTCGTGCAGCAGCGCGATTTTGGGTTCAAGCCGCGCGATAATCGCGTCACGTTCCCGGCGGATCTCTTCTTCGCGTGCGATTAAACCGTCATATTCCTGCTGAACGCCGTTGATCGTGTTTTCCACTTCATCGTCGAGCGCCTGACGGAACGTATCGGCGCGTTGATTCAAATATTCCGTCACGGCGATTTCCACCGGTTTAATGTCTTTCCCTTCGCGGTTCTTTCCGCCCAGAATGAGCATGTTTTTGACATTCGCGCGGAGGATGGGCTCCAGTTTGCGGAGCCACCGCTCCTCGCTCCAGGCCAGCCGCGCGATAAATCCTCCGATGGCCCCTGCCAGGGCGCCGAGACCCGCGCCAATCGCTGTGCCGATTACCGGCACCACCGAACCCACGATGGCGCCACCGGCCACGCCCGCCAGCGCGCCGCCCACGCCAAACGCGGCATAACTTCCCGCGATGGAAGTGGAAATATTGGCCATGTCGATGGTGCTGAGTTCCGTCATATGCAGTTGGAGTTCGCGCACCTGCCCGAGTTGTTCTGCGATGGCCGCGCGGGTTTCGGCTTCCACCGCGCTAATCGTCTGTTGCAGTTCGGCGAGTATTCCCGATACAAACACATCGACCTGATGCTCGGTTTGAGCGCACAGAGTTTTGAATTTGCTTCGCCGCGCCTCGCGCAGATGGTCCCCTTCGCGCAACCACTCAAGCAAAGGCTGGATAACCTTCTCGGAGACTGCGGCTTCGTGCATGGCGGCGCGGAAATCGCCCTCATAGCCCCGGAACACGTTGCCTTCATATTCTCCGCCCTTGCTGAAGGCCGCATACCGGGCCATGACCCGCTGGACCGTGCTGCGAATCGCCTCCAGCTTGTCGATCAGGCGCTCGCGGTTGCGGCGGAGTTCCTCGAATTTCGCCGGGTCCTTCGCCAGGGCAAACTCATTCTCGAGGCTGATCAGAAAGCTGCTGGCGCGATCACCGATGAACCGCGCCGCGGTTTCAATCACGGCGCCCGCCTTGTTTTCATTCAGCAGATAATCCAGCAGACGTTCCTTAAGGTAGGGCAGGCGGCTCTGGCCCATTAAATACGCGGACAGATCCCGGGCCGGGTCTTCGCTCTTGATGATCCGTTCGGTGATACTGGTGGGAATGCACAAGCGGTTGTCGCCCAGAAGGTCTTCCAGCGAGGCATGGCCCAAGCTGAGTTGCTGAGCACGGAGGGCGCGGTAGCCGGAGAGGAAAAAGATCTCGGAGTCTTCGGGGATGTCATGGCGTTTAAAGGCCTGGAGCAGGCTCCAGGCGGGCCCGCGCGCGCCCCGGATGTCGATTTCATCGCTCTCCAGCTTGTCCGCTTTGTTGAGCACGAAAAAGACCCGCCGTCCGCGCAGAGTGATGATGCGCTTGATAAAATTCAGGTCATGAATGTTGCCGGCCAGCCCGCTGTCCACGAACATAATCACCAGATGGCTGTGCTCGAGAATGTTGTACGTGATTTCCTGCCGCGTCTCCGACACGCTGTGCACGCCGGGAGTATCCAGGAAAACAATATCTTCTTCCAGTACCGATGACGGCAGGCTCAGGCTGATTTCCTCGATTTTATCCCGTAAGGGGGCCAGATGCGGGAACTCCTCATCCGCAAGCACCGTCACCAGTGGTTCCAGGCTTTTCCGCATGGCATCGGGAAGATCCGTTCCGTAGGTTATTTGAAGGATGCGCCCATCGGATTCGGCGGTAACCGTGGCGGGAATCGCGTTGAACACGCTTTGGAGCGAGGAAATCTCATCGGGCGTCGCGGTCTGTCCCAGCGCGATGGTGAGTTGCAGTGTTTCACCGCGTTGGAGAAAGGTCAGTTTTGACGTGCACTCTTCCACGTCCATGGGAAGATAAGCGCCGCCAAGGAACGCATTGATGGCGGAGGATTTTCCCACATTGAACACACCCAGGAACACCACCCGGTATTTTCCATCCTGGATGATTTGGTGCTGGAACCCGATGGCCTTTTGCTCATAGGGGCGGTTGCCATGAAAATCGGTGTCGGATTTGACATAGTGATTCAGCGATTCCAGCGAGGAGAGAATCCATTGCCGGCGTATTTCATGTTCTTCGAATTTCATTGTTGAGCTCCTTGCTGGCTGCGGATAAACGAGGAAATCAGGGGCGCGGCAAACAGATCGTCGAACGATGGACAGAACGCGCCCGGCCCCTGGGCCGCTTCAAATTCATACAATGCGACGCGCAAGGCGTCAAAACCTGCATCACACAGATCACGCACTTCCCGCTTGATGCGGGCTCGGTATTCGTGGTGATCCAGACCGCGCCCGGATTCCACGCGCGCGGACACCGGGAAAAACCGCGGGGCGGGGCGGATACCAAAATCTTCCATGCGCTTCGCCGCCCGATCGCCCAGGCGCCGGATTTCCCCCGCGTTCAGCAGATCCGCCTTGTTGGCCGCCACCACGAGGGAACCGTCGAAAACTTCCTGGTGCGCGGCGATAAATTCCATGGTGTGCTTCGCCGACCAGTATTCGATATCCGTCACCACCACCATTATGCCGAGCGTGGCATCCTCCAACCCCGACAGCCGGGCGGTTTCCCGCGCGTCACTTGACATACCCGCAGTGTCCGCCAGTGTCAAATACTGAAACGGAAAAGAAGGCATGCGCGCGGCCAGAGCGCGATATCCCTCTGGATTGCCTTCCGTCCGCCGTATGGCCAAAAACTCCTCATGCGTGACGGAAACCATCATGTTTTCCAGAGACAACGCGGCGTATTCGGCCCAAGCGCCGTTTGCACGCGTCAGCAGCGTGGGCAGCGCATGGCTCTCGTCCCGCCCCGCCGGGAGCACTTCCCGGCGCGCGAGCGCGTTAATCATCGCGGATTTTCCCGTGTTGAAATCACCCATAAAAAACGCGCAGGCCGAATGCGCCAAGGGGAGTTCACCCAACATTTCTTCCAGCATTCTTTTTCTCTCCCGTGTGTAACGGTTGAACTTGTAACGACACACCTTCAGTTAGAACAAACAGTTCTTGGACCGCATCGCCTCACCAAAGGTTTTACCTAGAAAAGATTCATTCAGTTTTCAGCAGGGTATCAAAGTAGTCAATGGTGGTTTTCAATCCTTCGCGGAGCGGCACCGACGGCGCCCATCCGAGTTTTTCCTGAGCCAAGGTGATGTTCGGCTGCCGCCGCGTGGGATCATTTTCCGGCAGCGGCCTGTATTCCAAAGTGGAGGAAGATCCGGTCAGTTCGATGACTTGTTCGGCCAATTCCTTAATAGTGAATTCGCCGGGATTGCCGAGATTCACGGGGCCGGTAAAGCCTTCACAATTCATCATGCGGATAATGCCATCGATCAAATCGTTGACAAAACAAAAGGATCGCGTCTGGCTGCCATCGCCGTACAGCGTAATGGGTTGATTGCGCAGGGCCTGCACCACAAAATTGCTGACCACACGGCCGTCGTTGACCAGCATGCGCGGGCCGTAGGTGTTGAAAATCCGAATCACCCGGATATCCACCTTGTTCTGGCGGTGATAATCGAAGAACAATGCCTCGGCCACGCGTTTGCCCTCGTCATAGCAACTTCGGATGCCTATGGGATTCACATTCCCCCAATAGGATTCGACTTGCGGGTGGACCGTGGGGTCGCCATAGACTTCCGAGGTGGATGCCTGTAAAATCCGCGCCTTTACGCGTTTTGCCAGCCCCAGCATGTTCAATGCGCCCATGACATTCGTCTTAATCGTCTTCACGGGATTGTATTGATAATGCACCGGGGAAGCCGGGCACGCGAAGTTATAAATCCGGTCCACTTCCAGCATAAGCGGACTGGTAATGTCGTGCCGGACCAGTTCGAAGTAGGGGTTGGTCAGCAGGTGTGCGATATTCTGTTTGCGGCCTGTAAAGAAATTATCCACGCAGAGCACTTGCTCACCACGGGCAAGCAACGCTTCACATAAATGGGACCCGATAAATCCCGCGCCGCCCGTTACCAGATTCACATACGCCATGCTCTATTTCTCCTCGTTTGCTCCGTTGAGTTGTTTTGCCGCTCAAAGAACCGCTAAATCGGCGCGGATCTTGACCACCACCTTCTTCACTTCCTCCGCCAAATCGCCACACATCATCCCCGGCAAGTGAGCGTCTTGCGGGAAAAGAACCGTGAAGAAACACGGGAGGTTGATCACCCGGACGGGGGACGGGCCAGGGCGTTTAAACATCACCGCGTCGTCTTTGGGGTCATAGGGGGTATGCACCTCCAGGGAGGCGCGGGGATACCAGTCAATCGCTTCACAGTTCACCAGCGACATCTGGATATCCACATGGCGGTCATGGGCTTCGATCAAAGCGTTTTCCGGGCCTCGTGTGAGGTATTTCATCACCCGTCCCCTGACGTCATCTCCCGAGATGGGCGTCATTTCACATTCCGCGGCATCGGGTTTCAGCGATTGCAGGTATTCAAAGGCGGTGCGCCACGCCGGCGCCTTGAAATATTTTGGCCAGTTTTCCAAACGATCGACTATCATAGTGTCCAGATGCTTTCGTGTGATGCGCACCGCACTTTCCGCGCCCATTTCAGGGTTGAGGACGGCTCGATGCGCACATAGCCGCCCGCGGCCCGGACCAGCGCCAAACCGCCGGCCACATCCCAGTACATAATATCATCCTCGGCATAGGCGTCTACACGCCCGCACGCCACCCAGGCCAGCGAGAGCGCCGCCGTACCAAATTTCCGCACTTTTTTGAAGCGGCGCACGGACGTCAGATACTCCTGCAACCCCGCTTCGCTGTACACGAAATTAACGGGGAATCCCGTGGCCAGCACACCCTGAGCCGCGTCTGCAATGGCGGATACGGACATGGGATCGCCGTTCCACCATGCACCTCCACCCACAATTCCAGTGAAAAGATCATCCGCGTTGAAATCGTACACCACCCCCACAATGGGATCGTCCGGGCGGCTCAACGCAATGGAAATGCAGCACAAGGGAATGTTTCGGGAGAAATTGAGCGTGCCGTCCAGCGGATCCACGATCCAGAAGGGTTCGCCGCTGTCAAGCGCCCCATGTTCACCGCTTTCTTCCGCCAGGATATTGAACGGGCTTGTTTGAAGCGTTTCCAGAATAACCGCTTCCGCATCGCGGTCGGCCTGTAGCTTGATATCATGGCCTTCTTCGCTCAAGACTTTTTTGTCGCGGCGCATGGCGTGGCGCAGCAAGGCGCCGGCCCGCCGTGCGGCCGTTTCCGCCAATCGAAGTTCTTGGTCCCATTTCATGTTAGTGATGAAGAAGCTTTCCGCGTTTCATGCTTAAATAACCCACGAAAATATGCCCCAGAACACTGAAGGCGTCTTCAACAGGGCCGTATTCGTCCAAGGTAGTGGGAATATGAAGGGAGACGTCGCATGCGGGGGCCAGTTTTCCGCCGGTAAACCCGCAGAACCCTATCGTTTTAGCCTCATGCGCGCGCGCATACGCCACCGCGTTCAAAATGTTCGGGCTGTTGCCGCTGACGGACATGGCGAGCACCACGTCGCCCGGATTCAGATATACCCGCAATTGCCGCTCAAAAATGTAATCGAACCCCGCGTCGTTGCCTAGCGCGGTTACGGTCGCCAGGTTGTCGCTCAAAGAAAAGACGCGGAACGGAGGCGGGCCTTCGACGTATCCGCCCGCCACCAGATCGTTCACAATGTGGGCGGCCACCGCAGCGCTTCCGCCATTGGCAATTACATACAAGGCCTTTTGGGCTTGAAAGGCCTGATCGATTATCTCCACGGCCTGCGCTAAAGCGTCCCTGTCTATTTCTTTTAGTACCGCCGCAAGCCGCTCCGTATACCCTTGGGCATACGCCTGAAAGGACGAAGAAGACTGAAAAAGCGTTGCCAAATGATGCATGCATCCATCCTTATTTCATAATAACGGCTCCCATCCACCCAGAAAGGATTTGGAAGACCGTCTTTGCAAAAAATCATTACACCATACGATTTTCCGTGATGTCAATACAGGCATTTGCTAAATAGACCATTTTCTCAAAAGTACCCCGGGCATAGGGCAAATTACTAGCATTTAACGGTTAAACCATTGCCTTTTCATGTGCCCGAAGAAGAAAAAGGACTATTTCGCAAATGCCTCTCAATAAAGCCTGTCTATATTTTCTCCGGGGAAACACGGTATAATTCCGCATCTACGAAGGCACATCCCTAAAATGATCTTTGGCGTAATGAGCGATACACACGGTAATCGCGCCCTAATGCATCGCGTGGCCGAGTGGCTGGTGCAGGAAGCGGGGGCGGATCTGATCTATCATTTGGGCGATGATTATTCTGATTTTCTGGAACTTCGGGACAGCGGATATCCCATCCGGGGCGTGCCGGGATTGTGGTGCAAGGAATACCATCAGCCGAATGTTCCGAAGGTGCTGGTGGAGGATATAGAGGGGGTCACGGTGGCGTGTGCGCATGCGGACCAGGACCTTCGCGGCGCGGCGGCGCAGGCCAGGCTTATCCTGAGCGGGCATACCCATCAGGCCGCGATTCGGCGCCGGAATAAAACCATCCGTTTGAACCCTGGGCATCTAAAGGCGGAGCTAAGCCGGGGCGAACGTGCCTCGTTCGCGGTTGTCCATATAGACCGGGACAAAATTCGTTTATCCATTCACGAACTAGACGGATCGGTCCGTATGGAGAAGGAGGTGAAAGAGGCCATTGCGAAATAGACCGTTTAATTAAAAAGCACCGGTATGGCCGTGAAATGCCGGAACTTTGCCCTGTATTTGGAGCATTTTTGGGGAAAGTGCTATTTCGCGATTACCTGGTGAAACAAACGGGTTTGTAAAGGGGTCGAACAGGGAGTATAATGATTAATTCGACAGCAAACGCGCAGTATAACGCGTTTATGAGGAGAGTATAGACATGATTCAGATGCCAGGCATGACAGAGTGGATCATCATATTGGTGATCGTGTTGGTGGTTTTTGGCGGCGGCAAGCTGGCGGGCGTGGGCAAATCGCTGGGCACGGCGATTTCCGAGTTCAAGTCGGCGGTAAAGGGCGAAGAAGAGAAGAAAGAGACTCCCGCGCCCTCCGAAAAGCCCCAGGAATAGCCCGCGTCAGCGGAGGCCGTACTCGTTAAGCTTACGGTAGAGTGTGCGAAGACCGATTCCAAGCGTCTTCGCACACTTTTCTTTGTTGTGGCCGCAGAGCTTCATGGTTTCTTCGATGGCAAGCCGTTCGATATCGCGCATGGACACCCCGGCGGGAATGCGGATTTCCCCCGCTTCCGGAGTCACGTTGCGGCGCAAATATTCAGGTATGTCATTGACACCGAGCGGTTCCGCGCCGTGGGTGGTTGCCACCATGCCCTCAACAACATTTTGGAGTTCGCGCACGTTCCCCGGCCAATCATAGTTGATCAAGAGGTTCATGGCGTTGCGGGTGATCCCCAGGACAGGCCGGGCGTGTTTTTCGGCGGCAGCGCGCAAGGCCTGATTCACCAGGAGTGGAATATCATCGCGGCGCGCCCGGAGGGCCGGGGCTTCGATGGACACCTTTGCCAGACGTTCATATAGATCCGCGCGGAAGGCGCCGGTTTCGGCCAAACGATCCAACCGTTGATTGGTGGCGGCAATTACACGGACATCCACGGGGATTCGTTTAGCGTCTCCGGGGCGTTCAATGCGGCGCTGAGTCAGAACCTTTAACAGGACTTCCTGCAGCCGCGGGGTGAGGTCAGCCACGCTTTCGATAAACAGCGTACCGCCATCGGCCAGTTCAAAACGGCCTTGACGCGGCGTGGCGCGGCCCGTGCCGCCGAATAATTCATGCTCGATCACGGTTTCGGACAGATTGGCACAATTGAAGCGCACAAAGGGTTCGTCACGGCGCGGGCTGAGATTGTGCAAGGCCTGTGCAATGAGGTCTTTCCCCGTGCCGGGTTCACCATAAATCAAAACAGTCGCCTGGGCCGGGCCGATTTGCCGGACCGCATTGTAGACCTGAACCATCTGGCGCGACTGTCCGACAAGACTGCCCAGGCCGAAGCGTTCGTCAAGGCGGCGTTTGAGTTCAACCTGCTCATACACAAGCCGCTGGTGTTCAAGACCCCGCTGGATCACCGCCTCCAGTTTTGCGAGATTCACTGGCTTGGTTTGGAAATCATAGGCGCCCTGGCGCATGGCTTCCGTGGCGAGGGCGATATCGGGTTCACGGGTGATGAAAACAACGCACACCTCCGGATTGCGCTCCTTGGCCACGGACATGAGCCGCATCCCGTCGACGCGCGGGAGGTTCAACTCGGTGATGAGCACATCGAAAAGATGGCTGTCGAGTTGGTTGAAGGCTTTTTCATCTTCATCCACCCACTCGGCGGCATAGCCATGATCACGCAGATACGAGAGCAGACGCCGGCCCACCGCGGGATCGCGGTCCACCACCAGGACTTCCGCGCGTCGTTCGGCCATGTCGGTGAATTCCTCTTATTTGGGTATCCGGATTGTGGTGATATCGGGTTCGTTCTTTCCGCGCACAAATTGCACCAGCAGCGATTTGCCGGGCGCGCCATGAAGCTTCAGGGCTTCGAGCAATTCGCCCGGATTCTTGACGCGCTGGCGGGCTACTTCCAGAATAATATCGCCGTCCATCAGTTTCGCGTCAACGGCGGGGCTGTCTGGTTTGATACCGGTTACAAGCACCCCTTCCATATCGGACGAGAGGCCCATTTTGTCCAGGAGTTCAGACGTGACGGGCCGGATGCGCATCCCCAGAATGTATTGTTCCCGATCAGGCTGCACGGCATATAGTTGGCGTTCGTGAAGCTGGACGGGCACCTCGATAGCCTTTTCATCCCGCCACACTTCCAGTGTAATCGAGGAACCCGGTGCGAAGGAGGAGATTCGCCGGACGAGATCTTCGGCGCCTTCCACGGCTTCCCCGTCGATTTTGCGCAGCACGTCATACACCTGGATTTTGGCGCTCTCGGCGGGGGTTCCAGGCTGCACGCGCTTGACGATAGCCCCTGCTTTATCCGGGAGCCCCACGGCTTCAGCGAATTCTCTGGCGTCGTCAATGGCCACGCCCAAGTAGCCGCGGGTTACCTTGCCGCCGGAAATAAGTTGAGGCACGGTGTTTTTGACCGTATTGATGGGAATGGCGAAGCCGATGGAATTGGCGTTCCAGACAATGGCGGTGTTCACGCCGATGACCTCGCCCGCGATGTTGCACAGGGGGCCTCCGCTGTTGCCCAAGTTGATCGCCGCATCGGTCTGAATCAGGTTCTGGAAGGTCAAGCCCTGCATGGCGAGCCCGCGGAGTCCTTCCCGGCCCACCGCACTGATATGGCCGAAGGACGTGGAGCCTTCAAAACCGCGGGCGCTGCCGATGGCCATCACGAATTGCCCCACGTTCAGGGCGTCGGAATCGCCCAGGCGGGCAACGGTCAATTCCTCTTCCGGTTCAATTTTAATCACGGCCAGATCCGATTCGGGGTCTGTTCCCGCCACTACCGCCGGATATTCTTTGCCATTCCATAGTTTCACGGTGATGGTGTCCGCATTTTCCACCACGTGATTATTCGTGACAATATGACCGGTCTTATCGAAAATAAAGCCTGAGCCCTGGCCCCGGGGTTTGAACATGGGATGAGGAGCGGGAGATTCCTGTTTTTCTTCAGGATCACCGGGCATATTAAAAAACCGCCGGAAGAATTCCATTTCGCCACTATCGCCGAAGACGGAACCTTCCGTGTCGATGTTTACCACGCACGGGCCCATTTGTTCGTGCAATTGCACAAAACTGGCCTCAATGTCTTTCAAAAGGGGGCTCTGCGCCAGAATAGCGCCCAGTACCGCGAACAACACTGCATTCATCCTAGATCTCCTTTATTTTCCAAGGCGGACACGCCATGGATTGCCTGCTCCACGCCGGTGCGCAGGGAAGCGAGTACGGCAGGATCTTCAATCCGGCCATCGTTTTTCTGAATGTAAAAAGCGTCTCGCACACGGCGCGCGTCGGTCATGATCCGCGCGGAGCGTATGTCAACGCCCATTATCGACAACGAACGCGCTATATCATACAACAATCCGGTGCGATCTCCCGTTTCTATATCAACGACTGTTTCCGTGGTGGAGGCGGTATTGTCAAAACCGACACGCGTGCGCACCGGCACGCGGGGTTGCAGAAGTGCAAACAATCGGCGCCTGGACTGCTCCACGTAGGCCTGAATGTCATCCCCGTGCAGGATAACTTCGCCGAGGACCCGTTTAAGGCCCTGAAACTGGGCATGCGTCATGGGCCGGTCATTGGCCGCGTCTTTGACCATGAAGCAATCCACCACCCATCCGTCAGGGAGGGTGAACAGGGCCGCGCCTTCCACATTGACGAGTTGTGAGGCAAAGCTTCCCGCAATCTCAGAGAAGAGGCCAAGGCGGTCACGCGTACACACGGCTACCTCGCTCATGCCGGTATCTTCATGGGTCCAGCAGCGCAGCGCGAGGCCTGTCTCCCGGGCTTCTTCCAGGCATTCGAGATGCCGTGCCATGTATTCCGGGGAGAAGGCGATAAAATACCGTTCACCCATGCCCTTCAGATAGTCCCCCACTTTGTCCGCGATGGCATCGCGCACAAAACCCTGCACCGCCTGGGCCTTGGGCAAACGCCAGAATTCCTCTTCCATAACCTGCGACCGGCCCAACAGAATGCGTTCCGCCTTGAGAAACAACTTTATGAGCAGGGCGCCTTTCCAATCGTTCCAGACGTTGGGGCCCACGGATGCCAGGTCCGCATAGGTCAGGAGCAACAGTTCGCGCAGGCGCTCGTCCGAGTTCATTTGCTCGGCGAATTTATTCACCGTCTCGGCATTATCGGTATCGCGGTAGAAGGCGGTGTTGGTCATCAACAAGTGATGCAACACCAGAAAGGCTATGCGGTTGGTGTCATCCGGTGGCATACCGATACGCTCACAGATTGCCCGTGCGGCGCGAACCCCCTCGTCAACATGGGTTTCGCCGGAGGCCTTGCCGAGATCATGGAAGAGGATGGCCATAATGAGAATGTGGGGCTCGCGGATGTGTTCGAGGGCTTTTCGCAAAACACCCGCTACGGATCCTTCCATGGCAGGGATGGCCGCCAGCGCTTCCAGTGCGCGCAGCGTGTGTTCATCCACGGGGTAGCTGTGAAAATCCTCATAGCGAATGATACCGCGCACCGCTTCAAATTCGGGCAAGTAGGCGCCCAGTAAGCCAATATTCGCGGCCTGCCGCAGGACTCCCCCCGCCTGAAGCATGCGGCAGCAAATCGCGACGAAATAGCGGCGGACGACATCGCTGGAGCGGAAGGCATCGCTCACGAGAGGCAGGTTTTCCGTCATCCAATATTGCATGGCATAGCTCAAGGGGACTTTTCGGCGGGTGGACTCCCACAGGACCTGCATCAAGCGCGCGGGGTTTTCAGCGAACCAATTTTGATCCAGTGTTCCGGCGGACAATTGGCCCCGGTACACCGTCAAATGGGATCGGCTGAGGCCCGGACCATCGTCCGGATCACTCTGCAACTCCTGGTCGCACAAACGGGCGGCCAAGTGGAGAAAATGCCGGATGCGCTTGGCGGCGCTGTAGTAATCCTGCATGAATTGGTTCATGCTTTCCTCTGCGTCGCCGCCATAACCGAACACGTTGGCCAAGTGTTGCTGCATGCTGAACGATAGCTGGTTTTCCGCTTTGCCGGTGTGAAAATGCAATTCATTCCGGATGCGCCAGAGAAAATCAAGGGCCTCTACCAATCCCAAGTATTCATCGTAAGGGATATGTCCGAGGCGCTGGAGATCATCAAGGCTCATGAACCCGTGGGTGATCAGAATCATCCATTGCGCCGCATGAAAATCGCGGAGCCCCCCGACATTTTCCTTGAGATCGGGTTCCAGGTTATACAAATCCTGATGAATTTCGGGAAGCCCATCGGGCTGTTCCCGCAGCCGTACATGCGCAAGAATATTCTGGCGTTCATGCCCTTTCAGATCATTGAGCAACAGTTTCAGCCGGGCGAAGGTGCGGCTGTCTCCCAGAATCAGACGCGCCTGCGCATACGACGTGTACACCTCGGGATCCTGGCGGGAGAGTTTTATGGCTTCAGAAACACGATGCACCGTATACCCTGCCTGGAAACCCATATCCCACAGAAAAGGCACCAGGAATTGATTGATCGCCTCGATTGACCGGTTGAGCCGCCGATCATAAAGGAGGCAGACATCCAAATCGGAACGCGGGCTCAACTCCGCCCGGCCATACCCTCCTAAAGCGCAAATGGCCACCTGCGACATCAATTTCTCGCGGACACCGCTGTGATACAGCCCAAACTCCGCCACACCCCGGAGAACGGTGTCCGCCGCTTCCGTTAAACGGCGCAATACATTGCTCCCGGATTCCCCTTTCTGATGGCTCTCCCGGATTATCTGCCATTGTTCGCGGACATAGGTGCGGGCAGCCTCGACACAGGCCTCGCGCGTTACCTGTGCAAAGGCAGGAACACCCGATTGCGCTTGCGCCACTAATTCTAAAAATTCTTCCGACACTTCACTTACTTTCTTCCGCTGCTATGCGGATAATTGGAATTCGAGTTTTGATGTTCCAACCCTCCCCAGCCTGATTTTCCAGAACCACACCCCAGAAAGCAAATCCCATACTCCGGTCAAGCGGAGTACGACCCGCCGGAATCTTCCGCAATCCGCCGGGAGTGTGGCTTTGTCCGGTTTGCACCACAGGCGTAAACGTGCGTGAGACCTTCTTGTATTCCGCAAGGAATGTCATATTGACTCGGATGGGCAAAATTTGTTAGACTTCGATCAGTTTGCGAATTGCGCTAAGGTGGCGGAAACGTGGACGCACTAAGAATTCCCCTAACAGACATCACGGAGCATGGTTTCCGCGTAGATCGGAAGGTGGATATCCATGCCTTGCGGCCGCAAGGCGCGGAAGATCTTCCGCTGGAACAGGTTAGCGTACGCGGGAGCTTGACCCCGATGGACAATGAATTCCTGTTTCAGGGTCAGGTACAGGGTGTATTTGTGCACCCTTGCGACCGTTGCCTGGAAGAGGCGCAGGCGCCATTTGCGGTGGAGGTGGTATGGACCTTTTCGGAAGGACCGGAACCGGAACCCGACGAAGGAAACTTTGATGGGGAATCCGAGGATATAGAAGAAGAGCTGGACAATGCCGGGGAGCATTTCCACTTCCAAGGCACGGAGATCGATCTGTCTCAGTGCGTGTGGGAGGAAGTGTCTCTGGCCGTGCCAGCAAAATTCGTATGCCGGCCGGAATGCAAGGGACTCTGCCCCCGGTGTGGAGTGAACCGCAACCGGGAACAGTGTTCCTGCCGGCTGGAAGATGAACAAGAATTCAACCCTTTCCGCGGGCTGAAGGGCAAGTTTTCCTGAAGCAACCCGCCAAGGACAAAGGAGAGTCTCGTGCCAGTACCAAAACGAAAAACAGGCAGAGCAAAGCAAAACATGCGCCGTTCGCATCATGCGCTGAGCGCCCCCGCCCTTATTGAGTGTCCCGACTGCGGTGAGAAGACCATTCGTCACCGGGTCTGCCCGAAATGCGGTCATTACAGAGAACGCCTTCGCATCAACCTGAAAGAAGATTGATAACGTCCGCGTTGGAGACTATCCATGCGAATCGCGGTAGACGCGATGGGTTCGGATCGCGCGCCCGATGTTGAAGTGGAAGGCGCGGTAACCGCCAGCCTGGAAAGCGACACGGAAATCCTGTTGGTGGGCGACGAGGCGGTGCTCAACGAGAAGCTGGCCAAGTTTACAAAACATGGGGCTGTTTCCGTGGTGCATGCCACCGAAGCCATCAAAATGAATGAGCCCCCCGTGATGGCCATCCGTAAAAAGAGGGATTCCTCCTTGATGGTGGCCATGCGCCTGGTGAAAGAAAACCGTGCAGACGCCTTTGTCAGCGCGGGAAACACCGGCGCGGTCGTGGTGGCGGCCCGTACCATTCTGGGACCGTTGCGCGGCGTGGCGCGTTCGGCCATTTGCCAATGCCTTCCCACGGCCACCGGCCGTGTCGTCCTCATCGATTTGGGCGCGAATGTCGATTGCAGCACCCGTCAATTATGTGAATTTGCGGAGATGGGCATCGCCTACTCCCACTATGCCCTGGGCGTGGAAAATCCGCGCGTGGGGTTGTTGAACATTGGCGAAGAAGTGGGCAAAGGCGGTCAGGTCGCAAAGGAAGTGCACCAAAACCTGAGTGCCGCCGCACACGTCAACTTTATCGGCAATATCGAGCCCAAGGCCATGTACCGGGGCGAAGCGGACGTCGTGGTGTGCGACGGCTTCGTCGGAAATATCATCCTGAAGACCAGCGAAGCGGTCGCCAGCCTGATGGGCAAGCTTATGCGGGAAAAACTTGAGAGTTCGAACATGAGCAAGTTTGGCGCGGTGCTGGCGCGCAAGTCGCTTTACGATCTCAAGAAAACGATTGACCCCAACGAATATCCTGGCGCGCCGCTATTGGGCGTGAACGGCGTGGTGATTATTATTCATGGGTCTTCTACGCCGCGCGGGGTTTCCAACGCCATTCTGGGCGCGCGCACCGCCTTTGAAACCAAACTTAACGAGCATATTCATGAAAATATCGAGTTGCTGCGCAAAACCCGCGTGATTCCCTTGGAGTCTTCGAATGAAACGCTGAAAGCACCTGCTGAAGACTCCCCGGAAGAAACTCCCTTGGCGGAGACAGCATGATGCGGTTTTTTCTGTTTCCGGGTCAGGGCAGTCAGCGGCCTGGCATGGGGCAGGATTTCTATGACCGGTCGCCGGTGGCGCGCGAAATCTTTGATACCGCCGCCGCCATGAGTCCGCCGGGATTTCTCGATACCTTCTTTGCCAGCGATCAGGAAACGTTGAACCAGACGCGTATCGCGCAGCCGGCCCTGCTCACCGTGGAAGTGGCCATAGCCCGTCATCTCATCACTTCCGGAATTCAACCCGCCGGATGCGCGGGCCATAGCCTCGGCGAGATTCCCGCTCTGGTGATCGCGGGTGCGCTCGCCTTCGACGACGCCCTCCCGTTCGTGCAGGAACGCGCCCGCCTGATGAGCGAAGACGTGCCCGAAGGCGGCATGGCCGCCGTGATAGGCCTGGCCCCGGAAACGATTGAAGCGATGCTGCCGCGCGAAGTCCAGATCGCCAATTACAATAGTCCCGAACAGACCATTATCACCGGACCCAGCGAAGCCTTAGCGGACGCCATATCGGCTCTCGAAGCCACCGAAGCAAAACGTGTTATTCCCTTAAAAGTCTCCGGACCCTTCCACTCGAAGTTCATGCAGCACGCATCAGATCAGCTTAGGCCTTTATTGGAAAAACTGCCCTTTGCGCCACCCTCCGTGCGTTTTGTTTCCTCCATATCCGGCGCCGAGGAAACTGATCCCGAGGCCATCCGCGCATTGCTCATCCGTCAACTCGTCCAACCCGTCCGATGGACCCACGTCATGCAATGTGTCGGCCCCATGGACGCCCTCGAAATTGGCCCCGGCGCCGTCCTCAAAGGCCTCGCCAAACGCACCCCAAACGCGCCCCGCATCACCGCCATCGACACCCTCGAAGAAGCCGGTGCCGTTGGCGCAGAATGATTCTGCACCTCTTTAAACGGCGCAGAACCAATGCCTAACGTTATTCGCAATTCTTAAACTCTGATGGATACCGTAACTATTCAAATAGCTCCTCTTCGAAGAGCGATTATCCGCGGAAATCCGTGCAATCCGTGCCTGCCGGGCCATAACTCCTTTGGGGCGAAGGCCGGTTATCAGCGTTCTATCCTTTCCTTATCCACTTGCTCCGCATCTCACGATCCCGCAAAAGAGATCCTCGTCCGGCGTTTCCCCCTTTATAGCCTTTTTGCTATAGTGCCCGTTCTTGGAAGTTAGAGGTTATCGGAATGCAGGCTGAAATTGTGATGATTGGCACGGAACTGCTGCTGGGGCAGATCCAGGACACGAACGCGTCATTTATGGCGCAGGTGTTGGCCGAGAACGGCATTAACTTATTCTGGAAAACGACGGTGGGGGACAACCGCGGCCGCATTTTGGAAGCCCTGGATCGCGCCCTGGACCGCTCGGATGTGGTCCTGTGCAGCGGGGGGCTGGGGCCGACGGAGGATGATATCACCCGGGAGTGCGTGGCGGAATTGCTGAATCGCCCGCTGGAATATCACGAGGCGTTGTTTGAGGCCATTTTAAAGCGTTTCGCCCATGTCCGGGCAAAAATCACCGAGAACAACAAAAAGCAGGCGCAACTGCCCCAAGGGGCTCAAGCCATTCCAAACCCGAACGGGACCGCTCCGGGGATTCTCGTCGAGGATGCGAGGGGCATCATACTCTGCATGCCTGGGGTGCCATCGGAACTGAAGCCCATGCTGACTGATCAGGTCATTCCATGGCTCCGGCGCCGTTTCGCGCTTGCCGGGGTGCTGCATTACCGGGTGCTGAAAGTCTGCGGCATGGGCGAGTCGCGGGTCGACAGCATCATTGGCGACCTTATCAATGCCCACAGCAACCCGACCATCGGCCTGCTGGCCTCGTTGGATGCCGTCCGGATCCGGATTGCAGCCCGTGCGGAGAGCATCGAGGCGGCCAACGCCCTCATCGACCCCGTGGCGGCGGCGGTATATGAACGTTTAGGCGGACTGATCATGGGGGAAGACGAGGATACCCTGGAAAGTGTGGTGGATCGGCTGCTCCAGGAAAAGGGCTGGACCCTGGCGGTGTTGGAGACGGAAACGGGCGGTGCGCTCAGCCAACGGCTTGCCGCTATTCAGGCAACATCCTTCTACGGCGGGAAAGTGGTTCCCCGGCCGGATCGGGAAGGGGCTTCCCCAGAGGATTTCGGACTTGACTTCGCACAACGGCTTTTGGTAGAGTTTTCAGTTACTTGTGTTCTGGCCCTCATAGCGGATAGCGAGACGCACCGTACGGTGGCTGTGTTTATCTCGCCGGAAGGAACCAATCACTGGGAAATTGGATATTATGGGAGTGCTGGACGCAACCAATTGAGAACAAGCGTTGTGGCGCTGGAAGGACTGCGACGCTGTTTAACCGGACTGGAGCCGGTCCAGTAAGACATGGTTAATTAACTGTCTTGCAATGGGTTAGCCAAGTTCAGGATTGTCAGTTGCATCGGATGAAAAGGCTCGTGCCTGGGGCTGTATAGGTACGGCAAGCCTAGGGTTAGCTTGGGGAAAAGCTGCACCTCCACGGTGAACCCTATTGGTTTTGGTGCGAGCTATTATTTAGTATAAATCATAGTTTTGGAGAAACGAAGCAGCAATATTATTAATGCCGCGAGGCCCCGATGGTTGCCCCATCCAGGGCGGATGGCAGCGGGCCTGCGGACATGAATGAGGACACCATCCAAACGTCCGAAGGGATGGACCAAGCGCTCTCAGGCCCATGGGATGCGAAGGAGGACAACA
>ERZ795059.838-NODE-838-length-37108-cov-16.437185_pt1 | contig 37108 bp, 31 predicted proteins | sample MGYA00375143_ERZ795059 | MGnify/ENA primary metagenome ERZ795059 (study PRJEB30188, sample SAMN05720168) | activated sludge metagenome | isolation source: Anaerobic digester | place: USA | collected 2015-01-07 ... | reverse complement strand
TTAGCGATATGGAACTCAAGCGGCTGCTGGACATTGAGCAGAACCTCAAGCTCTACCAGGGCTTGGTGGCCGAGATCGAAACCACGATGGCCACTCCTGAGTATAAGAACCAAAGCTCTTTCGACCTGAGCGGCGAACTGAAAGACTACAGGGAAAAGATCCAGGATCTTCAGATTCGCAAGGATCGTTATATATCCACCCGTAAGCACGAATCAGACTTTGAAGAGCAGCTATTCCAGGAATTCCTTAACGAGTACTATGCGCTCAACCAGGAAAGCGATGAGCTGTTGCTCACCATTGCCGATATTGAAGACTATATGATCTCCAGCATGATGATGGGCTATCCTGATGAGATGAAGAAGATTGCCCAGGCCCATCGCGAAAAGATCAAAGGCCAGCAGGAGTTTGGCGGTCTTGACGCGCAATTGGCCATGGTTTCTGCCAATCTCGACTACCTGAGCCTGCAAAACCGCTACCGCGGCCTGAACTATCAGGACGCCAAACGTAAAGCCGACACAAGTTTATCTATCGAAGAGACCACCCGTCAGTATAATCAGATCATCGACCAGAAAAAGGTGCTGATCAATGACTATCAGACCTTCCTGACCAGTTATCCGGAGTTTGTGGCCTTCGAACAGCCCAGCGATCTGTATGAGCCCAGCGACTCTCTGCTGATCAGCTCCGCCGACATCTATTACAACCTGGCGGAACTGCAATGGTCAACCGATCTTGACAGCCCCGATAAAGCCCTGGCCTATTATCGCAAAGTGCTGGAATTGGACCCTGATTTCTATCTCAAGGATTACGCCCTTTACAACGTAGCCTATTTCAGCAGTGAGATCAACCGCGAGCAAAAACAGCGCTACATAGACGACTGGCGTACTCTGAACCCTAATAAGCAGCGTGGCGTGGAACAGAGATTGACCGAGGTGGACTTCAGTGAAGCCCTGGCCAACTACAACGATATCATTACAAATTACCCGGATTCGCCACTCTATGACGAGGCAACTTACCGCCTGGCCAACCTTTATTTCATCATAGGCACAGACGCGGAACGCCCGATTGAATGGTACGCGAGGGCCAACAGCCTGTTTGACAGGCTGGCCGCCAAGGAAAACAGCCCCTACCGTTACGAAGCGATGTTTCAGCGTGGATTCGTCAATATGAACATCTCAGACGATAGCTCGCTGAACGCGGCTTTGGTGGATTTTGCCAATATTCTGAACGCGGTCGACAACAATGCTATCACTCCTGCCGAGACCGCCCAGGACCTCAAAAACAACTCTCTGGACCAGATCGCCTTCTGCCTTGTGGCCCTGGATGGATCTGATTTTGAGGGTGAATCCAAAGGTCTGCAAGCTCTGGCCTCAGTAATGGCTGATTATCAGGATGAAAAAGCCCTGACACGCATTCTGGACAAGGCTTCCGAAAACAAAAAGGATATGCGGCTCACCCGTCAGTCTATCGACTTCCTGGAACTGAGACTGCAGAAGTCCCCCGTGGCCCTGATCAATCCCAGCCTGGTAGATTCCATTCTGGTGCTCTACACCTCCAATGACACTGTGCTGCGTGCTGGCGAAGACCGAGACCAGATCCGGCGCGACAAGTACCGTCTGATGACTGAGAACTATGGCAAAGACAGCCGCTGGTACGAGCAGAATGTGAAGGACAAGGATCTCACCGATCCAGCTATGATCAAACAGCTTGCCTCCATCCGCAATGCCTATCGCCAGGCCCAGATCGTGAAATACGAAGCGGTCCGTACTCAGCTCACGGAAGAGTCATATCAGGCCTACCTTGACCACAACGTCAAATTCGCTGCCTACGAAGAGCTCTTCGCTCCTTCGGTTTATACAGCCTACGCGGACCATCTGACCAGATATTTTAAAGCCACTCCCTCTGCTTATGACGCGGATATCAATGAGTGGAAACGCAACAACGAGCAGCTGGACCTGTTGCTGTTGGGCAATCTGGCAGACAAGCGCCAGACCGATGAGGCCTATATGATGGTTTACAACCGTCTGCTGGCTTACAACGAGAAGTATCTGGTGCCCGCCAATCCCGAGTATTTTGATAACGAAGAATTGGCCTACGGCTATGCCATCAGGCGCGACCAGCTTCTCAAACCCGAAGCCCAGGGAGCGGAAAGAGACAGCCTCTACGCGTTTTACAAGGCCGCCACGCTGAGATTTGTGGACACTCTGATGAAATCCGGCACCGAAGCCAGGATTGCCAGGGCCCGCCAGCTGAATCTGGATTTGGCCAATATAGAATTCAACGACAACCGTTTCGCCGAGGCCGAAGCCAGATACCTTAATATTCTGGATAATGATCCCAGCCTCAGTAACGACGGCAAATTCGACATCTATTACAACCTCTCTTTTATCGCGGAAAGCGACACCAGTTACGCGCCCTACGATCGTTATAAGAGATCTGAGAGCTACGCCAGGCAAGCTATGGCCTATACCGCAAATGGGGAAAAGATTGCTCTTGCCACCCGGCAGGTACAGCTGCAGATCCAAAACAGCTATAATGCTGCCACCGCATCCAATGACTATGCCAAAGCCGCTGAAGAATATGGCCGCATGGCTTTGGAATTCCCCTATGATAAGTATCCGGCGGAGCATCTCAACTATAAGAGATACCAGGCAGAGCAATATCAGCTTGCCAAGGACTACAACAATCTGATTGATACCTACATGTATCTGGCCAGCAAAGAAAAAGCCGAGAATGTCGACGCCGTATTTGGTCTTTACTACCTCAGCTGGACTACGGCAGACAGCCTGATGCAGGATCCTGCCAGAGCTGCCTCGATCAAAGGCGAATTCATGGCCAAGTATCCTGCCAGCTTTCAGACCTATTCTCTCAGAGCGCAAGATATAGAAAAAAAGGCCGCTGACCCCGCTACGAGAATCGCCGCTGCCGAAGACTACATTGCCCTCTCGGAAGAAGTGAGGACCGGCAAGATCGACGCCGGGGAAGTGAAGCCTGAAAACATCTATATGCAGGCCTACAACATATACAATGAGGATCAGAATACCACAAAGCGTCTGGAAGTGCTGGATGAGTTTACCAAACGCTATCCCACCCATACGGACGTGACTGGCATGTACAGGACGATTGCAAGTGGATACTTCGCGCTTGGAGACACCCTGAGGTTTGAAAGCTATGCCAGGCAGCTCTTCCTGCGCGACAATAAAGAATATGATCTCTATCAGGGAGTTGCCGTCAAATACTTAGCCCGCATCCTGGCTGAATATGACAGCGCTTATCTGAACAAGGACTGGACCCTTGCCTTCCAAAAACGTGACCAGTTTAAGGCCGAAGAGGCCAAGTACCGCAAGGAAGGCTTGCCGCTCGATACCACGGACCAGTATAAGGCTTTCGCCGCTGCCGAGGAAGAATATAAGAACATCCAGGCGCAGATTGCTTTCCTGAAGAACTTCGACACCCAGGTCACCGCTCTGGAGCGCAGCGCTTTTCTGGGTAAAAACCCCAATCAGCAGTTTGGAGTGGGCGCTAAGACCAGCTTCAAAAACACCCTTCTGGGTGGAAAATCAAAACTGCTGCCCACCTTCATCAACACCGTGAATGCCGAAGTGGCAAAGGTGGAGCGGCTTATCACCCCCGCCAACCAGCTCAAGCTGGATGCTCCAAGAATAGTGCGGGCCCTCGCTCTCGAAGGCCGCATCTACGAATACTCGATCGGAGTAATCAACAGCCAGATCAACCGGTTCTTTGAGCAAGCCAACGAGATCAGGCCATACAAGGACGATCCCAACGTCCAGGCCAATATCTGGGGCCAGATCAACAACGACTACATCTATCCTCTGGAAGACAATGCCAATGCAGTATATGGCGCTATCTTCACCACCTTCCACATGGCCGGTTATGAAGATCAAAACACTCAGCAGGCGGTAGCCAAACTCACAGAACGCAAGCTCATGCCGGATTACCAGAAGCTGGAATTCCCGCTGGGCAGCAGCGGTTGGGAGCTTAGCTGGATCAGCGACGATGGCACCCAGACAGCCGCCACGCCTGTAGTGGGAACGATCACAACCCCCAAAGGCCAGGTAATGGGCAATCTCCAGATTCCTCCCGTCACCAAACTCCAGGCCGAATTCAAGCTCAGTTCCAAAATCGCTCCGGATTTTGTGTATCTGCAGATGATCTACCCCTACAATCCTGAAGCTATGGTCAATGGCAAGGAAGTCCAATTTGCCGGATTCGCGGTTGACTCTCTGGATGTGAAACAGCCCATGACTGCCCGGTTTGGATACAAGTTCAGCGGAGCGGAATGGGATGCCAAAGAAAATACCATCCGGCTGCTCTTCCCCAACCGTTATCAGGACAGTATTCCGGTCAGGGCTACCCTGCAGGCCTATTTCGACAAAGCCAAGCTGGAGCAAGCCCGTCCGCGTGAGACTGTGACCTTTAGCAGCGGGCCATCGTGGAAAGTGATGGTACTCGATCCTGAAACCCAGGTAGAGAATGCCATCCCTGCCATGGTTGTAGAGAACTACGGGATTCCTCAGGAAGCCATCAATGGCCTCAAAAACAGCCAGGCTCAACCTGTCTGGATTCTGGAAACCCCGGAAGCACCGGTAAATCTGGTGGTCTTTGAAGCGGATTTCGACCTTGAAAATGTGCCGATCAGCGCCCAGATTGAATTCCTGGCGCCTGAAATGGCCAGTGTGTTCATCAATGGAAACCTGGTGGCTGCCGATATGCCTCTCGATGGAGAGATGGAGCCGCTGAGTGTATACACAACCATCACAGACCTGCCTCTGGACTTCCTGCGTTCAGGCAAAAACACTATCAGAATTGAAGTTCGCAATCAATCCGCCTACCGTGGCATGCTCGCAGAAATCAAGATCGAAAGGTACACCAAGGAGTGAGACCAATGAAGAGATATATAGCAATCGCAATCATCCTTCTGGGCACGGGCCTGCTCCTTGCCCAAACAACAACCCCAAATCCCACCGCTCCCCCCAGTGGCTTTGAAAACGTGAGAAGATTAACCGGGGATACCTTTACAGTTGAGATCAAAGCCTTGATCCCCGATATCACCACTTTCAAAAACAAAGCGGAAACCTATAATAAAGAAGGTTACTACAACTTCCCCAAGGATTTTCTGGGTCTGGTCCAGAAGTTAAGCAAAGAACAGATCACAAACTGGCAAGTAATAAGAAATAAATGGCTAGAGCAAGCTGGTGCAGAGCACCGGGGTGCTGAGAGATCACAAACTGGCAAGTAATAAGAAATAAATGGCTAGAGGAGTCAAAATGAAAGCTAAACACATTGTTCTGGTAGTAATGGTATTGCTATTCTGCGCGGCCTTAATCGCGCAGGAAGCTCAACAGGAAGTCAAAGCTCGTGGCGTTTCTCTCAAGACTATCTTTGAAGATAGTAGAGAATGGGGTTATGCCATTATTCTCACTTTCGTTATAGGACTCGTTTACGGAGTCGTGCGCTACCTTCAGCTCTATCAACGTGAGAAGATCGACGCGCAGAAGTTCTATCTGAAACTAAAGGGCTATATCAAAAACGATCAGGTGGACGAAGCCGCCAAGATCGCTGAAAGTTTCAAGGGTACCACTCTGGGTTACATCTTCTGGAGCGGACTGCGCATCTACATCGACACCCGTAAAGCCAACAAGAAAGGTGAAGAACTGGATCGCGCCGTGCAGAACGGATTTGAAGAAGCGGTGCTGCAGACTGTCCACAAACTCGATGCCAACCTGTCCTGGTTCACCACTCTGGCCCAGATCTGCACCTATCTTGGACTGCTGGGAACGATTTGGGGACTGCTGGTCGCCTTCGACGCTCTTGCTACGGCCCCAGAAAATCAGAAAAACTATGTGCTGACAGCCGGTATCGCTCAGGCGATCGGGACCACTGCCATGGGCCTTTTAGCCGCCATTCCACTCACTTTGATCCATGGTGGCCTGTTTGGCCGCGCCCAAAAGATCCTTGCTGAGATCGACGAACACACCGTTAAGATCATAAACTACCTTAGCAACGCGAACAGAGGATAGTATTATGCCATACCGTCCTTCTGCCGGAAGGAATCAAAGGCTGGCTGGGGGTCCCAAAGAACCGGACCTCGTGCCGATCATGAATCTGTTTCTCACCATCATTCCATTCATGCTCTATATGTTGGTGATTACACAGCTGGCATTGATTGCTTTAAATTTCGCTCCGTCCGGTGGTGGAGGAGGGGGAGGTCAAGGTCCCGGTGGCGACGCCAAAGCCGAGGAAAAGAAGATCGAAGTCTACATCATGAATCAGGATGCTCCGGACCGGGGTCTGATCCGCGGATTTGAGGTCCGCGAACCAGGAATGGAAAACATCAAGGTCCCATTCGTGAATGGCAACTATGACTTCGTGAGACTGGATCAGATACTCAAAGATATCCGCGCTCGCAATCCTGAGCAGAGAGAAATCAACGTGAGTCCTTATCCGGACGTTCTTTATGGTCCCCTCATCCAAACCATCGATTTGTCTAAAAGCAACGGTTTTATCAACGTGATGTTTAAACCCACGGACGTTGGCTATATTTAGGAGACACTATGAAGATTATCGATAAAGCCAAATCCACCGGTAGAGAAGTGAGACGCACCCGCAAGATTGCGGCTGAGATCAAACCTCTTTCCATCACATCCCTGCTTGACGTGTTGACCATTGTGCTGGCTTTCATGATCAAAAACGTATCAATGGAAGCCCAAAAGATCACCATCCCGGAAAGGATGGTCTTTCCCACCACCATGTCTGCCGACCAATTGGAAGAAAGCATGGGGACAACCGTGGTGAAAGTCTATCCGGACAGGATCCTGCTGGGGCTGGAGAGCGCTTACTTCGGTACGCCGCTGCAGCTGCTCACGGATGTTCAAAAACGTAAAGACCTCAACGAGTATCTCGAGTTACAATCCAACCAGATCGAGAAGCACGCCGATAAAAACCAGGCTTGTTTGTTGGTACAGGCGGATGAGGTCATTACCACGGAAGTGATTACGGCCATTGTGGAGGTCGGGACGGGTTCTTACTACAAGTATATCTACTTTAGCACCCTCAAGGATCCCCAATGGCTCAAGAATTCCCAATTAGCAAGGCAATAGGGAGGAGATATGGCAAAGACGCAACTTAACCTAGAGCTTAGCTACAAGGGCAAGATCCTGGACTATATCAAAAACGGTTCAGGTGTTTTTAAAGACAAATGGTTCGTGGGTTCAAACAAGTATCTGCTGTGGCAGATCCTCGATCCCGCCTTTCCTGATAAACACCAGCTGATCGCGCAAAAGGGCAACGATTTCTTTATGAAACTGGTGCCCGGCACCAAACTGGAATGCTCCAAAGCCGGCAAGCAGGTTGATCAGGCCTTTCTGAGCAGCAACGGCCTCCTCAAAGGGGACCAGCTCCAGCTGCAAAATGATATGAGCGGGACTCTGGTGCTCAATCCAGACTGGCAGATCCACTATCGCTTCATAGAGCCCTACGTGCACATCCTCACCGAGGAAGAAAGGCAAATCGTGGCCCAGTATTCCAGACGGGCTGAAAGCTCGGCAGAGGAAAAACTGGGCAGGGGCATGATCCTGGTATTTCTGTTTCTCACCCTGGCCTTGCTGGTGCTCTATGACCTTGTCCTGAAGCCGGACGCAGTGGACGCCGCTACCCTGGATAACACTCTGGCCCAGCTCAGAAAAGCTCAAAGAGTGGATATGCCTGATAGGTCCCAGGATGAGGCCGATATGCAAGGGGATGAAGCCGCTGAAAAGGCCCGCAGAGAAGAAGAGGCCAGAAAAGCAGCCGAAGCAGCCGCTGCTGCCGCTGCTGCCGCAGGCACTGAGACAAATCGTCCCCAGCGTGGCACTACCACTGGTACCCCTGGAGGGACCGGCACCAATGCCGCGGCCTTGTTTGGCGAGTTCAATCCCAACGCCGTTGTCAGGAATCCCGTAGCGATTACCACCACCCGTGATTTTGTTGCGGCCAGCCGTGGCGGTACTGGAGGTACTGGCGGTTCAGGTGGTACGGGTGGACCAGACGGAAGCGGTGGCTCGGGTACCTCAGGTGGAATGAGATCCACTTATGATCCCAATGCCATAACCAGCTATCAACAGAGCGATTTCTCATCCGCCTCCAATACCGAAGGAATCAAAGGCAGCTCTGTGAAGCCTACCGGTCCCGTGGAAGTGAAAGGTAATCTCAACCAGGCCCAGATCGCTGCTCTTGGAAGACCTGTCGCCCTCACATCAACCGACAAAGCTGTAATCAACAGGATCAGTAAAGAGGCTCCCCGAGTCACGGAAAACACCATTGCCCAGGCCCCGGAAGGCCAACAGACCGATCTGCAAGCCCTGCGTGCCGTTGTCAACAGTCGCAAGGGCCAGCTTACCAGCCTGTATCGTAAAACTGCCGCCATCGAAAACAGTGGTGGCGCGGTCACCATCAGAATCTTCGGCCGCGGATCCAACATCGAAACCGCGCATGTGACTCCTACTGCTGGGAATCTGCCTCAATCCTTCCTCTCCGACGTAAAGAAAGCGGTGGAATCATGGAGTGTTTCAGGCGTTTCCGGTCCCTTCGACTATGAATTCACCATGAGATTCTACAACTAAACCCTCAATTAATAGCCAGACATACACAGCTCCCCCTGCCCAGGGGGAGCTTTTTCGTGATGAGGATTTTCATTGACAAATATAACGCTTCGGGCCGGATAAGCACGTGTATTACATCATCTATCTGCCGGTAAATCTGGACAAGGACTTCAGCTACAGCAGCCAGCGTATCATCCAGCCTGGCTGCCGGGTGCTCGTCAGTTTCAACCGTAAAGACATGATCGGGATCAGCGGTCCCGCGGTTGACCAGCCCCCCGCTCAGATCAAATGCAAAGCCATCCTGGAAGTGCTGGATGATAGCCCCCTTATCTCCAAAGCTTTGATGGACCTGGCACAGTGGATGAGCTCTTACTACCGATGCCCGGTGGGTGTGTGTCTGTTTGCCATGCTCCCCGCATTATTGGTCCCAGATCTTAGCGCGCTGGTGAGGCTCAAAGAAGGGGTCCCGGTGCAGGAACCCCATTTGGCTTCCATGCTGGCAGACGGGGCCTGGCATTCACCCCCGGAACTCAGGATCGCCTTGCCCAAACTTCCTGTGCTCAAGCTTCTCGAGGAAGCTGAAGTCAGAGGAGAGATCGAAGTGGACAGGCGGATTGGCCCCAGAGACAAACCCCGTTTTGCCAACTTTGTGAAGCTCAATCCGGACGCTGTGAATCCCATCGGTCTGCCCGCCCGCCAGGCTGAAGCGATGACCATGCTGGCCGCTTCGGGTGGTGAAATGACTATGGCCGCCCTCAGCGGGACCTTTTCATACTCTGTGATCAAAACACTGTCCGGCAAGGGATTGGTGTCTGTTATTGCCCGTCGGGTAGATGCCCCAGCCGTGTTTGATGAGTATGCCCTGGCACCCAAAAAAGTCAGCCTCACCTTGGAGCAACAAGAGGCCCTGGATGCAATCTCAAGGGGCCATGGACGCTTTGAGGTCAACCTGCTCTATGGCGTCACCGGCAGCGGCAAGACCGAAGTCTATATCCACACCATGCGCCGCTATCTGGATGAGGGCTTCAACATCATTTTCCTGATCCCGGAGATTGCTCTCACACCTCAGATGGTGGAGCGGTTTTCCAGCGAGTTTGGTTCCGTGCTGGCCATCAACCACAGCCAGCTCTCAGACCGTGAGCGCCTGCGGCAATGGAAACTGATCGCCAAAGGAGACAAACGGATCGTGGTAGGTGCCCGCAGCGCCGTGTTTGCTCCCCTGCCGAATTTGGGACTGATCATTGTGGACGAGGAGCACGAACAGAGCTACAAGCAGGACAATCAGCCCCGCTACCATGGAAGGGACCTGGCAATCGTGAGGGCCATGCAGGCTGGCGCGCAGGTGATCATCGGTTCCGCCACTCCGGCCCTGGAATCCTGGCGCAATCAACAGACCGGCAAGTATCGTCTGCAGCGTTTGAACACCCGTCCCTTTGATATCCGCATGCCGGGTGTGGACATCCTCGATATGCGACAGGAAGAGCAGGAAGAGCTGCTTTCTCAGACCCTGCTGGAGGCCATCGATCAGCGTCTGAGAGCAAAGCAGCAGGTGATCCTCTTTCAAAACCGCCGGGGTTATTCTTCCTTTTTGCAATGCCTTAAATGCGGAAAGCCGGTTCACTGCCCCGCCTGCGATATCAGCATGTATTATCACCGGGATACGGAAGAACTGCGTTGTCACTATTGCGGTTACAGCATCCCCAGCCCCCGTAAATGCCCATCCTGCGGGGCTTTCAGTTTCAGCTATGGAGCTCCTGGCACTCAGAAACTGGAACAGGTGCTCAAGCTGCTGTTCCCATCTGCCCGCATCCTGAGATTGGATTCCGACTCCGCTCGTCGTCAGGATGCCCACAAAGGCATGTATAAAGGCATGAAAAACCGCGAGCTGGACATCCTGGTGGGTACTCAGATGATCTCCAAGGGCCTGGATTTTCCGGGTGTGACGCTGGTGGGCATCGTGCTGGCGGATATCAGTCTCAACGTGCCGGATTTCAGATCGGCGGAACGCACCTTTCAACTACTCACGCAAGTGGCGGGACGTTCCGGCAGGGGAGACCTGCCCGGCCAGGTATTGGTGCAGACTTACAATCCCGAGCACTATGCCATAGTGGCGGCCGCGGCCCAGGATTACGATGTCTTCGCCGCTCAGGAGCTGGAGTATCGCCAGAGGATGAACTACCCGCCATACTGCAGGCTGGGACGCCTCTTGTGGACCTGCGCTGCAGAAGCTCTGATCCAGGAACAGATGGAACTGGTGGCCCGAATCGTCAAACCCTTGAAAGAAGACGGCAAGATCATTCCAGGCCTCAGCGTTCTGGGCCCCGCCCCGGCACCGTTTCCAAAGATCGGAGGCCTCCTAAGGCATCATCTCATCCTCAAGGCTAGCGATCCTGGCACTCTGAGGAAGGCTATCGATCTGATCCTGAAGGATTTCAAGGCCCCAGCCACGCTTCGTCTCCAGATCGATATCGATCCCGTATCTTTGATGTGATTTCCACCACCTTCCCTATTACCTGATATGAGCATTGGCATAAGCTCCCCGGACCCAAAAGCCATTTCTGGGGTTTGGGCCGGCTCGGGTCTGGGGCAGAATCGCTGCAGCGATCAAGGGAGCAGGAACATTTTCAACTCCAAACACCTAAGCCCCTAAAGCCTCCTCAGTACCTCCCTCTGATGCCTCTGTTACTCTGTGGTGAAACAAAGCAATCTCTGTATCTCTCAGTATATCATCCAGTTCCCAATCGCCTCCTTTACACCACCTATGCCCCTCCTTTACATCTCCTGTGCCTCGGCAAAGGAGAGGTATTAGAGATGTAATGGTGGCGAGGCAGAGAATATTTAGCTTGCCAAAAGCGGCCTCTTCAAAAAAATGGCTAAAAAACAAGGAGTTAATCATGAGCGATAAAGACGAAAAAGACCTCCATGATCACGCTGAATGCGATTGCGGCGATGAAAACTGCGAGTGCGAAAACGATATCATCACCCTTGATATGGAAGATGGTACCCAGAAAGACTTCCATGTGCTGGAAGTGATCGAATACGAAGGCAGCCAATACATTGCCCTGGCGGAAGTGGAATCAAACGAGTATGACATCCTGCGGATGGACGTACAGGGCGAGACCGTGGAACTGGCTGTGATCGAAGACGATGAGCTGTTTGAGAAAGTGGCCCAGAAGTTTGACGAGATCTTCAGCGCTGAGGCCGATGAGGAAGAAGAGGCCTGATCCGGGCTATGAACTATCGTTCTGGGCTTCGGCGACCCCGAAGCCCAGAATCGTTTGAGGGAAAAACTTCTGCTTGACCAAAAAGCCCCAAGCGTAAAATTGCGTAACAAGCAACGATTAGGACTACGCATGAAGGCTGATTTGATCATATACAACTGCTCCGGCATCGCCACTCTGGCCGGAAATCCCGGTCCCAGAACCGGAACTGCGATGGCTGATCCCAGGATCATTTCGGGAGGAGCTATCGTTATCAGAGATGGCAAAATAGCAGCTTGCGGGCATGAATCCCAAATCATGGCATCTTTTCAGGCCGACCAGCTTGTCAACGCGCGCGGAGGCATTGTCACTCCAGGCTTTGTGGATCCTCACACCCATCCCGTCTTTGTCCATACCAGGGAAGACGAATTTGCCCTGCGTCTGGAAGGTGCCACATATGTGGAAATTTCCAAACGGGGGGGAGGCATCAGAAGCACCATCGCCAGCACCCGCGATGCCGATGAAGACCTGCTGTTTGAGCTGGCGAAAACCAGAATCAAACGTATGACAACCCTGGGGACCACCACGCTGGAGGCCAAGAGCGGATATGGACTGGACACCGCCAGCGAGCTCAAACAGCTCAGGGTGATCAAAGGTCTGGCTGAGGATCTCCCCATCGATATCATTCCCACTTTTATGGGCGCGCATGAGTATCCCGCGGAGTATCAAGACGATCATGAAGCCTATTTGAGCATCCTGACGGAAGATATGATCCCCGCCGTGGCCAGGCAGGGCATTGCCGTCTATTGTGACATTTTTACCGAAGCCCACGTTTACAGCGTCGATGAGAGCCGCAGAGTGTTGAACTGCGCGGCCCGGCATGGCCTCAAACTAAAGATGCACGCCGATGAGATCGAAGCCATCGGAGGGGCTGAACTGGCGGCCGAGCTGCATTGTGAATCGGCCGATCATCTTGGCGCGGCAAGCGATGCCGGAATAAATGCTCTGAAGGTGGCTGGAGTGATCCCGGTTTTGTTGCCCGCCACGTTGTTTTCCTTGAGGTCAAAGACCTACGCCAGAGGACGTTATATGATAGACAGTGGTTTACCGGTTGCCATCGCGACAGACTACAACCCCGGTAGTTGCAACTGCGATTCCATGCCCTTCACGATGACTCTGGCCTGCCTGCAAATGGGCCTCAGTCCAGCCGAAGCCCTCTGTGCCGCTACTATTAACGCTGCACACGCCATCGGTTTGGGAGCTTGCAAGGGTTCGCTGGAACCGGGCAAGGATGCCGATCTGATCATCTGGGATATCCCTTCCATCAATTTCATCCCTTACCACTTTGGCTCCTCTCATATCAGCCAGGTTTTTGCCAAAGGCCAGCTTATCCACTCACCTGTAGCGTCGGATGCCGATCCGACATGTACCGAATCCACAAGAGGATAGCGCACATGGACCAAGCCCGTCAGGACCACGCCTACACCATTCTCGAAACCCTGCACCGTTCCAGACTGCACACCGTCTATCATGCCAAACACTATGTCAGCCAGGAACATGTGGTGATCAAAACCATCGATGCTCATTGGAAGAGCGATCCCATGCTGGCGCGTCAGCTTCGCTATGAAGCGGAACTGGGCCTGAGGCTCAACAACCGCCATATCCGTCGTACCCGGGGTGTTTTTGAGGAGGACGGAAGGGTCTATGTGGTATCGGATTACATTGATGGCAAAGCTCTCAGCGGAATCCTTGGCGGGGTGGGGATCAGCCTGGCCAGCGAATTGGTGAAACACTGGCTGGAGGGCCTCCTGGACGCGCTGGATTACGCGCACAGCCAGGGAATTGTCCACGCCAACGTCAATCCCGCCAATATCATCATCGATCAGGACGGCGAGCCGGTGCTGTTCAATTTTGGCAAGACGCTCAAGGCCTGGATGAACGAGGATGCCCTCCAGCAGGACATCCACAGCGTGCTGTTTTTGGCCCCGGAAGTCTTTCTGGGCCACCGTCCGGACCCCCGGAGCGATATCTATTCGATCGGAGTGCTGGCTTATCTGATGCTATGCGGCAAGCTGCCCTGGCATGTGGATAAAAACGTCTCCGCCCAATCTCAGAAGCAGACTAGCCTGCGTCAGCCCGTCATCGATCCGGAAATCTTGGGACGGGCGATTCCCCGCTGGCTCTATACCGTGATTCACAAATGTCTGATCATCGATCCCAACAGGCGTTTCCAGTCCGTTTCCGAGCTCAGGGAAGCTTTGAATGCTCAGACAGATCTTCCGCTCGATCAGATCCACTCTGGTCCCGCCCCCAGTGATAATCTGCCGCCCCGGGAGGAGCAGTTTTCCAAGTTTGAGCCCGTTTCTCAGACTGGCATGCCAGAAACCCCGGGCAGTATCTCTCTGGATTTCTCTCAGGCCCAGCCAGAAAAAGTCCAGCCGCCTCACCGGCCTCAACCAGTTCCGCCTCCCAAAAAGGAAGCGGTCAAGCCGATCGAAGTGCCCAAAGCTGAAGATACCGTGAATCCCGAGCTCAAGCGCTGGGGCAGGATCATGGCCATCGCCAGCCTGTTGGTGTTGGTCTTTGCCATCATCAAGTATAGTTTTTTTAACAATAAACCCGCCTTCAGAGATAAGCAGGATATTGAATCTGATGAGGAAGGACCGCTGATGGAGCCCGTGGCCAATGTGGCCATTAAAATGGTGCTGGTCCAGGGAGATTCCACCGTGATCGGAACTGTGAGCCCGGATGCCGACGACGATGAAGCTCCCCCAGTGAAGCTGAGGGTGCCGGATTTCTGGATCAGTCCCTATGAGATCACCAATGAACAATGGGCCATGGTGTATCCTGAGCACTTTTACAATTTGAAAGACAAAGATCTGCCAGTGACCAATATCAGCTTTCTGGAAGTGCTGGAGTATTGCAACGAAAAGAGTTATAAAGATGGGTTTGACCCGTGTTATGACTTCCAGAGTGGCTATGTGTGCGATTTTTCGGCCAATGGCTATCGCCTGCCCACTGAAGCGGAATGGGAATTCGCGGCCAAAGACCGTAAGAGTTCAGGGTTTGATCCCTACAGCGGATCCGATGATCCCGACAAAGCCGGCTGGCACTCCGAAAACAGCGACGGGAAGCTGAGAGAGGTGGGCAAAAAACGGGCTAATGCTCTGGGCCTCCATGATATGAGCGGAAACGCCTACGAATGGGTCTGGAACTGGTATGGCCCCTATAGCTCCAGGGGAAAACCCTTTGAGGGCCCCTCCCAGGGAACTGACAGAGTGATCCGCGGCGGGTCTTACAGCCATGACGTCAAAGCCATGAGGGTCACTAACCGCAGCTATATCAAGCAGTTTGCCAAGAGTCCCTATCTGGGGTTCAGGGTCGCCCGCGGCAACCGCTGATCCAAGTATCTGCTTTTCACAAGTTCCAGGGCAGCAGAATCGCTCTCCTTTGGGGTTCCAATGCCTACCGTCAAACTGGGCATTCTTATTGACAGGCAAGTATTTCCTTGACTTAAATGCCTCTTTCCAAGAGCTGTCGCTCTACAAACAAAACAGGTGAATTCGAATGACCTTAAACGAAATAGCAAACCTTTTAGAGGGTGAGGTCCTGAATCCCGGAGTGGACCTCGAGAAAGAAGTGCCTTGTGCCTTCGCGAGCGATTTGATCAGCGATATCCTGATGTGCACCAAGGAGCCCACCTTGCTGCTAACGGGACTCACGAACAACCAGGTGATCCGTTTGGCCGATATGATCGATCTGGTGGGAATCATCTTCGTGAGAGGCAAAAGACCTCTCCAGGACATCCTTGAGATGGCTGAGGAACGTCAACTGCCAGTAATCGCTACGGGAATGACCCTGTATCGCTCCAGCGGTTTGCTTTACAATGCCGGATTGCGTAGCTGTAAAATTTGAAATGGCAGAATACTGGCATATAGTTCCCCAATTTGAGGAGGCTGTGAAGGCTCACTTTGCCTCTCCTCCCGAAGTGGAAGTAGATCTTGTGTTTGTAGTCCCAGAAAAGGATTTCAACGCCGCCGGGAAAGGCTCTTCGGAAGTGAAGAATCTGCTCAAACGGCTGGGAGTTGATTCTGAAACGCTGCGCCGGATAGCGGTTGCCTCTTATGAAGCCGAGATCAACGTGGCTGCCCACTCCAAGGGCGGCACCATGATCTGTCTCGTTTACGATAACTTGATCCATATTCGTTTTGAAGATAAGGGCCCAGGCATCTGGGACATCAAACAGGCCATGGTTCCAGGTTTTTCCACGGCGGATGATCTGGTGAGGGAGTTTGGTTTTGGAGCCGGCCTGGGATTGCCGAACATAGAAAAGAATTCCGACGCGCTGCACATCGTGTCCGCCAAAGACAATCCCACTCTCCTGGAACTGATAATATTCTTTGGTACACCATGAACGAGAAGGAAAGACAATACTTCCACGCCATTCAGATCCTCGAGGACAACTGCACCGGCTGCACAGCCTGCGTGAGAGTGTGCCCCACCGAAGCGATCCGGGTGCGTGACCGCAAAGCCTATATTGATTCCACCCGCTGCATCGACTGCGGTAACTGTGTGACCGCGTGTCAGTTTCATGCCATCATTCCACGCAGCGATCCTCTGGACATCATCCACAAGTTCAAATATAAGGTCGCGGTGATATCGGCTGCCTATTTTGGCCAGTTTACCGAGGATATTTCCTATCCGGTGGCCAAGGCTGCCATTCTGCAGCTGGGTTTTGATGAAGTGGCGGAAGAAGCTGTCATAACAGAATTTATGATACGCGTGATCCGCCAGTATATTCGTGACAACCGTGATAAGCGTCCCATTCTGTCCAGTCACTGTCCCGCTGTGGTGCGTCTGATCCAGGTAAAATACCCCTCCCTGCTTCCCAGCCTCTTTCATCAGGAGGCTCCTATGAGCATCCTTACCCGCTATTTGAGAGATCAGATCATTCAGGATAATGGCATAAAGGATGAGGACCTGGGTATCTTTCTGATCGTACCCTGCGTGGCCCATGTGACTGCCGTTCACCAGCCGGAAGGTGCTTATAAACACCTGCAGGATGGAGCTTTTTCCATTGGCATGATCTACGGCAAAGTGCGTGAATATATCAAGGACCTTCAGAACAATCCTCCGGATATTGATACCTACCCCAAAGGCCTCACCTGGGCCCTCTCTGGAGTCCAGGCTGAACTGGTGGATTGCGAAGACATCCGCACCCTCTCAGTGAATGGCATCGAAAACGTGATGGAGATCCTTTCCAGAGTGGAAGATCACTATCTGGACCAGTATGATTACATCGTGTTGCGCAGCTGCACCAATGGCTGCGTGGGCGGATGCCTCAACGTGGAAAATCCCTTCGTGGCCATGAGCCGCATCAAGAAGATGATCAAAGAAGGAGAAGCCCGTCTCATAGACCTGAAAGGGATCGAGGGGCTTTATCACGAGGGAGAGTTTGACGTCGCGCCCCTGGCCCCCAGGCCAATTATGGAACTCGACAAGGACATCAAGACCGCTATCAAGAAGATGAAACGCATCAATGAGTTTCTCACCATGCTGCCGGGTTTGAACTGCAGCGCCTGCGGTTCTCCCACCTGCTATGCCCTGGCAGAGGATATCGTGCAGGGCAAAGCCTCCATCGAAGACTGCGTGGTGCTGCTCAAACGCCACTCCAAAGAAGAAGAATAAAGACAAACAGGATATAGATTTATGACCAAGCTCAAGGAACTGCTGCCGCTCATTAAGGCCACCAATCACACTCCCGCCCTGGAATCTGCCGATGTGGAACTATCCGGCGGTTACGTCTGCGATATGCTTAGTGACGTGATGGGATCAGCCCAGCCGGGCCAGATCTGGATCACGATCATGAAGCACCTCAACGTGATAGCCGTTGCTTCCATGACAGGTATCCCGGCCATTATCTTCGCCAAAGGCGTGAGCCCGGATGCCAATGTGATCGATAAGGCCACCGAAGAGGGTATTGTGCTGCTGAGCAGCCCTCTGGATACTTTCAGCATCAGCGGGATCGTCTATCAGGCCTTTCAAGGCTGATCACTCAGTCCATGCGATGGTTCACCGCCGATCTCCATATTCACTCAGTCCTCTCTCCCTGCGGGGGATTGGAAATGGCGCCGGACGATCTGATCGCCAGGCTCAAAGAACTGGAGATCAACTGGTTTGCCATCACGGACCACAACAGTATGGCCAACTGCCCGGCCTATCATGCTGCCGCGAAAACCGCTGGATTGGAATTCAGCTGGGGAGTAGAGTTGCAAACCGCTGAAGAGATCCATTTGCTGGTCTATTTCGACGATTGTGGCGCGGCTCTCAGCTTTGATCAACAGCTCTACGCGGCCTTGCCTTCGCTTCCCAATGATCCGGACTTCTTTGGGGATCAAGTTGTTATTGACGAAAACTGCAACATTATAAGAATGGAACAAAAGGCGCTATCCAATTCCACCCTGTGGGACCTCAGCGAAGCGGTCTCTATCGCCAGCGCTCATGGCGGCTATTGCGTGCCCGCTCATATCGACGCGGGTGCCAACAGCATCCTGGGCCAGCTGGGATTTATGCCTCAGGAGCCCGATTTTGAGCTGCTGGGAATCACCGCGCGCTTGGATCTTTCCGCGTTTCTGGATCAGCATCCGGAGCTGCGGCACAGGGCCTTTCTGCGCTGTTCCGATGCCCATTACCTGGCAGACCTTGGTTCCGGGACCACGCGTCTCAAGCTTGAAAGAGCTTCGCTCGCGGAACTTTTTAAGGCCGTCCGGGGCGAGCCTCGCACCCAAATCATAGTATAAAAATAAAGATAAGCAAGGAGGAGTGATGACTCCCGATACCCAGCACGATAACCAGCTTTACGCCAAGCTCAAGGACGTGATCGAGCAGAAAAAAGAGCTGCGCAATCCCCTCATCGAAATCCTGAGAGTGGCACAGGAGATCTTTGGCTACCTGCCCGTCGAAGTGCAGGAATTCATCGCCCGCGAGATGAACATCCCCGCCAGCAAAGTCTATGGCGTGGTCACCTTTTACAACTTCTTTTCGATGAAACCCCGCGGCAAATATACCCTCAACGTCTGCATGGGAACTGCCTGCTACGTGAAAGGCGCGCCAAGACTGGTGCAGATGATCACCGATACCCTGAGCACCCAGATGGGTGAGACCACTCCCGACGGCCGTTTCACCATTAGCGCCGTAAGGTGCGTGGGCGCTTGTTCTCTGGCCCCGGTGTTTGTGATCGGGGAAGACACCTTTGGCCGTATTGAGACCAAAGACCAGATTGTCAAAATCCTCGAGCGCTACGTCTAACGGCCCGCCATGCAAGACATCTCCCTGCACCTTCTGGACATTATCGAAAACTCCGTGCGAGCGGAGGCCAGAAACATCAAGGTGCGCGTGATCACCGACGCTCAGAAGAACCGTCTGCGCTTGATCGTTGAAGACGACGGAGTGGGTATGGACACCCACACGGTGGAAAAAGCTCAGGATCCCTTTTACACCAGCAAGCTCGAACGCGAGAAAAAGGTGGGGCTGGGCATCCCGCTCTTCAAGCAAAACGCCGAGCTTTCCAACGGCTGTTTCAAGATGGCTTCAGAGCCAGGTTTTGGAACAGTGCTCACGGTGGATTTTGAGCTGGACCACATCGACCGCATGCCGCTGGGCAACCTCAAAGACACCCTTCTGGGCGCTGTTATCGGCCACCCGGAAGTGGATTTCTATATCAACCTCATCCACTGCGAACGAGGCAAAGAACAGAGCTTTCACTTCGACACGGCCGCCATCAAAGAAGAGCTGGGAGATATCCCGCTCACCTATCCGGACGTGATCGAATACATAGACCAAAGTTTATTTGAAGGAATACAAAATACCAACATGGAGGATGTCTGATGAAGACACTTGCCGACCTTAAGAAGATCCGCGAAAAAGCTCAGGAAGAAATGAAGCTCCGCGGCGCAAACGTACGTATCAAGATCGTGGTGGGAATGGGAACTTCCGGGATCGCCATGGGCGCCCGCGAAGTGATGAAGACCTTCCTGGAAGAGATCGCCAACCGCAACCTTACAGACGTTATCGTCACCCAAACCGGTGAAAAGGGCCTTTCGTCCATGGAACCGGTGGTGGACCTCGTGGAAGAGGGCAAAGACAAGGTGACCTATGGCAACATGACCCCCGAAAAGGTCAAGAAGGTGGTAGTCGAGCATATCGTCAATGGAAGAATCGTCTCCGATTATGTAGTGGCCACAGGCAATTGAGAGGAGGAACCGAATGTCTCTCAAAAGAATTGACCTGCTGATCTGCTGCGGCTCAGGCTGCGTATCGGCAGGGGCCTTGAAGATCAAGGAAAGATTCCACACAGTGCTCACTGAGAAAGGCCTGCAAACCGAGGTCAATATCATCGAGACCGGCTGCATGGGGCCCTGTGATTACGGTCCCGTGATGGTGATCTATCCTGAAGGTATCTTCTACAAGACGGTCACTCCCGAAGACGTGGATGAGATCGTGGAAGAGCACTTTATCAAGGGCCGTCCCGTTTCCCGTCTGATGCTAAAGGACGAGGACAAGACCATCGCGTCCCAGAAAGAAGTGCCCTTCTATCAGAAACAGGTGAAGGTAGCCCTGGCAAACTGCGGCTACATCGATCCTGAAAGCCTGGATGAATATATTGCCACCGGTGGTTATGAAGCCCTCGGCATGGCCCTCACCCAGATGAATCCTCAAGGCGCCATCGACGTGGTCAAAGCTTCCGGGCTCAGAGGTCGTGGCGGCGGTGGATTCCCCACTCACATCAAGTGGCAGATGGTGCACGACCGCAAAGAAGACGAGAAATACATCATCTGCAACGGTGACGAAGGAGATCCGGGCGCGTTCATGGACCGTTCCCTCCTGGAAGGTGATCCTCACCGCATCCTGGAAGGTATGATGATCGCCGCCTATGCCATCGGTGCCAGCCAGGGATTCTTCTACATCCGCGCCGAATATCCGCTTGCCATCAAACGCATCCGTCAGGCCATCGAACAAGCCCGTGAGATTGGACTGATGGGCAAGAACATCTTTGGCACCGACTTCTGCTTTGAAGCCGAAGTTCGCACCGGTGCCGGTGCCTTCGTTTGCGGTGAAGAGACTGCTCTCATCCACTCCATCGAAGGCAATCGTGGAAACCCCACACCCAAGCCTCCCTATCCAGCCGTCAGCGGCTTGTGGGGCAAACCCTCCGTGGTCAACAACGTGGAGACTTTTGCCAACATCCCCACCATCTTTGTGAAGGGGGCTGAGTGGTTTGCTTCCATGGGAACCGCCACCAGCAAAGGCACCAAGGTCTTTGCCCTCACCGGTGACATTAAAAACACCGGCCTCGTGGAAGTGCCCATGGGCATCACCCTGCGCGAAATGATCTTTGACGTGGGCGGTGGCATGGTTGGCGGTCACAAGTTCAAGGCCGTCCAACTGGGTGGCCCCTCAGGTGGCTGCCTCACGGTCGAGCATCTGGACGTCCCGGTGGATTATGAAAGCCTCAAAGAACGCGGTGCCATGATGGGCTCCGGCGGTGTGATCGTGATGAACGACAGCAACTGCATGGTCAACGTGGCCAAGTTCTTCATGGAGTTCTGCGTGGAGGAATCCTGCGGAAAGTGTTCACCCTGTCGCATCGGGCTCAAACAGATGTACGACATCCTGGACCGCATCACTTCCGGAAATGGCAAGGAAGGCGATATAGAGGAACTGCAGCGCCTGGGCGAAAGCGTCAACAAGCTCTCCCTCTGCGGTTTGGGCCAATCGGCCCCCAACCCGGTGCTCTCCACCATCCGCTATTTCCGGGATGAATATGAAAGCCACATCCGCGATCACAGCTGCGGCAACAAGGTCTGTCTCGATCTCATGCATTTTGACATCGACAAATCCCGCTGCATCGGTTGCTCGCTGTGCGCCCGCAAGTGTCCTGTGAACTGCATCACCGGCTCCCGCGAGGAGAAATACACCATCCATCAGCTTGACTGCATCAAATGCGGAAACTGCCAGGATGTATGTCCCGTCAAGGCCGTGGACAGAATTCCCGGCACGCATCCCGAAGTTAAAGAGCAACGCGCCAAACAGCAAGCTCACAACAGTCATGACGATTAAAAGGGGAATACATGTATAAGGAAATATGCTCGAAATACGCTCCCACCAAAGACAACCTGATCTACATCCTGCATGATATTCAGGATACCCACCCTCAGCACTACATCTCTGAGGAAGCGGTGGACGCGGTAGCAAAATATCTAAACGTGCCGCCCAACCACATTTACGGCGTGCTGACTTTTTACACCATGTACAGCACCAGCCCGCGTGGAAAAAACATCATCCGCCTGTGTGAATCCCCGCCCTGCTATATCAAGGGTAGCGAAAACATCCTCCGCAAGATGAAAGTCCTGCTGGGTGTCGAGACCGGGGAAACCACCAAGGACGGCCTTTTCACTCTTGAGCTCTGTGCCTGCCTGGGTGTGTGTGGAAACGCTCCCGTGATGATGATCAATGAAGACGTCTACGGCGATCTCACCGAAGAGAAAGTGGAAGAGATCATCGACAAATACAGGAGGGCCAAATGAAGTTCTTTCGCAGTCACGTCCTCGTAAGTATCAATGACACCTCCCTCAATGCCGGAGTGCAGGATTTTATCAAAGCACTCAGGACAGAGCTGGCCAAACAGAACCTCGCCGAAGAGATCAATATCCTGGAAACAGGTCCACTGGGTTTCTTTGGACGCGGCATCTGTCTCTCCGTCTATCCTGAAAACGTCAACTATCAGGACCTCAAGACCGAAGACGTTCAGGAACTGGTGGCGGAGCACTTCCTCAAAGGCCGTCCCGTGAGCCGTCTGATGCTGGACACGGCAGGCAAATTCAGCCCCAAACTCAACTATGCCAACCGCATCGTGCTGCGCAACTCCGGTATCATCGATCCCGAAAGCATCGACGAATATATCGGTGCCGGTGGATATGAAGCCTGGGAAAAAGCCCTCACCCAGATGGAACCGATGCAGATCGTGGAAGAAGTCAAGCAGTCCGGCCTGCGTGGTCGTGGCGGTGCAGGCTTCCCGGCTGGAGTGAAATGGAGCTTCACCGCTCCTCTGCAGGCCGAACAGAAATACGTGGTCGTCAATGCCGACGAAGGCGAACCCGGCACTTTCAAAGATCGTCTGATCATGGAAGGCGATCCGCATCAGTTGCTGGAAGGCATCATGATCTGTGCCCGCGCTGTGGGTGCCACCAAAGCCTGGATCTATATCCGCGGCGAATACAAGCTCTGCATCCAGCGTCTCGAAAAGGCTATCGCTCAGGCCCGCGAGTATGGCATCATCGGCACCAACATCTTCGAAAGCGGCTTTGACCTCGATATCGACATCAAGATCGGCGCCGGCGCTTATGTCTGCGGAGAAGAAACTGCCCTGATCGAATCCCTGGAAGGCAACCGCGGCAATCCCAGATGGAAACCACCCTTCCCTGGCGTGGAAGGCCTCTGGAGATATCCCACCGTGGTCAACAACGTGGAGACCCTGGCCAACGTGCCTTACATCATCAAAAACGGCGCTGCCGAATACCGCAAGTATGGCACTCCGGAATGCAGTGGCACCAAGGTCTTTACCATCCTTGGCGATGTAGCCCATCCCGGCCTCTGTGAAGTGGATATGGGCACCACCCTGCGTACCATCATCAACGACTATGCCGGTGGCATGAAAAAAGGCTTCCGCTTCAAAGCCGCCCTCGTGGGTGGAGCAGCGGGCGTGATCCTTTCTGAACGCCATCTGGATGTCAAGATGGACTTTGCCAGCCTCAACCAATATGCCGCGGTGCTCGGTTCCGGTGCCATCCTGGTGATGAACGAGCATCAGAGCATCGTGGATATGCTGTGGTCCATCCTGCGTTTCTTCCGTCATGAATCCTGTGGAAAATGCGCTCCCTGCCGCAACGGTTGCCAGCAGCTCTATAAGCTGATCACCAAGATCAAGAAAGGCGAAGGCAGCATGGACGATGTGGAACTCATGCTCACCATCGCGGAAACCATGCAGGCTACCAGCTTCTGCGCTCTCGGTCAGTCTCCCATCATGGGTATTCGCTCCGCGATCGAGAACTTCAAAGATGAATTCATCGCCTTGTGCGTTACGCGTTAAGCGTTACGCGGGACGCGTATTCCAAGGTGTGAAGCGGAATTACTGAAGTGAACTGGAGACACAATGTTGCATACTGATATGGAAGTTTACAAGCTGAGTTTACAGCTCGTAAAAAGCGTGTATGAGTATTGCGTCTCGTTTCCTAAAGAAGAAGTATATGGTCTGGCTTCTCAGATGAAGAGGGCTGCCATATCGGTTCCCAGTAATATCGCTGAAGGATGCGGAAGAAGCAGTGATAAGGAGCTCTGTCGCTTTCTCGATATCTCTATGGGTTCTTTGAGTGAACTGGGTACTCACATGGAGTTATCTCAGTTGCTGGGTTTCAACTCAGACGAAAAGCACTTGCAAGAGTTAAAGAAAACGATTATGAGAGTTCGACAAATGACTCTGAACTTAATGAAATCTGTGGCGCAGCGCGCCAACGCATAACGCGTAACGCGTAACGCATAACCTATGAAACGAATAGTAAGATAAAGAGGTTAAAGACTATTATGGCTAAAACAGTCAACGTCTGGATAGATGGACATCATCTGGAAGTTCCGGATACCATGACCATCATTGAGGCCGCGGACAAGCACGGTCTCTACATCCCCCGCCTGTGCTACCATCCCGATCTGCCGCCCACTGCCAACTGCGGTGTTTGCGTGGTTGAACTGGCCGGCAATCCCACTCCCAAGCGTGCTTGCTGCACTCCCGTCACCGAAGGGATGAAGATCAGCACCAACTCCAAAAAACTGCGCACCTACCGCAAGACCCTCGTGGAAATGATCCTTTCCAACCACGAAGTCGTGTGCCCCACCTGCGTGGCCAACAACAAATGCGAGCTTCAGACCCTGGCCAACAACCTGGGTGTGGACCCCGACGCCCTGCCCAACATCCTGGTCAAAAAACCGGTGGACAACAGCTCTCTCTCCATCATCCGCGATACCAACAAGTGCATCGCTTGCGGACGCTGCATCACCGTCTGCAACGAAGTGCAGACCGTCTATGCCCTCACCATGACCGATCGCGGCATCGAGTCCCATCCGGACACCGCTTTTGCCAATGGTATGGCGAACAGCCCCTGCGTCAATTGCGGTCAGTGCACCGTCTATTGTCCCACTGGCGCGTTGCGTGAACGCAGCGAGATCGATGCCGTCTGGGAAGCCATCCTGGATCCCGAAAAGCATGTCATCGTTCAGGAAGCTCCTTCCATTCGCGTGTCTCTGGGTGAGGAATTTGGGATGCCCCTGGGCTCCGTGACCCCCAAGAAGATGTATGCCGCTCTGCGTAAGATCGGCTTCGACAGCGTGATGGACACCAATTTCACGGCCGACCTCACCATCATCGAGGAAGGCACTGAATGCGTGACCAAGCTCAAAGCCGGAGACAAACGTCCCCTCATCACCTCCTGCTCGCCTGGCTGGATCAAATTCATGGAAACCTACTATCCCGATCTCGCGGATTGCGTCTCCACCGCCAAATCCCCCATGAGCATGTTTGGCGTGCTTTCCAAGACCTACTATGCCCAGGAACAGGGCATCGACCCCTCCAAGATCGTGAGCGTGGCCATCATGCCCTGCACCGCCAAGAAATTTGAGGCCCGCCGGCCTGAAATGCGTGACAGCGGTTTCCAGGATACGGATTACGTGCTCACCACCCGTGAACTGCTGCGCATGATCAAAGAAGCAGGCGTGGATTTTGCCAACCTCAAGGACGAGGACGCGGACGAAGGCATGAGCTTCTACACCGGTGCCGGTACCATCTTTGGCGCTACTGGCGGCGTGATGGAAGCAGCTATCCGTTCCGCCTACTTCCTGGTAACCAACACCGAGCTGGAAGATCTGGACATCAAGGCCGTCCGCGGTCTGGAAGGCGTGAAAGAAGCCGCTCTGCAGGTCCCCGGTTTTGGCGAACTGCGCGTGGCCGTAGCCCACGGACTTTCCAATGCCCGCAAGGTGATGGACCAGGTGCGTGAAGGCCTCGCCACCAAAGGCGAATCACCCTGGCACTTTATCGAGATCATGGCTTGTCCCGGTGGCTGCGTTGGCGGCGGTGGACAACCCTATGGCAACGATATCGCTTCCAGAGCGCGTCGCGGTTTGGCCCTCTATGAGGAAGACCGCAACCTGCCGGTGCGCAAATCCCATCACAATCCTGAAGTCACCCGCATCTATGAACGCTTCCTGGGCGAGCCCAATTCCCCGCTGGCCCACAAGCTGCTGCACACCCACTACTTTGAACGTTCGGTAAATACTGGCCAGATCGTCAAGGAAGTCACCCACAAACATCACTGATCCCAGCTTGGGAACTGTCATACGCGAGGCGGAGCTATTATGCTCCGCTTCGTGCTTTTTTTGGAGCCGGAAACGTCCTCGTTTCCGGGAGCCCGTTTACTCAATTCTCTCTGTCTCTCTCTTGTCATACCTCTGCTTTTCTCTGTGTTGAGACTGTTACAGGTGCTGATCGCGCCTTGGCAGACGAGGACGTCTGCCCTTCTTCTGGTTTGCGGAACAAATATTGCTTCATATTCAGACAGCGATAATGCTTTATCTCAAGGAGTTCCTTATGAAACACGCGCTCGTTTTAACCTTACTTCTTATTTCCATGGCGTTGGGTGCCTGGGATATAAACCAATATGGCCCTCAGGGCATGGACCTCCTTTGCGCCAGCTTCGAAGGCGACGTCCCTGTCTTTGGGGCCCAGTTCAACAACTATCACGGCATCTGTCTCGATATCACCGGCCAGTGGTATTTCCATCAGCACTGGATGCAGTTTTTCCCTGTGAAAGCAGTTCAGCAGCTTACTCCTGGCGTCTATATGGCCGCTTTTGGCGACGGCACTTTCAGTGATGGTATCTACAATTATGATGTTGATGAGGATTCCTGGATACTGAACGAGTGGTTTATGTGGCCCAATTTCATCGTCAAACACAATCCCACCGGCAGTTTTTTTGTGGGAGAGCGGGACGGGCTGTTCAGATCGGATGATGCGGTTAATTGGTACCGGGTGAACGGCTTACCTGTTCAGCAATGCGACAGCTTTGCCTGGTGGGGCTCAAACATGGTGGCGGACATCGGATCCGCGGTATACTACTCCAGCGATGCCGGTCAAACCTGGCTGCAATCCACCATGCCCCTTCTGGAAGGCTTCCGCTTCGCTTCCAACGGCACCCTCTTTGCCAAAATGGATGCCGGCAGCGATTCCGACGGCCTCTGGAGGTCTGATGACCGTGGAGCTACCTGGAATCTGGAGTTCTACACCACCGGTCTCGCTAAAATCGGTCCCGTCATGGGCGGCACTCTTCCCCTGGGATGGAGAATCCCCAACGAAGCCGGTAACTACATGGCCCTTTACGATCTGCAGGGCAACCTGGAGCAGATGGCCCACACCTCGCTGGATAGTCCTGTCCGCCAGCTGGATATCTTCCCGCTGGTAAACACTCCAGCCTTCTTAGTGCTCAATGCCAACGGCTGTTTCTTCATCACCAGCTTTCCGGTGGAGGATTCAGATCCCGTTCAAACACCTCCGCTTGCCGATTTCAGCCTCTCGGTATCTCCCAATCCCGCCGGGTCGCAAATATCCGTAACTGCTTTCAAGGCTTTCAATAAGCCTGATGTCACCCTCTATGACCTGCGGGGCAGGAAGCTGATGAATCTGGCGGCCAGCCTCAATCTGGATGGCTCGCTCAGTTGCGCTCTACCTGATCTTCCCACAGCGGTTTATCTGCTCAGAGTGCGGGACGGAGTGAATAGATACGTGGCCAGGATCTGCGTGCGGGATTAGCGCACGACCTTGTCTCCCAGTCCTTTGCCTTTAGCCTCCTTTACTCCACCTATACTCCACCTATGCCTCTCCTTTGTCTAGGTAAAGGAGGAGTGCACGTGGGGAGCAGCTGAGGTGGCAAAGACGATAGGACAGGCAGCGATATTAGCTTGACACGAAAGGCGCGTTTTGATATTTGGGGATCATCACAGATTTGGGGGAAAGCGATGATCAAAAGGCTGATCGGTTTTGTGTGTGTCATGGCCGCCATCTGTCTGCGGGCCGGGATTGTGGTCCCTCTGCCCAGTGGCGACCTGATGCGTCTATACTCAGGCTATTCGGCCCTGGTGATAGGGAATAGCGATTACAAACACTTCCCCAGGCTCAAGGGCGTAAAAAAAGACATTCAGGATGTGGCGAAGCTCTTTACCAAGCTGGGTATCCCCTGCGAGATAAAGGAAAATCTCAACGCGGAGCAGATGCTGGCCGCTTTATACCAGTTTGTGGAGCTCAAAGGCTCCGATCCCGATCTGGGCCTCATTCTATACTACGCGGGTCACGGCTACACGGAAGAGACCTACGACGGTTCCTCGGTAGGTTATATCGTTCCGGTGGACGCTCCCTTGTATCGCAAGGACAAGAATCTCTTCCGCCAGCGCAGCATTTCCATGAACAAGATCAAGGAAATGGCCACCATCATCAGGTCCAAACACGTCCTCATGATCTTTGACAGTTGCTTTGCCGGAACGGTTTTTCGGGGCGATCCGGCTTTGCCTACAGAAATAGACGAAAAGGTATCCCAGCCCGTCCGTCAGTTCATCACGGCCGGGGATGAAAATGAGGAAGTGCCTGATGTGAGCATCTTTAAGGCTACTCTGCTGAAAGCCCTGGGAGACGGTCTTGCCGATTTAAACCAGGACGGATTTGTCACCGCCAACGAGCTGGGACATTATCTGAAAAGTGAGGTGGTTAACTACTCCAAAGGCGCTCAGCATCCCCAGTACGGAAAGCTGTACGAGCCCAATTACAACCGGGGGGATTTTGTCTTCGCCCTTGCCAATCCTCCCAGGCAAAAAAAGCTCGACCCCGCCCCCAAAAATGATCCCGAGCCGAAAGTGGAAACCCAGTGGCTTTATGGCAAACTGGAAATAGAAAGCAACGTGGACGCGACGCTCTATTTGAATGGGGCGGAGCAGAGTGAGATCCTCGCCGGCCAAAGATCCAGTTTTGAACTGGGGGTGGGAGACTACACAGTGGAGTTGAGGACGGCCTCTTCCACCCAAAAGAAGCTGGCAACCGTCAGGGTGGACAAGCTGGACAGGCTGAGCTTTGAGTTTGATAAAAGCGCCGCCGCGCTGAACACTCCCAAAAAAGCGTCCCAAAAACAAAGCACCGGCCCCAAGGTGGACACGGCCCGCACCACTCCACCCAAAGAATTCATTCGGGTGGGAGGGGGCAGCTTCAAAAGGGGCTGTGAGCAGGGATATCAGGATTCCAAACCCGTCCGCGATATCACCGTCAATTCGTTTTATATCTACGCGCGCGAGGTCACACAGAGGCAGTGGAAGGAAGTGATGCCCAACAACCCCTCCGCCTTTCCGAACGATGACAAACCCGTGGACAGCGTCTCCTGGTTTGACGCCGTCGATTACTGCAACCGACGCAGCCGCAAGGAAGGCCTCAATCCCTGCTACGTGATCGACAAGGCCGGATCTAACGGAATCGGACAAAACGCTGAAGATCAGAGCGAGTGGAAAGTGAGCGTGAACTGGAACGCCAACGGTTATCGCCTGCCCACGGAATTGGAATGGGAGTATGCCGCCCGGGGTGGAAACCAAAGCAGACAAAGCGATTACAGCGGAGTGGGGGACCTCTCCCAACAGGCCTGGCACAGCCAGAATTCCGCTGCCCTTGGCAAAGATCATCCGGACTACGGGACACACCCCGTGGGAACAAAAGACCCCAACGAACTGGGTCTCTATGATATGAGCGGAAACGTCTGCGAATGGGTTTGGGACTGGTATGACGCCGGCTATTATGCCAAGGCTTCGTCCGTTGATCCACGCGGACCGGCTTCCGGAACGGAGAAAGTGCTGAGAGGCGGCAGCTGGTTAGACTACGGGCCCGTTTCCTGTCATGTGGCCTATCGCTACAGCGCCAAACCCATGGTATCGTTCCAAACTTTTGGTTTCAGAGTTGCCCGGAGCATGAAATGATCCGCCTCAGTTTATTGGGCTTGAGTGCCCGTCTTCAGGCAGGTTTATGGAGTAGCTAGCGTCCTCGGTTGCGAGATCGGGTCACTCGGCAGATTGGAATTCGGCTCCACTGGCAAGCCCATTCAAAATCCAAACATTCTCTGTAGCTCTCTCTGGTTCCTCGGTATCTCTGTAGTGAAAAAAGAAACCTCTGTAGCTCAGTAGTTAGAGCACGCCGCCGAGTTGGAAATCGACAAAGCGGGCCCATGGAAACGAAGACGCTTCCAACCCCAATAGCGAGCGTTTCTGTCAGTTGTCCTCCCAAATGTCAATTCACTACTCTCAATTCGCCTTGATTTATCATTGACAAAAGTCCTGCCCCCTCGCTTTCATGCCAAAAAATATAAAATACTTCCACAGGAGAACTTATGTCCTATCGCGTACTCGCCATCAACCCCGGTTCCACCTCCACCAAGATTGCCGTGTATGACGGAGACCGTCCGGTTTTTGAAAAGGTGCTGCGGCACGAACCGGAAGAGCTGGCCCCCTATCCCACGATTATAGATCAGTATGATTTTCGCAGGCAGTTGGTGATGGAGGCCATGCGGGAAAACCAGGTCCCGCCTTCCACTCTGCACGCTGTGGTCGGTCGTGGCGGCTTGGTCCGTCCCGTCTGTGGCGGCACTTGGAAGATCACTCCTCAGATGCTGGAAGACCTCAAGGACACCAGCCGCTGGGGCCGCATCCACGCTTCCAATCTGGGAGCTTTTATCGCGGACGCCATCTCCAAAGAGCTGAATATTCCAGCCTTTATCGTGGACCCCGTGGTGGTGGATGAATTTGACGAGATCGCCCGCATATCAGGCATTCCGGAGATCGAGCGCAAGTCTTTGCTCCACGCTCTCAACCTGCGTTACATCGCCAGGCTTTGCGCTCAGGAATTGGGCAAGGATTTTCATCAGACCAATCAGATCGGCGTTCACATGGGTGGCGGCATCTCCGTGGCGGCCATTCTGGGCGGACGGGTGGTGGACGTCAACAATGCCCTTCTGGGCATGGGGCCCTTCTCTCCTCAAAGAGCGGGTGCTCTGCCGATCGGTGACCTTCTGGACATGGCCTACAGCGGCAAGTATACCAAAAAAGATCTCACCACCTATCTCACCAAGACCGGTGGTCTTATGGCCTACCTGGGCACGGACAGCGGGATCGAGATCAATAAACGCATCCGGGAGGGTGACCAAAAGGCCAAACTCATCCAGGACGCCATGTGCTATCAGGTGGCCAAAGAGATCGGGGCCTGTGCCACGGTCCTCAAAGGCAAGGTGGATTGCGTCTTCATGAGCGGCGGCCTCGTCTATAACGATCTGATCGTGGACGCGATCCGCGAGCGGGCTGGCTTCATTGCGCCCTTTATGCTCTACCCCGGCGAAAAGGAAATGGAAGCCCTCAGCATGGGCGGCGTGCGGGTCTTGGAAGGCCTCGAAGCGGCGATGGAGTATTAGAATTTGACCATAGTCCTGTTTCCCGCAGATCACGCGGATAGATACGCAGATTTCGCAGATTGAATGGATTATCCGTGTCGAGACCTAAATCTTTTCCTACCCGGTTAATCTGCGTCGATCCGCGGGAAAATCTGCGTCAATCGGCGGGAAACAGATCTGTTTTCAGTATATGCCTCGCGGGCCTGCTGCTGCTTTTATCCCTCAATCTGAGCGCTCAAAGCTCCGAGACCTGGACGGTGCTGGTCTATATAGCTGGCGACAACAACCTCTGGCAAAACGCCGTTCAGGACATCAACGACATGGAAAACGCCAATCTGCCAGAGGAACTTACCCTGGTGGTGCAGAGCGACCTGCCCGCCTCCAGTCCCTATCCCGGAGGCCAGAGACGCCTCATCCGCCAGGATAGCTCACCCGATATTACCTCGCCACTGATTCAGTCCCTGGGCACCATCAACAGCGGTAAGGCACAGACTCTCAACGACTTTGCCCGCTGGGGCTTCAATCAGTATCCCTCCACCCGCAAAGCGCTGTTCATCTGGGGACACGGCAACAGCTGGTTTAAAGAGGATTCCTCCAAGTGGATCTGCCCCGATGATGACGCTCAGGATGTGATGCACGTCTGGAACGGCAGCCTCAGATACGCTTTAAGCGGGCTGCCATATCTGGATATCCTGCTCTTCGACGCTTGCAGCATGCAAAGCCTGGAAGTGCTGAGCGAGGTGAAAGACGCTGCCGGGAGGATTATTGGCTCGGAAGAACTGGTCCCCGCGGCCGGCTTTCCCTATCAGGACTTTCTGGACTGGTTCAATGGTGTCTATAATGCCGAGCAGATCTGCTATGGAATCGTGGACGCCTATATCGCTTCCTACCAGCCGGGTGGCAGTCAAAATCCCGGTGGAGCGAACCTGCGGGTTACCTGTTCCGCGGTGCGGGGCAATGAGATGAACACGTTTTTGGGGGTGCTGCAAGGCTTCAACCTCAAATACCGCGAGCGGGCCACGGAACTGCTCTCCTATCGGGAAGGCTGTTGGGAGATGAATGACGGCTACAACGATGTGGATATCTATGAATACCTTAGAGCGGTGAGGGCAAAAACCTCTGATCCGGAAATGGCGGACGATGCCGACACCGTGATCAACGCCTGGTATCTGACCAGGGTGCTGGAGGCCAATCTGAACCTACCCCTCAGCGTAGGCGGGGCCGCCATCTGGTTTCCCTGGCACCGGCAGTATTTTGACTCGCTCTGGACCTATTACGTGGAGCTGGATTTTTCCGTCAGCCGCTGGATCAGCCTGCTCAATCTGGCTTACGGACCCGATGAAACCGCGCCCTATACTCCTCAGGTGCTCAGCGCTCAGCAATCGCTGGGATCTCTGCTGCTGAGGATCAAGCTCAATCCCGATCCGGATGAACTGACTCTGAAGGTCCAAATCCAGACGGCAGACAGCCTGCAAACCCTGGATTATCCACTGGATTGGGGGGCTGAGGATGTCACCCTGCGGATTCCGGTTTCAGGTGCGGGGAGCGTCACCGTGCAGAGCTACGACAGGTCCTTCAACCTCTCCGGACCGGCCTCCGCGAGCTTTCAATTCAAGCCCTTGCCGCTGCTGCTGGAAGTCCACCCCAATCCCCTGTTGAAAAACAGCGGCGGGATTCTGCGCTGGACGATCCCCACCGGAGTGACGGGTGAGGGCAGCCTGGAAATCTACAACCTCAGAGGGCAAAAAGTGCTGCAGCGTTCTCTGGGAGAGCTTTCTCCGGGAGAAGGAGCTGCCTTGCCAGCCACCTGGCCCGAGTTTATGGACCTGGGCAGAGGATTGTATCTCTTGCGCCTCAAAGTGGGGAAGATCACAGCCCGGGCCAAACTCACTATACTCTAGTGGATCAGAGGCTTGCTGGCAATGTGGATAAGATGTGGATAACTTTTAGGCCTTTGTGGATGGAAATTGTAAGCCTATCAATATCAACTATATACGCTGGCGGGATTATCCACCGCCATTGTGGATAAGTGTGTAGATATATGCAAATTCATAGCTTAAAAAAAGGAGTGTGAATGCCTGATTTCCTGAGCAAAAACCGCGTCTCTGAGCTGGCTGCCCTCAAACAAAAAAAACAGCGCCGGGCCCAGGGACTCTGCGTGCTGGAAGGACTCCGCCTCATCACTCAACTCGCTGCAGACGGCATCCTGCCCAAAGAAGTCTATTTGCTGGATGGGGAAGAGGCGCTGCCGGCGCTGGCTTCAGTTCCGGCTTTTATCTGTGACCAACGCGCGCTGGACAGAATCTGCGACACTGAACACCCGCAAGGCATCGCCGCGCTCTACGAGCTACCGAGAAGTGACTTCAAAGGGTTTCGGCGGGCTTTTTATCTGGACGGTATTTCCGATCCCGGTAATCTGGGCACCATCTTCAGGTTGGCTATGGCCTTTGGGATCGATGCCGTTTTGCTGTCTGAAGGCTGTGCCGATCCTGCCTCTCCCAAAGTGATAAGATCTTCCCTGGGAGCGGTTTACAAGGTACCATATGCCCAGATGAATCCCATCGCGCTCAAACTGCCGGGCCTCAAAGTCGTCGGCACCAGTGCTGAGGGTGACACTGCCCTGCATGATTTCCAGCCTCCCGCCAGAGCGCCGATGCTGATCGTGATCGGTTCCGAAGCACATGGCGTCACTCCTGAAGTGGCCAAGCGCTGTGAGACGATGCTCAGGATTGAAATGGTCCCCGGGATGGAATCTCTCAACGCGGCCGTCGCGGCAGGCATTGTGGCGCATCATCTATGGGTTGAGAGTTTAACTTCATAAAACACATAGAAAAGCAGAGGAACAGAGGGACAGAGTTTTTTGGGGGGACAGAGAATTGACAATTTGAGAGGAGCCTGCAAAACGCCAGGGAGAGTGAAGGGCACGGATTTGATGAATTGATGGTAAGTGATGAGGGGTTTCAAGGTTTTTGGGATGGACTGCGGAGATACGGAGGTTTTCTTTTCACCCCAGAGGCCACGGAGGCCACATAGAGAGACCCGGAGGATTTAGAATACTCTTAATAGTGGAGCCGGACAGGTCCTCGTTTACGTGAGCCTTAGCGTCGAATTCCAATTCGGGGCGTGGCCGTACCGCATAACGCGTAACGCATACCCCGTAACGTTTCCCGCCCCCCTCCACGGAATGTATTTGACAAAATAGGCAGGATTTCCAGCCTTGTAATTCGCATCAAAAGTAATGGGAGAGAGAGTGAATATTATAAACCAAAAGACTGGCTGGATAGAAGTTATCTGTGGCAGTATGTTCAGCGGCAAGACGGAGGAACTGATCCGCAGGATTCGCCGGGCCGAATACGCCAGGCAGAGAGTGCTGGTCTTCAAGCCCGCCATCGACGACCGTTACGACGCCAACAACATCGTTTCCCACTCCCAGATGCAGGCCCCCTCTATTCCGATTGGCGAGGCGGGCGAGATATATCAGTACATCACGGATGATGTCAAGATCATTGCCATAGATGAGGCCCAGTTCTTTGATGCCAGCATCGTGGGCATTGTCAACGACCTGGCGGATCGGGGTTTGAGAGTGATCGTGGCCGGTCTGGATCAGGATTACAAGGGCAATCCCTTTGGCAGCATGCCAGAGCTGTTGGCCGTGGCGGAATATGTGACCAAAAACCTGGCCATCTGCGTCAAATGCGGCAATCCCGCCAACCGCACGCAACGCACCATCCACAAAGGCGAGCAGATCCTGGTGGGCAGCACCGAGGCCTATGAGGCCCGTTGCCGCAACTGCCACGAGATCCTGGACTAAGAGCTTGAGTTACACCCCACTCCAGGTCCTGCTCCTTTTCCTTATTCGTCTGCTCCAGATCTATAACTGGCTGATCCTGGGCCGGGTTTTGATGAGCTGGATCATCCACGATCCCAACAACCGTTTTTACCACTTTCTCTACAGCATCACGGAGCCCCTTTTGGGCCGCATCCGTAACCTCATGCCCTCCATGGGCCTGGATTTGTCACCCATCATTGCCTATTTCATCCTGAATCTGGTATCCGGGATGCTGGGCGCTCTGTTATAAATTAAGGGAGGATCACCATGTCCCTGACACCTATAGACGTACGCCATCAGGAGTTTAGCGGCTCGATGTTCGGCTACAGCAAGAAAGAGGTGCGCGCTTTTCTGGAGCAGCTGGCCTCTGAAATGGAAGACTATCAAAACCGCCAGGAGCGGGAACTGCAGCGCCGCGAGCAGATGCAGTATGAGGTCAAACAGGAAGCCGCTCAGGCCAGTTCCGCGGTCGAAGATCTCAAACGACGCGAAGAGCTGATCAGCCGCACCCTCGTCTTTGCCGAAAAGACCAAGGCGGACATCATCGCCAACGCCCGCAAGGAAGCTGAAAATATCCTTCACGAAGCGGAACTCAAGGCCAAACGCGCCATCCAGGAAGCCAAGCAGTATCTGGGCGCTATGGAACACCAGTATGTGCACCTCAAAGAGCAGAAACGCCAGTTCCTCATGCAGTTCAAGAGCGAACTGCAGACCTTTATGGACCGCATCGGCAAAGACCCCCTGCTCACCAAAGACACCGAACAGCTGCTCGACACCGAATTTCGCCAAATCAAAGAAGAGATCGCCCCTGTAGGGTCGGAATCCCATCCGGCCGGGGGCAGACAGGATTGACGATGAGCGCCGGCTACAGAGAGACAGCCGCCTGGCTCAAAGACCGTTTGCCGGCCCAACCGGTGGCGGGATTGATCCTCGGCACCGGCTTGAATGACCTGGCAGACAGCCTGGAGCAATTGGCCCGCTTTCCTTATTCCGAGATTCCCGGCTTCGCTCAGAGCACCGCTCCCTCTCACAAGGGCGTGCTGGTCCTGGCCGTACTGGGAGGCAAACCAGTGCTGGTCCTGCAAGGCCGCTTCCACTTTTATGAGGGCCACAGCATGGACGCGGTGGTCTTTCCCACCCGGGTGCTGGCTTGCCTGGGGGTAAAAACTCTGCTGGTGACCAACGCCTCCGGAAGCCTCAGAAAAGAGCTGGAACCGGGAGCTTTGGTGCAGATCACGGACCATATCAACTTTATGGGCCGCAATCCTCTGGTGGGAGAAAACGACGAGAATCTCGGCGAACGCTTTCCATCCATGAATCAGCCCTACGATCCCGCCTTTCTGGATCGTTGCGGCGCTATTGCCGCCTCAGAAGGGATCACCCTTCACCGGGGAGTCTATATCGCCGTGAGCGGTCCCAGCCTGGAAACCCGGGCCGAGTGTGCCGCTTTTGCCATGTGGGGCGCCGATCTGGTGGGCATGTCCACCGTCCCGGAAGTCATCGCCGCCCGGCATGCCGGCATGAGAGTGGCCACTTTTTCGATCGTGACAAACTACAGCAACCTCTTCCACGACGAAGCCCATTCCCAGCAGGAGATTCGCGACAATGCCGCCAAAGCCGCCGCGGGCCTCAGACTGGTCCTGAGTAGCCTGGTGGCGGAGCTCTGACGTGCCGTGCCGAGTCCTCTATCTTTTTGGTTGACAGTTTGAGGGCATTCCACAGCAATGACAAAACCTCAAAAAACGTGTAATTCATAGGAGCGATATATGGCCGCCAAGAAATACTCTGCTGAGAAGCTGAAATACTTTGAAGAGCTCATCCAGAAAGAGCTCAAAGAAAGTATAGCCTATCTGGATGACATCAACCGGGATCAGAGCAAAGGCGCCCGCGAAAGCAGCGGAGACCTCTCCAGCT
>ERZ795059.830-NODE-830-length-37341-cov-6.702221_pt1 | contig 37341 bp, 31 predicted proteins | sample MGYA00375143_ERZ795059 | MGnify/ENA primary metagenome ERZ795059 (study PRJEB30188, sample SAMN05720168) | activated sludge metagenome | isolation source: Anaerobic digester | place: USA | collected 2015-01-07 ... | reverse complement strand
CGGTGCGTTCAATAAGTTGAGTGGTGGTAATGTATCCAAAATCCCGGGCTGTCAAATTTGACAAAAGAGAAAGACCGATATTGGTTGGCGAAGTGCGATGCGCCAAAACAGGAATTGGGTATTGCTGAAAGTTATCCGGTGGCAACCAATTGTCTTCAATGGTTATAAACCTCTCAAAGAACGACCAGGTCTTTCTCGATAATGTTCTTAAATATTCTTTTTGATCTTCTTTTAATGTTGACCTGGTAGCGATAACAGGCTTGCTTAACATATTAACAATGGCAGGAGAAAGTATCCATGCCAGAAGAAAAGGTGCTGCAATGAATATGGAGATTGATTGCTGCCAGTATAAAAAAATCAACAAGGTTATCGATAGAAGCGGAGCAAACCACATTGTACGGTAAACTGAAAACAAATTTTCGTTTTGTTTTTGCACAAAGCCGGAAGGATTCCATTCGAGTAACTTCCGATGACTAATGTACACGCGCCAAAGCGTTCGCAGAATAGCATCGACACTAACGATGGCTTCATAAGGCAAGCATATTAACGTAAACAATGCCTGCAAAATACTTTTGGAAGTATTGCCAATCGCATTGTTGAGATGTTGAGTAATGGCTACTTCCTTTGGTTTGAACATGGCGCTCCATGCTGAAGTGATGACCGATGGAAGCATTACAATAAGTGTTACTGCAATTGTCCAGAACCACGGTGAAGGTAGAATAGTCCAGCCGGAAACTAGTAGAGAAGTAAGTGCAATAGGTATAATGCTTCGTCTGAGGTTGTCAAATATTTTCCAGCGCGACAATGCAGAGATAGAATTCTTTTTTAGTTTTCTTACTGGTCCCGGCACAACAGGTAAGAACCAATTTGCGATTTGCCAATCACCTCTTATCCATCGATGGCGTCTGCTGACGTCCATACTATATCTCGAAGGATACTCCTCGTACAGTTGAACATCACTGGCAAAGCCACATCGCACATACGATCCTTCCAGCAAGTCATGACTTAAAATTCTATTTTCAGGAAAGCGATTATTTAAAGCTGTTTCAAATGCATCAACATCGTAAATACCTTTTCCAATAAATGATCCTTCACCCAAAACATCCTGATATACATCGGAGGTTACACGTGTGTACGGATCGATACCAGAATCATTTTCATGCAAGCGTGTATAACCAGAACGCGTGGCACCATGCAAACTAATGGCAATGCGAGGTTGTATAATACCATAACCTTCTACCACTCTTCGCTTCTTTGCATTATACAAAGGATGATTGAGAGGATGTGCCATTAAGCCAACCAACTTCCATCCTGCATCTCGCGGAAGTTGAGTGTCGGTATCCAGTGTAATTACATATTTAACGGTTGAGTAAATCCGTTCGTCTCCAATGACGAGTGAGAATCGATCGCGTGATTTTCCACGAAGAAGTTGATTGAGTTCAGAGAGTTTGCCACGTTTCCGTTCATAACCCATCCACACTTTATTGACTTCATTCCATCTTCGCGGTCGGTGAAAAAGAAGAAAGACTGGATTGTGTTCTTTTGCATATCGATTATTCAATTCTTCAATTCTTGTTTTGATGAATGCTACGAGTTCATCATCTAATGGCATTACTTCCGATGAAGCATCTTTAAAATCAGTAAGTAATGCAAACAAAAGATTAGGATCTGGATTGGCGAGAAATCGAACTTCTAAATCTTCGATCAGTTTTTCAATCTGGTTTGTGTTGGCTATTAATGTTGGTACCACCACCATGGAGCGGAATTGATTCGGTATTCCGGATGAAAAGTCAAGTTTAGGTAATGGTATTGGTTTTATCCATAGTGTTACCCACCAGTTGCTGAGGGATAGTGCAAGATGACTTGCTGCTATAAGGGAAAAAATTCCGATGACAATCGACCATGCAATGGGTATAGTTTGAGAAAGAGCTTCTATTATCAGAAAACTTCCAACAATAAGCGTTAGAAATAAAGCGACTGTTATATATAGAGAACCAGCAACATTCGTTAACATTTCCTTGATTGATCGAACATACGATAATCGCAAACCCGCTTTTCTTTCCGTGAGTTTTAATCCTCTTCCGCACAAATAGTATCCAACGTGTGATTTTCGTTGATCGGATTTGTCTTTTTCAAAATGCTCGTGAGCAAGATCAATGGCAATTTGCGCGACTTGATTCTCTGATAACGGACTTGCCTTTGCAATTTTTTCAACGCGATGACGGTACTTATCACGCGTATGGAAATCCATTTTTGGATACACGCCATTCAAATCTTTTCGTAGCGTTTGTTCAACCACGCTCATGGCTTCTACAAATTCGCGCCAGTCCATTTTGGATTGATAGCGCAAGCTGTTAATGCTATTACTTACAGACACTTGATCAGCAGCTTGCTTCTGGTTTTCTTCCAATACCATTGCACTAATGGAGCGTCCATTGCTAGATAGATTTTGCTCAACCCAACTGAGGGGTAAGGTAAGTTCTGCACCTTTCCACTTGAGCTTGCGTGAAAACTCTGCGACAAAAGCGCTGCCCATTGGTTGATTTGATCGCGCCAAGTCAGCAATTATCAAGACCAGATTCTTCGGATTCTTATCAACGGTCTCTAATATTTTCATTGCCCATTGATGCGCCAGCTCAGTATCCATTCTATCAACAGCAATGCGTGCCGCCATACGACTTAAATTTTCAAGCAACGCCAAACGGATCATGATGGGTACGGCCCAGAGTTCACCAATAGTGAGATGATTTACTTTTTGGTAGGCAACTATGAAATTACTGAGACTGTAAATGTCTATGTGACCATCACTGTGTGAAATAATTTCAATCGCTATGTCATATACACGTGGAAAGCCCGCCAGAGGACCACTGTTTAATTTTGGAAGACCTTTGCTGTATCCTTTTGGTAGATACCGTTTACCTATGCGTATCTCTTCTTCAATCAAATAGAAATTATCGAGAAGCCATTCGCCCGCGGGACTAATTGGTTTTTTTTCTTTTACGCTTCGTTGAAGTAATTCATTAACATGAAATAAAATCGTTTCATTGTCGGCTAAACGCTTTAACAGTTTTTCAGTGGAATGCTCATAGCTTATGGAATGGATGGAAGCAAGATGCTGTGCGTGAAATTCCATCTGCTCAGTACTAAAAAGTTCCGAACGAAGGGGAGGTTTGTCTTGTATGTCCTGATGGGTAATATTATCATGTTGAAAGTATGATTTGATAGGAGAGAGAAGTTCATCAATTGAAATGGTGTCTATTTTCATAGCATTAAGGCGTAGTAGGAAAAATGATTTAACAAACGGATAAAGTCACAAGCTTTACCATCCGAATAACTTCGGTAATTCTTCTGTGAGTGTAGGCTTGTAAAGGATACTAAACGAGGTAGCCGATGTTTTAGGAACATCCAATACACTGATAAGATGGAGCTGCGTTTGGGGATAATGCTTCAAAATAAATTCAGTCTTTCCCCATCCCAATCCGTCAGGCAGGTTGTTATCCAGAAATAGATAATCGGGTCTTTCTTTTTCCAGCATTACCAATCCTTCAGCGATCGAATTGGCAAGAAATACTTTGCATTTTTTTTTGGAGAAGAAAGTCTTCATCAGTATGCCAAAGTCTTTCTCATCGTCAACTATTAAAATCTTTTTCTCTTCCATGGTTCATTGAATTCAATGGTAATGGCTAAAAACCTTACCAATAAAATTGAATGAATGGAGCTTATCTATGCAGCCAAATAATGCGTTTGAGGAAAATTATCAGGAAAAGTGTTGATTATTCTCTACACATCGACTTATGCGTTCATCAAGTTCAAATCACCCTACTTATTGGAATCCAGTTACCGTGGGCTTGAAAACCTGATCGTTTCCAAAGAGTTTTTTAAGTTGTGTGCTAAACTTAATTTGGAAATCAGGAGAGTATAATTTGTTGCCAACAAAATAGGTAAAGTCTAAAGTGAATGTTGGGAACACTAAATTTTCATTAAGCATTCGAACACCAGCGCCTATCGATGTAAAGAAATTCTTTCCTTTAAAGAGACGCTCCTCAGTCGTTAGTACATTGACATTAACATTGTGGTAAAACGCAAATCGGAATCCATAGGTATACCACGGCATAAAGTAGACATTTTCAGCACCAAATATGAATCGCTCCAATCCATATGGTGAAAGGGAGTTAGCGTCCAACCATTTTCCGTCTAATCCAATGGTTTTATCCAACACTCTGTTTATCCCCATGGTGTAACTCATGTTCACAAATTGTCTCGATTGAACGCGATTAATTTTAAACAGATCGCTGAAGTATGATATGTTTGCTGTAAAAATCCCATCTTCAGTACTTCCTTTTTTGATGAATGTACCAAGCGTAATGCCTCCGCTAAAATATCCGTACTTCGAAAAATACTTTCCGCCATTGCTTCTTATTTCAAAATAATTCCGATCATAAAATTCATTTACTTCCTGGCCAAGTAAAACTGAAATAAAACCTCCGATAGGTACGTCTTCGGTTCTTCCAAACCCGCGTATCAAAGAACTCTTCATGTAATTCCTTTTAATTAAAGTAAGGCTGCCAAGGAAAAGAGTGCGATCAAAGAAAAACGAATTTGAATCAGCAGAGGTAAAAGGTTTTTGAAAGAAATCACGAACATTAACCCGAAATGAATTGATAAGATTAGAACGCTTGCCAACTTGAAAGGAGCGACCGAGCCAAACATCTACATTGTTTTCGTTATATGGCATTTCCAGTGTGTCGGTGTCTTCGAAATAAAACTTTTCATCGGTTGTATAGAGATCAATACCTCCAGCATATTTAATTTGTGGTGTAAAGAAATCACGCGCTAGTGAGAATCGCGTTTGCGTTCGTTCATAACTGTACGTGTATTGAAGTTCACTTTGAATGAACGTACTTCTGATGTTTGGATCTCTTATCGTAACTCCAAAGCCGTTATTGGGAATGTCATTGCTACTTCTGTAATATGAAATTTGGAATTGTTTAGCCAGTCCCAAAATATTGATGTCGTAAACATCGAGACGAAACTTATTTAGGGAACTATAATCACCAGAGAAACCAATGGAAGCAACATCTTGTGTTACTACAACGATGTCTACAATTCTATTTTTCTTGTCAGTTACTTTTAGTAAAATACGAGCATCTCGCAGTGTTCGGAATTGGCGTAGAATACGTTCGTTATCCGCGAGTTGGTAGGGATCTACTTTATCTCCAGAATGGAACAAGAGATTTTGTTCAATTATAAAGCCTCTTGTGTCACGGTGTACTTTATTAATAAATTTTCCGAATTTAGTCGTGGCTGTTTCGAGCGTATCGGTTACAGAACCTTCCAGTAAATCGACAGCCTTAAAGGAAATATTTCCGATGGTATACTCACTAAAGGGTCTAAACACTTTTTCACTCTTTTCAATTGCATCGTCAACTTTAGTCTTTCTTCTTTTTTTCTTTAAAACCAAATCAGCAATGCCATCGGTAATCTTTGTTTGAGAAGCACGGCTTTTTAAAGTATCATAGAATTGATCGGATTTCGAAACCGGGTTCTCTTTTATCTTGATGACTTTGATTTGTTTTTGGGATAAGTAAAGTGTTGTATCGCGATGGGTAACAAAGGAGGTGTCCTTTAAAATAACAAGCTTGTTCTTTTTTACCTTCAATTTTGTTTTCTCTCCGTGCTGGGCGAACGATGTTGAAATGAAGCAAACGAAAGTGAAGAGAAGAAGGACCCGCATAGATTTATCTACTACAGTCAAATTTTATGCTAGTCATTTTAGTATACTGAAGCACAATTCAGGCATTTATTCTTGTAGTATGTAGATATATCTCTACAATATTTTCCACACTATTAGATTATCAGTTCTTTTTATTCAGCCAATAACATCAATTTAAAATTTCTTTACTGGCACGGAATTTCTCTAAACATCACAAAATAAATAGTGGGATGAAGATTAATACTGTATTTGTTAGCGTAGCCTCAATCATCCGATTTATTGGAAAATTTTTTAGAGAAGTATTTAATCCACCTTTGGAGATCAAGGAAATATTAAATCAATTTTATTCTATCGGATATAGGTCAGTGTTGCTGATAACCTTTACCTCATTTCTTGCAGGAATTGTATTCACGAAACAGTCGCAGCCATCACTTGCATCGTTTGGTGCAGAGTCTTGGCTTCCTTCCCTGGTTTCTCAAGCGATAGTTCGTTCACTGGGCCCACTTATTACCGGACTTATTTGCGCAGGCAAATTGGCTTCTAATATTGGTGCAGAGTTGGGAAGCATGAAAGTAACCGAGCAGATTGATGCTATGGAAGTTTCAGGGACAAGACCATTTTCTTATTTGATTGTAACACGAATAGTTGCCACTACTATAATGCTACCTATACTGGTTATCTATTCTGATGCTGTAGCCTTACTTGGATCGCTCGTAATGGTTCACTCTTTTAATAACACAGGATTCCTACTCTTTATAAATGAGGTCTCTTCAGTAATTACCTATCTGGATATATTTTCTTCCCTTATTAAATCTGCCTTGTTTGGATTTGCAATTGGTACTATCGGATGCTACGCTGGATATTACTCGGATGCAGGAACAACGGGTGTAGGTAAAGCAGCAAACACTGCTGTGGTCGTTTCAATGGTTTTCATATTCGTCATCGATCTTATCATGCTTCAATTTTTAAATCTAATCCGATGATGGAAAATGAAATTCGAAATCCATCGACTACACCAGTTAAGGTGGCTGAGCTTCGCAATGTCGCCAAACGTTTCGGTGATCAGGTCGTTTTAAAAAATGTGAATCTTGATTTATACGAAAGAGAGAATTTGGTCATTCTCGGAAAATCGGGTTCTGGTAAATCGGTGTTGATCAAGTGTATGGTTGGATTGTTAACACCAGATGAAGGTAAGATAAAAGTATTAGGATACGATGTTCCTAATTTATCAACCGATGAATTGAATGAATATAGATTACAGGTAGGATTTTCATTTCAGGGAAGTGCGCTCTATGATTCGATGACCATTCGTGAAAATTTGGAATTCCCTTTAAAAAGAAATCTTAGAATTTTTGATCAAGCAACACTCGATGAGCGTGTGATGAATTCATTACGTGAGGTTGGATTAGAAAGCGCAATTAATAAACGACCAGCCGAACTATCTGGTGGAATGAAAAAACGAATAGGAATAGCACGTACACTTATTCTCAAACCAAAAATCATGTTGTATGATGAACCTACAGCTGGATTAGATCCAATAACATCTGCCGAAATTAACGATTTGATTTTGGAAATGCGTGACAAGCATAATACCTCTTCTATTATTATAACCCACGACATTAGCAGTGCCCGGGCAACTTCTGATCGGATCATTGCATTGTTTGATGGTGTAAATAAAATGGAAGGAACTTTTGACGAACTAAAGACAAAAGAAGATAATGAATTAGCAGCCTTTTTTAACTATTAAAATTTTAGACCTATGAGCCATATTGAATACAAACAAAATATTAAACTAGGCGCCTTTGTATTAGGTGCAATAGTAATTTTTCTTGCTGCAATTTTCTATTTGGGAAATCAGAATAATTATTTCAATAAGACCTTTTCAGTTTCTGCAATTTTTAAAAATGTAGAAGGGTTGAAAGAAGGTGATAATGTATGGTTGTCGGGTGTTAAAATTGGTACTGTAAAAAAGGTGCAGATTATATCAGAAGGGAAAGTAAGCGTTGAACTTTCTTTAAAGGACAAGCAGAATCAATTTATTAAAACAGATGCGACAGCATACATAGGCTCAGATGGGTTAATCGGAAATAAAATCGTTGTCATACGACCAGGCAGTCAGGAAAGGGTCATTGAAAATGGAGCGATCATCAATTCATACTCCCCAACAGATACCCAGGAGCTCTTTAACATTGCAAAAGAGGTAGGAACAAATACACGTTCAATTACTGACGATTTGAAATTGATTAGTGCTCGGTTAAATAAAGGAGAAGGCATTTTTGGAGAGTTACTTCATGACGGGCCAATCTCGAATGATTTGCGCTCTGCTATACTATCCTTGAAATCTGCGGGGGATAACACAAACAAGGCTACAAATGAATTGAATCTTGCCATGCATAAGATTACAAGTGGAGATGGTTTAGTGACAAAACTATTATCCGATACTGCATATGTATCTACCTTCGAAAGTGCATTGAATAATATTGCTCAGGTAGGCGCAGATACAAAGCGCATGTCTCATGACCTGCAAGCTGTTACATCTAAAATGAATTCAAATAATAATGCCATTGGTGTTTTGCTAGCTGATACACTCTTTGCCAATAAACTAAAAACGACACTGGATAATGCCCAATCTGCTTCCGTTAAGTTGGATGAAAACATGGAAGCATTGCAACACAATTTTTTATTACGCGGTTATTTTAAGAAGCAAAAGAAGGCGGAGGAGAAAAGTAAAAAGTAGTGGATATGTTTTCAACGTTTGTGTATAAAGCTCCACAATATTTAATCTTTTCAAAATTCGGATAACTTAATATACGACAAGCTCCCGTTAATTTCACCGACAACTTGTCGAAATCAACAGGTAAATTGCAGATTCCGAACGAAACACAAATACTCTAATCACTGGCATATACTTTGGCTTAATGAAACAAAAACAAACATTACCATGAAAACTAAATTTATCCTAGGAATGACAGTTGTAGTAGCCATGCTCTCCAGCTGTGGAACAAAAGAAAGAGAAGCTCTAAAATCAAGCAACGATTCTCTACGGGTAGAATTGAATGCAGCTCAACAATCAATGGCTACCCTTCAGGAAGTTGGAACATTGTTAGACTCTATTGACGCTAACCGTGCTGCCCTACGCCTCACAATGGTAGAAGGTACCAACGTACAAGATTATACTGCACGCTTAAAAAACATAAACAAGTATGTTGGTGAAACCGAAGCAAAGATTGCGAACCTCGAAGAAACATTGAAGAAGTCAAATTCTTCGAAGTCTGGATATGCTTCTACGATTAAGCGCTTGAAGACCGAACTTGAAGATGCCAATAAACAATTGGCTGTATTGCAAGAAGAAGGTACCAAACTAAGAACTGAGAATGGTACTTTGATTACCCAGGTTACACAAAAAGACTCCGTGTTAACTGAACGCGATCAGTTTATCAAAGTAAAAGAAGCTGAATTGGTTGCCAAAGAAGACGAAGCGCGCACCATGAGTGAAACAGCTCGCGTTGAGAAAGCAGACTTATTTTATCAACGTGCTGAAGCTTTAGAGTTGGTAGCGAAACGTACACAGTTTGCTCCTAAGAAAAAGAAAGAAACAAGACGTGAGGCACTTGAGTTATATAAAATAGCGCTTTCACTGGGCAAATCTGAAGCTCAACAAAAAATCGATGAGTTAGAAAAAGTTGTGGGATAATTTAGCAATTAGGGTAGGTAGAGGAAAGCCGGAGGGAAACCTTCGGCTTTTTTATGTTTGTACAATTCAGTGGAGCAATTTCCTCAATGCGAAAAAGTCACCACACTACCCTCGGCTATATCATCGCATACAAACGAATTTTCAACATTTTACAATGGTACATCTTTTCCTGTATGATTTCAAAACAGAAACTCTAAATGATATATGTATGAAAACGAAAACAAAAAGAGTAAATAAGAAGATGTCAAACGCTTTCACAAGGAGTCCAAATTCAAATCGAAAAAGTAAGAGCATTGACAATCCTGATTTGAATGAAGACGATCAGCAACAAATCAGGAATCATCAGCGAGATGAATACCTGGATGAAGCAAGAGTAGATGACTCTGATTTTGACAGTAACAGGGTAGATAAAATCACAAATGACGTAGAAGAGCAAGAAGATCGTGAAGTGTTGAGAAAGAAAGATGAAGCTCAGGGAAATGAACAAGTGTAACAAAATAAAATAACAGCAAAATCAATTTAAAATCAAAAACAATTTAGTAAGAAAATTAAAAATACAGTAACCTTTATAATGGCATTCATGATTGTAATGATTGCTCAATTCTCATTTGCGCAAACAGAAGAGAAAATGTTAGACAGTTGGAAACTACTAGGTACACGTGTAGTAGATTATACTATCGATAGAGATGTAGTAACACTCAATCCAAGTAAAATCGACATTACAGGATTGAAATTTATCGTGAAGAACGGAAAGATTAACATGCACAAAGCTACGATTCACTTTGCCATTGGTGACAAACAGGAAATCGATTTCGCAGATCAGGTAAATGCGACCAATGACGGACGTATCGTAGAACTGAAAGGCAATTCAAGGGCTATTGAGAAAGTGACATTCTGGTATGACACTAAAAACGGTGGTAAGGACAAAGCCACAGTTGAAGTTTGGGGAAAATAGCATTCATAGATTTTGAAATAAAGTTTTACCGTAGGAGACCGGATAATGGTCTCCTTCATCTATGTTTTAAGTTAATCACTAAATAAATGAAAGTGAAATGGCGAAGTATTCTAAGAAAGCCCAAGCCAAAGTAGCGAAGGCCGTACGGAAAATGAAGAGAGGAACCTTGAAATCAGGAAGCGGTGATGTGGTGACCGATCCCAAACAAGCCATTGCCATCGGTATCTCTCAAGCTGAAAAGAAGGGGTATAAAGTTCCTAAAAAACGGAAAAGCAAAACAACTTCACAGGTTTGATGTATTCAACCTGCATAATCAAAACAATTCAAGTACACCATAATCAAAATAAAGAGTATGAAAAAGAGAATAAATATAACTCCAGATCGGTAAAGGCGTTACCAGATGGATTTCACAGCGTAACCCCATACCTTATTGCCAAGGGTGCGACAGAGTTAATCGAATTCATTACAAACGCCTTTGATGGCCACGTTCTCCATTCTTACTTAAAGGAGAAAATGATATGGTCATTCATTCTACAGTGTTAATAGGTAATTCCAATATCATGATTGCAGATGAAATGGAAGGTATGAGCGCGCAGAACGCGATGCTCTATATTTATGTAGATGATGTTGATACCTTCTATAAGCAAGCCCTCGATGCAGGAGGTATTTCTATTCGTGAACCAAAAGATGAATTTTATGGAGATCGTTCTGCTGGTGTAAATGATTCTTGGGGAAACCGGTGGTGGATGGCCACTCATATCGAAGATATTGGCGATAAAGAACTTAAAGCCAGAATGGAGAAGTCACGCAGTGAGCCCGTAGAATTATAAAAATCATTATTATATGAAAGCGACATCAGAGTCGCTTTCATCATTTTAAATGGGTTCTAGCGATAATACACCACATTACATTCAGGATGTTGTGCCTTAAAATTTTCGATTACCCGGTTGGACACCCTGGTATTGTAGCACGTCAGTGTTTTAAGCGGAAGATTGCTTAAGGGATCAAGTTTTGAAACATTCGTGTTAGAGCAATCAAAAGATTCAAGATTAGTTGATTTTTCAAGATGGTCTAAACGCTTAATCTGTGTTCCCGCACAATTTAGTTTTTTGAGTTCTGGCAAAACACCAATCATTTTCAAATCTTCTATAGGTGTATTTGAAATATCGAGGTCCAGTAACGAAGCTGGCAAACCAGGAGCTTCAATTTTTTGAATGGGACTGTTAGTAGCATGCAGTGAAGTCAGTGACTGGAAATTGTCAAGCCGCGGTATAGTCGAAATGGCTGTTCCGGAAAAATGAAGTTCTTTCAATCGTACAAACTCAGAGAACGCATTCAAATCGTTTACCTGTGCGTCTTTAAATTGAAACGCTTCTGCTTCTACAAGTTTATGAAAACTCTCGCGCGTGATGTCTTTATTCATTTGTGCAACAAATACATTCTTCCAGTTTTCTGGCAAAGCACTCCACCATCGATTGATATGGATTGTCTTATACACCAACAAACACTTAGGATTTTTCTCTAAGAATTCTTTTGCGATAATATCATGGACAGCAGTTTGATCAGCATAGAAGAATTCAAGAGGTGGAATGGTGATGGATTCTACGTTCTCAATTTTACTTTTGTCTGCTCGAAGCACTTTTAATTTAGAGAACCCGGTGATTATTGATACATCGTTGACTTCCGTTTCACTGATATCAAGGTATCGGATCTCTTTATGATTCTTCAACGGTGCTAAGTCCTTTATAGAAGTTTTACTGGCCTTGATTACCTCCAGCTTTAGAAGTTTGCGAAGAGGCTCAAGGTTATTAATAGACATTATTCCACTCACATCAATCGAATCGATATTCGAAATATTCGCTAGTTCTTCTTTAGAAGGTTTTGGACTTGCTTTGATTGCTTTACTAAAAACCGATTGCCACTCTGGTGACAAACCATTCCACCAGTTATTTAGATTGTCAGAATCATAAATGATTCTGACTTTTGGATTGACCACGTGAAATTTGTCTACTGCAGCCAATTCAATCAGTGTATGGTCAGCATAAATCGTTTGAAGACGAGGTAATTTTTGAATAGGTAATAGGTCACCTATTTTGGTATAGTTTGCATGTAAGACCTCTAGATTTTCAAGGTTGCCTAGAGGTTCAATACTACTTACATGAGTGCTGTCAATATCCAACGTAACCAGACCCTTTAGATTTTTTAAAGGGTTAAGATCCTGAATACCCGTACCCGAAACATCGATTGATGACAAGCTAGTTAGATTTTCGAAAGGATCGAGGTTTGAAATTCGGGTATAGGCAAGTTCCACTTTCTGCAATTCACTGAGTAACCTGAGAGGAGAAAAATCATTTACCTGCGTTCCATTCATGTAAAGGTTTTTTAAACCTGGCATTTTTTCCAAAATAGAAATATCCTTTACGGGTGTGTTGCGGATATTAAGGCTTGTCATTTTACTGCAATACTTTAATGGTGCCAAATCTTCAATTTTAGTATTGGATAAATCCAGTGTCTCCAACTCTGCCAGGTTGCGAAGAGGAGTGAGGTCGGTAATGTTGGTACCCGAAAGTAGCAGAAACTTAAGATTATGAAGTCGGTCAAGAGGATCGAGGTTCTGAATCAATACATTTTTACTGAGATCAAGATCTTCACTAGACGTAATCATTTTAATTTCACTGATGTTGAGACTGTCAGTCACATTTCGATTTTCCAGTTTCTTGATCAGGATGCTTTTCCATTCCAATGAAAGTCCTTTCCACCAGTTGGTCAACACCATATTCACGTTGATCTCATGCGTGTACAGACTTACAATTCTTAAATCCTGGTGGGCGGGATCGTAATTTATTTCAATGTATCTCGGAATAGTATTAGTGATCGCTTTACCTTCCGTTGTCGTTCCGGTTAACGTTCTTCGTGTTGATACTTTGTAAAAGACATCACCATTTGCTAACGTATTGCTTTTAATATCTTCAATTGCAAATTCGAATTTCACTTCATTAAAAAAGAAATCGACATCCTTTAAATAAGGTACAATGTCTTTGTTGGTAATGACAATTCGATTCTCAATAAGATCGTCTTCCACTTGTACCTTATCATCCCGAAAAATTTTAGAATAACTTTCCTTCACCAACACTTCTTTATCTCGGGCAGAAGTAGCGCTGCTACCCAATGTATTGAGCATGTACGTTAAAAAGGCAATGATATCCTTAACGCGTTTTTCGTCTTCACTGGCGCTCACTGTTCGTGTGGCTGGAGTAGTCTTTGTCTCAGTTTTCTTTTGAACAACAGGAGCCTTCTTCTGTGTCTGTGTTTTCTGAGCCGGTTTCTTCACCGGTTTTTTCTTCTGCGCGTCAACAGCAAATGATATCAGTGATAACAAAATAAAGGAAATGATCCAGATAGAAAATCGCTTCATAATAGAGTTCAGTTGTACAAATAGGACAGCATTAATTTTTTCTCTGCATCACTGTTCAACTTTACCAGGTTGGAGATTAGCCAGCCAGTATTGTAACCAGTCCGGTTAAACTGAGCAAGTTCAAAATACCATCCGTCAAGCTGAAAGAAATGAAACTTAACATTCTGCACCGACTTAAATTTCAGATTACCTTTCTTCACTTCGTATAAAAAAACAGTGAGCTGGTCGGCCTTAAATTTCCTTGAAGTGTATTGTGTAATGCTATCACTGGGGATAAAGGCTTTTCGCAAATTCATAAAATCAAGTTCATGGCTAAGCGGATGAAGAAATCGACCTACCTTAGTCGTGTCATGTTGAAAGTATGGATCAAACAATTTGGATTGTATTCGACTGATCACCCACTTATATCCGAGGTGATCCTTTTCCAATTCCATGTATAAGGTAATTACCTCTTCTTTTCCATTTAAAGTAAAAAGCGTTTGCACTTCTGAAAACCAGTTGGATCCCTTAAATTCCAGTATCGATAACTCATCTTTGTCGAGCACGTATTTCGCAAACTCAACTTTGAGTGCAGCACTCATTCCATTATTGTTTTCATCGAACAAGGTAGCGAGATATTTTTTTCTAAGTTTCTCGCTCCGGTATTGTTTATCGCCTGGATAATAACGATCGCCTTTCTCGCTTTCTTCTCCATTAAACCTTCTGAAAAACTGGTTAACCTGTTTTGACTGCGCATACAGTTTACTTTCATCATCTCTCTCATTCACCACCTGAGCAGCCAATGGATAAACCATCATAATAAATATCCCTGCAAAAAAGTATTTCGACATAAGACTATACAGGGCTGTATAAAACCTTGAACCTGAAACTTTGAACATAAAACCTGAGATATTATTTTTCCGTCTCTGTAACCCGAATATCTCCCAACAACACATCCCAGAACGCAATTTCTCTACCTTGGATTTGTGTCTTTTTACGATCCACATAAATGGTGATGTCTTTCTTGGTAGTGTCTTTGTATTTCATGCCATCATCTGATTCACCTTCAAATCGTTGGTACACCGTAACCACTCCAACATAACGACCATCAGGTTGACGTTGAAGATCACTTATGTAATGAATATCATACCAACTGATGGTGACACGATCGTAGTTCAGTGCCATCAATCGTTCAAAGTATTTGCGCACTTTATAGTAATTCACTTCTTTACGGTTCAAAGATGAAACACCCATTTCACTTTCTGGAGTAAAAAGTTCTTCTGCCCGGTCCATCACCCGGTTCGCTTCTGAATACGCTGTCTTCTTGTTTCCAATGATGCTGATGTATTTACTCAAGTCGCGTACTTTCTCCAGCGCGAGTGAATCAATAGCCTGCTTACGCTTCGGACTGATCTCATCCGACTGTGCAGCCAAGTCTTTCGTAATGGTAAGACCAAGAAATATCAGGAATGCATATTTATAATTATTCATAAAGTAGTTTTAATGTTGATATGAAATATTTAGATTGATGAACAGCAATTAATTTTTCCTTAATTCCAATTCGGTGATCTTGCCACTGGCATCGGTCTTTACATCAGAAATTGAATTGATGTTTTTCTTCTGATCTTTCAAATAGTTAAGGTAATCTTTAATCGTAGTGGGCTTGTCGTAATCCTTTTCGCCATTGGATTCACTGATCACAATCAGCACTGGAGTTTGAGGCGAAGCAAACAGACCAAGCGCTTCATTGATGCTCGCATTGGCTGAAGTAGCATTGGACGAACTGGCAATTGAACTAAAGTATTGATTTAGTTTGACAGCAGGAGTACTCGCCTTGCTTTCGTTTTGTCTGGCGCGTTCTCGTTCTTCCTCTTCACGCATCGCTTTTTCTTGTTGCATGGCGAGTTCCTGCTCTTTTAGTTTTTTATCATTTTGTTCTTGCTCGATCCTGGCTTTTTCAGCAGCAGCATTAGAGGCCTGCATGGCTTTCTTCTTACTCTGACAGCCAAAAGCACTGATGAGGACTATTAAGAGTACAATTAATCCGGATGATTTTCGATTGTGTAGCGTCATTTGTTCTGTTTTTTGGTTGTTGTGATGGTGTCTTTACTGAAAAGAGTATGCCATCCTTTCTTTACACGATTCAACGGTCGGAGGGGTTTGGCAAGTATAGGTTTAGGGGAGGAGCAATGGGGAAATTGGGGATTTTTTTCCTCATTTCATCCAAAAGAGCAAGTAAAATCCATGAACGAATATCAAAGTCAGATCAACCTATGATAGACGCCAGAGATTAGGTAGGGGAAAGCTGGAGGGAAATCTTCGGCTTTTTTCTTATTGAATTATCCGTTAGTTAAGCAGCAGCTTCAGTATTGATTACCAGCTTCTCGTAATGATCGGTTATGAAGGTATCAATGGATTCAATGAAATCCTCTAGTTCCATTTCATCCAAATCTATTGTTACCTCTGTGCTGCCAGACATCAAGACGTTAATCTTGTGAAGTACTTTTCGTTCATCTTTAACAAGTGCCAACTGCTTTACATCCTTCACCGCGAACGTCCCCATTTTTTTATTATTCTTGTACTCTATAACGTCATCGGTCAACTTTAAAAAGTCATTATAATTATTTACTCCTGTCCTAAGTTTTCCAATCACTGGTAAAATGATGCATGCTCCGGCCCAAATGAAATACCGAAAATTCACGTCATACTCATAATACACAAAACCTAGAATTACCGGTATAACACAATAGAGAAAAACCTGCTGCTTCAATTTCGTCCGATGATTTCTGAACACCATCCCATTTTGTTCTGGTTTAATTCGGACTGGAAAAAGCATTTCCTCCCAAAGAATTAAAATGGTTAAGATGACAGCCAGGCTCAACAGAGACATTCCGAGGTAAATACTTTTGCTATCATTCAGGTTGTGGCTAGTGCTTTCAAAAATACCTCCTGATAAAAAGAATGATAAAGCAAAAATCAGAAACAAAAGTCCGATGCTTAATTCTCTGGAATAACGAGGACGGATTATCTTAGCCATAATTATGTTCTAGTTGTATAATTTTTGCGATAATACTGAAACTATTTAGTGTAAATTTTAACTTTTATTACTAATACTTTTCCCCATCTTAATTCCCTTGGTGGGGAATTCTGCAGGGAATAAATCTAACAACTTGATTAATTAGGTAAAACAAAATGAAATTTGAAAATGAAATCAATACGGTATTGCAATCCAGAAAGTTAGATACCGATATGCTCAATATTATAGACGCCCTGGCATATGGACAGGATAACCATCAATTGGCTTTTGATATCGCACTGGAGATGGATAACCGAGGTCTCGTAAAACTGCTATACTCTAATTTCGATGCTGGAAAAGTGATTGTTGAGTTTACCTTACTTGCCAAGAAGTAAATGTTGGTTAACCTGCCTGCAAATGTGCGCGATCTACAACAAAATGTGTTTGACTTTTTCCTGCAGATCGCACAATTATTTTCTCAGCGGATAACAGTCACTTTTAAAAAAGTAGCTGGTATGGATGTTAGGTTCGGGTCAGCGCTTTTGTTTTGGCTGTTAAAGAGATCCTCCAATTCACGTTGTAAGTAATTCGCCTTTCCATTTTTTTCTGCTGCTTCAAACGCATTCATGGTGGGGCCATAATAATCCTTAAAGTTGCTAACTAATTTGGCTGGTGAATAGGAGGCATTGAATGTAAACGTTTCTTTACTAAACATTATATTTTCTTTAGGAATGCCCGCACTGGTAAAACGCTCTACAACATTGCTTTCTACTCCCCATAACATTGGACTAACAAAACCTTCAGGAGGTGGTGGTGTATACGCAGAGCTTATTTTTAATATCTGCGCCACCAAAGTAGGATCACCGGGTATCCAGTTACCCATCACAATTTTTCCGCTTTTACGTGTAACGCGAACCATTTCTTTCGCAACATCAGATGGCCTTGGTGCGAACATCGCACCGAAGATGCTGACCACAACATCAAAGGTTTCATCATGAAGGTCGCTTAAGTTAGTTGCATCTCCTTCCTGAAAACTGATATTCGTAAGACCTTCCGACTTTACTCTCATGTTGCCGGCTTCCACAAGATTCTTTGCGATATCAACTCCCAATACCTTAGCGCCCCTTCGTGCTTCTGGAATTGCAGTAGTGCCATCACCACAACCGAGGTCAAGAACATAAAGGTCTTTTGTAATTCCTAATGTAGAGACGAGCGCTTCACCGCTTTCGCGCATCGTGCTTGCGATTTGGGTGAAGTCACCCTTTTCCCATAATGCTTTGTTTGGATTGATTGTCATTTCTTTTTGATTTAGTAATAAACGATTTTATTCCTCAGGCTGGATATTTACACTTCAGTCAAACCAATAGATCACTGACATCTGCAATACATCACCAAAAGGATAGAACAAAAATAAGGTACTGGTTAAAGAACGACTTCACCATAAAGTCCAAAAATCATTCTTAAAAGTTCAGACCGATAAAGTCTTTCGAATGGCAGAAGGTGTTACCTGATACCGTTCTTTAAAAGCTCTTGTGAAATGTGACGCATTTTCAAAACCACTTTCAAACGCTACCTCATTTACATTTTTTTCTTTATTGCCAAGCAACTGAAGGGCATGATTTAATCGCTTTTCCAAGAGCCATTTCCCAGGTGTGGTCTTCATTACCTTTTGAAAGTCCCGCTTAAACGCGGACAAGCTCCGGCTGCAGAGTTCGGCATATTGTTCAAGCGTAAGATTAAAACAATAGTTATTTTCCATTACCCGCTGCAAGGAAACGGATTGTGGTTCATTGATCAACGAACAGAAATAAGAAAGTAGTTCAGCATTGTGCGGATTATCGGCAAGGGTCAAAACCAATTCGCGGAATTTCAGTTCCAATAATCCTCTATCAGGTTCTTTTGTACTGGCAAAATAAGATGACATGGAAAGAAAAAAAGTTTCCAATGTCTCACTGGTGTTCAAATGCATAACGGTTCCATAATCTTTGTCCATCTTGCGAATGGGTGCCGATCTGGATTTTAATGTTTCACAAATAAATTGATCGGGGATAAAAAAGAGTACCAGGCAAAATCCGATGTCGAAAAATTGTTCGATAATACTCGCGCCTTTCTGTACAAAGACACAACTTCCTTTTTTAAGATCGTAGGAGCCATGGGCAGTATGCCATACCTTTCTGCCATCAATCACATAGAAGACATAATTATTCTGACTCCATAAATCAGTAAATCGATTTTTCATAAGCCGCGCTTCCAGCGGACAATTAAAAACGGTAATCAAGCTTTCGCCACAATTAAACTGCCGTGAGTAGTCCGGGTATTTTAAGACGCTTTCGATAAAATTGACCATCGTATTATTGGAATGGGTTTCAATTTAATGAATTGTTGGATTTTACTCCCACTTTTATTCTCCAAAGAGGCGGATGCATGAACACATTTTTCTATTTTCATTACTACCTTGATGTGTTATGTCAGCAAATTCCAAATCAGTAGAGGAGCTTATCATGAGCCTCCCACGTGACGAACAGGTATTGGTGAAACGCCTCCGTTCTCTGATAACAGAGTGTATTCCGAAAGCAACCGAGCAAGTGTATTACGACATGGGACTTCCATTTTACAGGCACAATAAATTGATTTGTTTTATCTGGCCCGCCTCTGTATTCTGGGGATCAAGACGTAGACCCGAAACACAAAACGCCAAAGGAACATCGCTTGGATTTAATCAAGGATATTTAATGGCAAATGAAGATGGTGTTTTAAAGTCTGAAGGTCGCAAGCAGGTGTACGTAATGTATTTTAAATCCATAAAAGACCTCGATGAAAATAAGGTTCGTGCTTTGTTGTTTGAAGCAGCAATGATTGATGATGAGTTTCCAAGAAGAAAAAGAAATAACTCTAATCAACTCAATCGTTAATGGCCTGATACACCAGCGGCATGAATGCCTGATCTATGTCCCCGATTTTTGATCCCCACATCTGACGGTAGAGTAGCACCACCATTTTTTCTTTCGGATCTACGCAGTATGAAGTAGAGAAAGCACCTCCCCACGAATACGTACCTACCTGATTGGGCTGAAGTCTGCTACCTTCCTCTGTAACAATAGCAAAGCCAAGTCCGAACTTCGCATCACCGAGGTTTAGCTCCCCGATTTGGTTCATCGTCATCATTCGAACGGTGTTGTGTGCCAGGAGTCGTGTCCCATTGTATTCGCCTCCATTCAAAAGCATTTGAAGAAAGACAGCATAATCATAAATGGTAGATGAAAGACCACCGCCTCCTGAAAAATATTCTTTCTTGTGAAGAGGGAAGCTCATCAAATGCATTGTCTGTTTTCTTAATTCCGGTCGAGTCTTCAGTAAAGAAATTGACAAGTCGGCTTGCTTTCTCCTGAGGAAGATTAAAGTAGGTATCGTTCATACCTAACGGTTGAAAAATCCGTGATGCGAAAAACTTTTCCAATGTCATGCCTGACCAAATTTCAACAAGGTATCCAAGCAAATCAGTATTCAATCCATACATCCACTGCTCACCAGGATGATACATAAGGGTAATGTTCCAAGCCGTGTCATCGCAGCCGGGAGTTTATCATCCATCACATCCAATCCAGCCGTAATTTTATTCTTGGCGTAGATAGCCGTGGCTTCTGTTGAACCGATTGTTGCATATCCAATACCAGAAGTATGTGAAAGCAAATCGCGAATAGTGGAAGGCCTTTTGACGGGTATAGTTGTATAGGTTGTGTCCTTAGGATTGAACTTATCCAATACGGTTTGATTCGCGAAAGCAGGGATGAATTTCGAAATGGGATCATTAAGCGAAAATTTTCCTTCTTCCCATAACATCATCACTGCTACACTGGTGATGGCTTTGGTTTGTGAAGCGATGCGAAAGATACCGTCTTTCGCGAGAGCTTCTTTCACATCTACATCGTTGTATCCTGCTGACTTATAAAAAACAATTTTCCCGTTTCGTGCAATGAGTGCCACACTTCCGTTGATCCATTTTTTCTTTACCCAATCTTGCATTGCAGAATCAAGTCTTGCCAGACGAGCAGAAGAGAACCCACCGCTTTCAGGCGTTGCTTCTGCAAGTGCTTTTGATTTATGCTCTGTCGGCTTCTGACAAGATGCTATAAATAATAAGACAATGAGAATCGGGAAAAAGCTTTTCATGTGCAGCCGGTTTAGCCTTCAAGGTAAATTATTTTGAGTTATGAAGCGAGTGCTATCCACATACGAGAGGTAGGTTGCTTTGTGTCTTTGAACTTGCTATTTCGAATATTTCATTTCCAACTCTAAAGCATTACTTTGCGTCATATAACCCTCCGTTATTTTTAATTTCTAATTTGTTATAATGAAAAAAGCATTGGCTACGGTATTCGTTATGTTCACTTGTTGTGCATTACACAGTCAGGATTTTAACACCATTGTGGGCGACTGGATTCGTGTAAAAGCCGAATATAAAGATGGAAGGAAACTTCCTAATAATCACCACTCGCGTATAATCGTTCGTTATTATTTTACCAAGAAAGAAATCTACCAGGTGTCTTCTGGAATCACTACTCCTTGCGTATATACACAGACCGGAAATTTCTTGAAAATTGAACCTGTCCTGGGATTAATAATTGAAGAGTACAACGACAAGGTACTTACGTTGGTGGAAGCGAATGAAGCAGAACCGATTCGTTATTATATGATCCCAATTGATTCTTTTCAGAGAAGTGGTGGATTCAAGTATCCATTTGAGGTTATCGGTGCTGATACCATCTATGCAAATACTCCAGGAATCGAACCCATTTATCCTAAAGGCAACAGTGAGTTTATGAATGGCATCGTGACGGGTTTCACACAAAAAGTAGTCTTTAATTTCTCCTATGTAGTGCAAAAAGATGGAACCATTGGTGATGTAACTATTAAGGCTTCTTCTAATCCGAAATTAGATAGCCGCCTTATCAAGTTGGTCAAAAAGTCGTCAGGGAAGTGGATACCTGCAACATACAAAGGCAAACCTATTAACGTGCGCCAGAGCCATTCCCTATCACTTAATAACAGAACATAACTTCTTGTTTCATCGTCAGCTGAGGAAATGAAAATTAGTATTGTTTTAATTTTGTGTTGTGCGCGATGAATTTGCTGCTCAACAGTATGATCAATTGTTGCTTTTAGTATCGGAGAAAGAAAGGACTTCAATCACGTTTCTAATTTGTTAACTTTCAATACGTCAAACGCCAAACCACACTTCACTCCGCAGCTATACCTACCTTACTGGTACAATCGGTCTACGGTTTTGTTCAGAAGACATTGACCAGAACTAAACACCCTTTTAATTGGGATAAAGTTCGTCAGCTTTTTTCAGCGCCTCGTAAGCGTTCAGTATACCACCACTTTTGGATAAGTCTTTTAGCTTAACCTTTTTGCGTTCGCCATTAAAACCGGGCTCAAGAACCTTGAGTTTGTCCATTTTAGTTGAAGACTGAATTAATAAATCAATTACCTGGACAGCGGTTAGCTCTGGGTGATAGGAAAGGATTAATGCAGCTACACCAGTAACTACTGGTGCTGACAAGCTTGTGCCATCGTGCATGCTATAGGTATTGCTACTATCCAGTGAGATGATATTAACTCCGGGAGCAAATATATCAACGTGATCTTTGCCGAAATTAGAAAATACAGCAGGCAATGTTTCATCGGGCAGCTGACCGCAAGCACCAACATTGATCCAATTGGTAGCTTCAGATTTATCCAGATATCTGTCACTTGGATAAGACTCATACACGTCAATGTTCTTTCCCGAATTACCAGAACCGTGCACAATCAAAACATCTTTCTGTTCAGCGTACTTTACAGCATCATCCACAAGGTTTTTCTCAGGTGAGAAATCTTTTCCAAAGCTCATATTGATAACCTTGGCACCATTGTCAACTGCATAACGAATTGCCATTGCAACATCCTTGTCACGCTCGTCACCATTTGGTGTTGATCTTAAACACATTATTTTCACACTCTGCGCGATACCATCAATGCCAATGCCATTACCTCTTATTGCTGCAACAATTCCGGCCACACCCGTACCATGATTAGCGCGAGGTCCCTCTACATCAGCATTGCCATACACACCATCGATAAGGGAAGGATTATCACCAATGAGTATACGTGCATCAAAGTTTAGATTTAAATAGTAGTTTAGATAGTCATTATTACGGGTTTTTAGTTCGATCAACGTTGCGTCAGTAAAGCCGTGTTCATAGCGGGAAGCTAAAAATCGCTTAGCTTCAATTACATCGGTTGGGGCATTGTTCGAGATGCCATCTAAATCTTTAAGAGTGTTTGCCGCAATACCAGTTTTCTTCAGGATTGTGGCTTTTGCATTCACATAAACGGATTCAAATTTTAATAAATTTTCCTTCTCTCTCTTTCTCTTTTCAAGCTCAGCATCATACGCTCCCTTTGCACGTTCATAATCGGGGTGAGTTTTTCCGATTTTACAGATGCGGGTATATTCCATGTTCTCATAGTTAACATTCTCGCCCTTGCTATTTCCTATAAAATTCCAGCCATGAATATCATCCACAAAGCCGTTGCCATCATCGTCAATCTGGTTATTTGAAATCTCACCCTCATTTATCCAAATGCTTTCCTTTAAGTCATCATGGTCAATATCAAACCCGCTATCGATTACCGCTACGATGATCGTTTTCTTTGCTTTTCGATTATTTAAAAGTTCTGCCCATGTTCTATTCACACTTGTACCAGTAACGTTGTCGGTTTTGATGTCGAGGTTGTGCCAGTTTAAATATTTAACTTCAAGACTTTCTACTGATTTAACCTGAGCAGTTAAAATGAAAGGAAACAAAACAAACAAGGCGTGGACAAAATATTTCATACGGTGGTTTATTGATTTCATGCAAAATATACTTTTTTAATTATTTTGTTAATGAGGCTCACGCATTTAACCAAATTGATTTCGAATCTGACCGTACAATCCAGATTCTGCTGGACGAGCTAGGTTTAACCCTTCCTCAGGTTTTAAGTATTCTCTCCCATATGGGATAGTGCGCCATTAATGACCAAAATTATTAATTCACTTTTGTTTGAAAAGTACTTTTAATGTGTTGAATTTTTCCTTTAACTTTGAATCCTAAAAGGAGAGAAGCCTTAGATGAAATTAACATTCAACACAATCTATTTTACACTAACCATACTTCTGTTTATCACAGAAGTATTAATTGCTTTGTTTGCTACCAGTAATTTTGTACGGTCCTACCTTGGCGATGTATTGGTGGTCATTCTCCTCTATTGTTTTATAAGATCATTTTTTAAGGTACCTGTGTTTGCATTAGCAATCGGTGTGTTGGTGTTTGCGATCACTATAGAATTTCTGCAATACGTAAAAATTGTTAACATCCTCGGCCTCCAAAAATCTTCGCTGGCAAGAACGGTCATTGGAACATCTTTTGCATGGCTAGACATACTCGCCTATATAGCGGGCACTGCTGTTGTGTTGGTAATTGAACGTTTGAGAAAAACAGCATGAGTATCAACACCTTCGAGGACAAGCACTCCATTTTCTCAGTCTGTGTCAACACAAACCGATTTATGTTAGGTGCAATTGGAAAGTAACATTGAAAAAATATACGACACGAAGAAAATGGAGCCTCAATTGATACAATCTATTTTCTAGTAATGATGATTTGCAATTTAAAGTGGAACCCCAATTCTCATTCCGCCCCAGTCGTTAAAGTAGCATAAATGATACTCTCATTTTTATTGCGTTTAGTTCTATACGCCATGAGAAATGCCAGCTTGCAAGAGCAATGCTTAGGTTAATTATCAAATTCTTTCTTAATTTTACCATTGTGAAAGTTGTGCTGTTTCTAAATTTAATGCTGCTAAGCGCCCTAACGGATACGTATGCGCAGTATGCCTGGTTTGAGGAATTAGAAGGTAATGACTTCGTGGCAGGCGGAAATCTCTCTATAGATGTTGATGATGCTATCTATTCCATTGGAAATTTCACCAATGGTGTTACTGTTTTTGGCGAGACATTTTCTGGCTCAGGAGGTTACATTGTAAAAGCTACAAAGCGTGGGCATTTAATCTGGGTTCATCAGATTGTGCATGGTAGTTTAGACGCAATTATCAAAATAAGATCGGATGGCTCTGGCAATATTTATATAATGGGATCATGCAACCAAAACATCACAATAGATGGTCAATTATTTTTTGGAAGCCAAGGTACTAGCTATGTCGCAAAGCTTAATAGTGACGGTAATCTTTTATGGTTTCGGCAAATAGGAGTTCACAATATTTTCACTATCGATGTTAATTCGCAGGGCGATCTCGCTCTTATTGGAAGGCTATTCGGTACCGTTACAATAAACGGAAGCTTGCTTTCTTGCGATCAATGTAGCTTTGGTGCGGTACTCACCACTACCGGGGCATATCGTTGGGCAAAAACTTTAGGAAACAATTCCTTTCCTATTTCTGCCACTATCGATGACAATGGAAATAGTTATTTCAATGGAACGTTTTCAGGTATTATGACGCTAAATGAGAAAAATATTGCAGGCTCCGGAAATTACACATTATTCTTTGCAAAGATGAACAGCCTTGGTACCTGTAGTTGGCTCAACGCTGCAAACCAAATTGTACCTCAGATTTATGAAGACTCCTGGCCACAGTCACAGATAGTACAATTCGGAGCAATGAAAGCCGATGAGAACGGAAACTTATTTGTTGGTGGACATTATCTTAAGTCCGTCACCTTTGGAAATCAGGTGTTGCAAGGCAATGCCAGCAATGAACACGCCAATAACTTTTATGTTTCAAAATTTAATACCAATGGAAATATCGATTGGGTTAAACCAACAATAAACAGTTCAAGCGGAAACTCAATTGATAATGTATTGATCAAAAACAATACTGTTTTTGTTACGGGGCAAGACGGTTTAGAAATTTTTATTGATGAGTACAGTGTTTCTGGTGATTTCCTGAAGCAAACTAAGCTTCCGATAAGAGGTGATTTAGCCGGTGGTTTTGGTATTGATTCGGAAGATTCATTATATGTTAGTGGACGGATAAATGATTACGAAAGCAGTCCAGCAACAACGGGGTTTATTTTAAAATTGGGTTGGAGTAGTCTATCAGGTGCATCAATGGTAAATGTGCCACTTATAAATTGTGCTTCAGATGAAATCATGATCACTACTGATCCAATTAACAACGCAACATCATATGAATGGGAAATTTTATATGAGGATGAAATTGTGACTATTGTTACAGGCGAACCCATTTTCCAATTTATCCCAAGTATGTATGGTATTCAAGGCGAATGTCAGGTACGGGTTCGGGGTAAGAATAACGCTGCCGCAGGATCTTTTTCTCCATTTCAAATTATTCACTTCGACATTGCATTGAGCGAATTACAAATTGAAAATCGATGCGATAAAATAGTGGCCAAAGCCACCGATTCATTCACTTGGTTTTTTAATGATGCTCCAGCGCTTTTTCCAGATGGACAAATTGAGATCAGTCCACAAGAGACAGGAAACTACATGATAAAACAAATAAATGCGTGTGGGTCTAAAGAAAGTAACATAATTCATTACAATTCATCACAACCCTTTATCCCTAACATCATAACACCCAATGATGATCCTCGAAATGAATTTTTTGTTTTGTCTGGATTCTTTGGTAGCAGCTCCGTTTATGTTTATAACCGCTGGGGTGAAGAGGTCTATAACTCAACAGTGTACTCAAATGATTGGAACGGGGGTGACCTTCCTTATGGAGTTTATTTCTATCTGATTAAAAACTCGTGTCTGAAGGAGATAAGGGGTACTTTAACCATTGCAAGATAAATCAACTACACCCGATACTCAATTTTACTCACACGCCAAACAAACACTCCCGCTCCGGTTTTCACGGTTACTTCATTACCTATTTCTTTGTTGAGCAGTGCCTGCGCCATGGGTGAGTCCATGGAGATGTAGTCTTTGGTATTGATGATTTCCTCAGGGCCCACAATACGAAAACGGATGTGCTTACCTTTATCGTTTTCAATTTCCACCCAGGCTCCAAACATTACCTTTCCTTCCTGAAAAGGCGAATAGTTCACGACTTTCAAATCATCAACACATTTTCGTAAATAGTGTATGCGCTTGTCAATTTCTCTGAGACGTTTCTTATTGTAATGATAATCCGCATTTTCAGATCGATCTCCGAGGCTCGCAGCCCACGATACTTTTTGTGTAGTGTCTGGTCGTTCAACCCGCCACAGCTGATCCAACTCAGCTTTTAACTTTTCTAAACCTTCAGGGGTAATCAGGAGCGTTTTCATGTTGCTTAAATAAAGTGTGTCACCAGCCCAAATTAATAATTAATCATTACTTCTCGGCAGGGTCGCCACAGAGCTCTGTTGAAAAGGCAAAGTATTTCAATATGATTTTTAATTTATTATCTTTCAATATGTCAAATGCCAAACCTCACTTCGCCCCACAACTCTACATAACTTCCGGAATAACTGACTTAAGTTTCTATTCGAAAGGCATTGGGGCCGAAGAGTTATATCGGTTTACCAATGATGACGGCTCTGTGCATGTAGCGGAGTTTGAAATCCAGGGAACCATTTTTCACGTTCATGAAAACAATCGTCCTGAGAATGGACAGCTGTTGCCCAATTCAGCGAAAGGCGTTACCTGTTTGATTGGATTATTTGTAAATGATGTTGAGTTTTATTTACAACGCGCCCTGAAACATGGCGCCCAACTTCTGATGCCCACTACTGATTTTGATTATCATTATAGGCAAGCTGAAATCAAAGATCCCTATGGGCATGTGTGGGTTTTTCAAAAGAGAATTTGAGTTGCGGTTGAATACGATCGAGTATGACCAGCAAAATTGCTTGCTCCATTTCAATTCGTTAATTACATTAACTTTCGAGCAACACTCCAAATTATATGACCGCAATGTTTCTGCCTACCTTACTATTTTATTACGGTACTTTTTTGATCCTCTGCGGCATAGCATCATTTGCATTGATTGGCCTCAAAGCCAAAACTGCTCTGGCTTCAGGTGGGATATCGGGGGTCATCATGATCACCATCGGTCATTTCATTTCACAGGGGTCAACCGCTGCGCAAGTTGCAGGTTTGCTTGTGTGCCTCATGCTTTTTGTAGTTTTCTGTTGGCGTTCTACCAAGACTCTGTTGACTGTACTTGGATTAATCCAGACAGCTGTCGGTACCGAACTTCATGCAGACCTGAAAGATAAAACCATCGCATTTCTCATCATCAGCCTCATGGCAGTAGTTTCAATTATCGTTCTTCTGCTTCAGTTAGTGTGCATGATGATGTAGATTAAACTCTGGCATTAGCCCAATCAACTTTCAATCATTCACTACTCCAACAACTTTTTCAGTTTAACAAATGATTGATGTGGTCCATCCGCCATTGCCATGTTTACAAGCCATGCCGGTACTGAACCCCCGGGATCAATTTTCATACTATAGGTTACGTGCAATGTGTTGTCTACCATTTCTACATCCCACTCAGCATGAGAAAAGGGCACACGCACAACATTCTCACTGAAGGGATAATCAAACATCAGGGTTTTCGTGATCACCTTAAGTTTTTTGTGGGAACTTTGAGAAAAAGAATATTCAACAATCAGCTCACGGTTATCAACAGGCCACGGTGCGTCAATTTCGGTTCTCACGATTATGGCACTATCCGATACAACTTTCAGGGTTTTGGCTGAACACATATTGTATTGCCAAGCTGTATACCGATCAACTTGCTTCAAAAATGTTAACAGTTCTTCAACAGTAGTATTGGAAATAGTAAACGTTGCTCTAAGCGACTTAAAACGCTCGCTTTCAGATTTGCAGGTGTACACTAAGATCTTGTCCGAATCCTTCTTCAATACACAGTCCTCAACCTGAGATAAAACATTGCTCCAAATAAATGACGACAATACGACTATCAGAATCCGCATAAAATGTTTTACCTAAACCGAGGCCCTAAAGTACAGATTTTCGTTTCGGTAACTACAAAATAATCTTTAGTGTCGCAGAAGAGTAGGCGGTGTGGAAATAAAAGGGTAAGGAACTGTGCCGTTATTTGGCAACACTATCCTCGAGTTTTATGGGCGGGAGACTCTACGGTAAAAGAAGAATAAAAAAGTTCTATGGAAATCTTTAAACTTATGCATCTTTAACCAGTGACTTTTAATCATATAATTGTTATACTTCTTTTATTAGGAAGAGAAGAGAAAAGTAAGGTAAACAATAGTTTGAAGTTTGAGGTCTGAAGTTAGGGGTCGCACATCAACCTCAGACTTTAAACCTCAAATCTCAAACTGAAACTAATTTTTAAAATGAAGCTCATGAAGATTTTAGCACTGATACTATCCTTTATTTCATTTCAATTATCATTCGCACAGCAAAAACCAGATAAGATGACTCTATATGATTATGACAAGGCCTGGAAAGAGGCTAAAGAATTTGAAGACAAAGGGCTACCGGAATCAGCATTGAAGGTAGTGAACATCATTTATGAGCAGGCAAAGAAAGAACAAAATGCATCCCAATTAGTAAAAGCCATTATTCATCAATTAAAACTGACAGACTATAAAGAAGAAAATGCTTTCGTTAAAAATCTAAACCGGCTTCGGGATGAAGCAAAGATTGCTACCTTCCCAACAAAGCCGTTGTTGCATTCCATGCTGGCCGAAATGTATTGGCAGTATTATCAAAATAACAGATACCGGTTCAATGAGCGAAGTGAACTCACGAATGTACAGCAAGACGATATCGAAACCTGGGGTCTGAATAAAATCATTGAAGAAACCTTTCAACAATACAAACTTTCACTTGAAGAGTCGGATCGATCGAAAGCCACTTCGATTGAATTGTTTCAGGAGGTTTTATACTCAGGAAACAAATTAGGTCGAAGCTATCGTCCTACTTTATATGATTTTCTCGCACACCGCGCTTTAGATTTTTCTTCCGGAGAAGAAGCTTCCATTACACAACCGGCTCATGCCTTCGTTCTCGACAAAGAGGATTACCTATTCGATGCACCCGCCTTTGTAAAACTGCCCATCACATCAAAGGACACTTTTTCAATGAAGTACTTTGCCATTCAATTGTTGCAAGATATTATTCAATTCCATTTAAATGACAAAGATCCGGAAGCCTTGGTGGATGTTGATCTAAAACGCCTTTCGTTTGTGAAAGAGAATTTGATTCTTTCGAATAAAGAGGAAGCTTATCGTGATGCACTTGAGCAACTTGAAAAGAAATACATCACGCATCCCATTTCAACACAGGTAACATACCTTATCGCGAATACCTATGTAGAGAAGGCTTCTTTGTACAAACCACTCCAATCAGACAATCATAAATGGGATTATAAAAAAGCGTTTGAAATTGGTGAAGCCGCTAAGAAACGTTTCCCCAATTCTGATGGAGCCATTCGGTGTGAGAATATGCAAGACGATATGCGCACCAAATCCATCAGCGCCAGCATCGAGGAAAATAATATTCCTGGTGGGGTTTTCCGTGCTCGGGTGGAGTATCGAAACTTTACCGACTTACATTATCGCATCATCAAAACTAATCGGGATGAAGTTCTGGCACAACGCAAAAAATGGGAACGCAATTACAAAGTGGACCGCGAACAAAAATTCATTGAATACTTTGCTGCTAAAACACCAATGAAGTCTGGCAAGTTTGTGCTTCCTGATGATAAAGACTATCAACAACACAATATTGAAGTGAAACTCGATGCATTACCAGCAGGGGAGTATATGGTGTTGTTGAGTCATCGTCCTGATTTTGTTACGGCCACAAATGGATTGGCTTATGCCTTCACACGTATTACCAATATCAGTTACCTCCATCGTTCACTTAAAGATGGCACTACTGATTGTTATGTATTGCATCGTCAGAGTGGTGAACCCTTGGCAAATGTTTCGGCTGAGGTATACTCCAATCAATACAATTCTAAAAAACAAAGCTACGAATCGATCAAGGTAGGCTCATTCACTTCTGATGCGAAAGGATATTTGAAAATACCGTTTTTAAAAAATGAAAATCATCGAAATTTCTCAATCAACTTCAAGTTGCGTGAAGATGAGTTCAGTACAGTGCCCATAGATTCCCGCGACTATTATGGAGGAACGCTATATCAGTCTAAGCGATATGAAGAAGGGAAAAATATTCGAACGTTCTTTTTTCTTGATCGTGCAATCTATCGTCCGGGACAAACCATTTACTTTAAAGGATTGGTTGTCGATACGGATGGCAAGACTTCCGAAATCAAAACGAAACTCGGCACTACTGTTACACTCTATGATGTTAATCACCAGGAGCGGGGAGAGGTTCAGGTTACCACGAATGAATACGGTACGTTTAGCGGCACGTTCACTGCGCCCAGTAGTGGTTTAACCGGACAGATGAGTCTGGAAGATAGTTACGGAAGTGGTTCTGTTTATTTTTCAGTCGAAGAATACAAGCGCCCGAAATTTGAAGTAGGATTTGAACCCGTCAAGGGAACATTCCGTCTCGATGAAACGATTTCATCTGAAGGTTTTGCACGCGCCTATTCAGGAGCAAACATTGATGGCGCCAGTGTGAGTTATCGTGTGGTTCGTACAGCTCGTTTTCCATATTGGTGGTGGTGTCGTTGGGGTTATTACCCCACAGCACCAGAAATGGAAATCATCAATGGCATAACGAAGACCGATGAGCAAGGTAAATTCAAAATTGACTTTCAAGCTATTCCAGATAAGAGTATTGATCCTTCATCTGATCCTACCTTCGACTATACTGTGCATGCCGATGTAACCGACATCAACGGTGAAACACATAGTAACACGGCCACGATTTCAGTTGCCTATAAAGCATTGCAAGTGGGTGTCTCGATCGGCAACATCAATACAGATCAACTGCCGAAAGAAGCAAAAGAGTTTTCGATTTCAACCACCAATCTTGCCAGTCAGTTTGAACCTGCAAGGGGAAGTGTGAAAATATACGAACTCAAAGCTCCTGCTAAGGCATTTCGCGCACGACAGTGGGAACAACCGGATCGTAAACTCTATACCCGCGAACAATACGCTGAATATTTTCCGGTCGATCTATACGAAGATGAAAACAACAAATTCAAATGGGAACGTGCGAAGGAAGTATTCAATCTGAACTTCGATACCAGTGATAAAAAAATATTTACAATCGATGATCTCAGCAAATGGAAATCAGGTGAATATGTATTGGAGATCAAAGCGCTGGATACAAACGGACAGGAAGTAAAAGAGGTAAGTTACTTCACCGTGTTTGCGCCATCGGATAAAACCATTCCGACTCCACAGGTACATTATTTTCAACCGGTTAAGATGACGGTTGAGCCAGGAGATAAAGCCGTGTTTGCCACCGGAACATCGGATAAGAAAATACAAGTGCTCTATGAAATTGAACGCGATGGAATATTACTTTCTAAAGAATGGATTACGCTCAGCAACGAACAACGTTTGTTTGAGATTCCTATCCGTGAAGAACACCGTGGTAATCTAGGTGTACACTATACCTTCATCAAAAACAATAGACTTTATAGCCAGAGTACAACCGTTTCGGTTCCGTACACCAATAAGGTATTGGATATTTCGTTCGAAAGCTTCCGCGATAAATTGCAACCGGGCCAGCAGGAGCAATGGAAGATTTTAATCAAAGGTAAGTCGGCAGATAAAGTAGCTGCAGAAATGGTAGCTACATTGTATGATGAATCGCTGGATGAATTCAGAAGCAACAGTTGGTATGCTACATTCTTTGGTTCGCAGTATTCAAAGCTGGGTTGGAGCAGCACCAATGGTTTTAATACGAAGCCACTTACCGAATACAATCACGATTGGAATTCTGGTCATGAACGATCTCCAAGCGGTGCCTACTTCGATTCCTTTAACTGGTTTAATTATAGTTTCTATCAGTACTATTATGGAAACAGGAGTTTTCGTGCTGGAGGCGTCAAGAAAGAACTTAGTTATTCCGTGATGTCGAAATCAGCTCCTGCTGAAGCTGAGATGGCGATGGATGACGCAGCACCAATGAGGAACGAAAACGTAAATGATTCAAGTTCTGTCGTTCCATCACAAACTGCAAAACCTGAAACCAACCCTGTGACGAAAGAAGATTTCTCCCAAGTAAAAGTCCGTACCAACTTTAACGAGACCGCTTTCTTCTATCCACACCTGCAAACCAATGCCAACGGAGAAATCATCATCAACTTCACCATACCAGAAGCATTAACGCGCTGGAAGATGTTGGGCTTTGCACATACTCCTGATCTAAAATCAGGTTCCATCATCAATCATTTAGTAACACAAAAGGATGTGATGGTAGTACCGAACCAACCGCGTTTCTTCCGTGAAAACGATAAGATGATTTTTCAGGTGAAAGTCAACAGTCTTGTTGATACTGAACTAACGGGTCAGGCGCAACTTGAATTCTTTGATGCCCTTACGATGAAGTCGATAGATGTTGAGATGAAGAACGTCAACAAGAACAAACCATTTGCACTGAAGTCACGCCAGAGCACCAACTTAGAATGGAGCATTGAAATTCCGGAAGGTTTGCAAGCCATTACTTATCGTGTGGTGGCCAAGGCTGGAAACTTTTCGGATGGCGAAGAGATGACCATTCCGGTAGTAACAAACAGAATGCTGGTAACGGAAACATTGCCATTACCGATTCGCGGCAAACAAACCAAAGAGTTTAAGTTCGATAAACTGCTGAACACCAAATCGAAAACACTCCGCAATCATCGGTTTACATTGGAGTTCACTTCTAATCCAGCGTGGTATGCTATTCAGGCGTTGCCGTACCTCATGGAATATCCTTACGATTGCGTGGAGCAGACCTTCAGTAAGTTTTATGCCAACAGTATTGCATCACACATCGCGAATTCAAATCCGCGCATAAAGCAAGTATTCGATACCTGGAAAAACATTCAACCCGATGCTTTGCTTTCTAACCTGGAGAAAAATCAGGAATTAAAATCAGCCTTGCTGGAAGAAACTCCATGGGTATTGCATGCTAAAGATGAATCACAACGCAAACGCAATGTTGGTTTGTTGTTCGATCTCAATCGCATGGCCAATGAGCAGGACAGGGCGCTTGACAAAATAACAAAAGCACAAAACTCAAGCGGTGGCTTCAGTTGGTTCCCCGGTTTCCCGGAAGATCGTTACATGACCCAACACATCATCAGTGGCATGGGCCATCTCGATGTATTGGGTGTTAAGTCTGTTCGTGAAGAATCGCGCACGTGGTCGATGATCACAAGTGGAGTAGGGTATCTCGATCGTCAGATCAAAGATGACTACGATCGACTAAAAGCTCTCGCTAAGAAGAAAGCAATTAAATTAGAGGACAAACACATTGGTTATAACCAGATTCATTATCTCTACACACGTAGCTACTTTAAAGATATTAAGGTAAATGATGATGTGAAGGAAGCCTTTAATTATTACCTCGGACAAGCAAAGAAATACTGGCTCACTAAAAATCTCTACATGGAAGGTATGACGTGCCTGGCCCTGCATCGTTTCGATGACAAGTCCACCACCGCTGCCATGATCAAATCGTTTAGTGAACGCGCATTGCGCTCAGAAGAAATGGGCATGTATTGGAAAAATGATTACGGATATTATTGGTACCAGGCACCGATTGAAACACAGGCGTTGATGATTGAAGTGTATGATGAAGTCGCTAATGATGTGAAGGCGGTAGAAGAATTGAAAGTATGGCTGCTCAAACAAAAGCAAACACAGGATTGGAAAACCACCAAAGCAACCACGGAAGCCTGTTATGCTTTACTTCGCAGAGGTACGGATGCATTGGTCAATACAAAAATGGTAGACATCAAAGTAGGCAACGAAGTAGTTGATCCAACAAAACGTGAAGACACAAAAGTGGAAGCGGGCACAGGCTATTTTAAAACTGCCTGGCAGGCCAGCGAAATCAAATCGGATATGGGCAAGATCACCATTTCAAAAACCGATGATGGCGTAGCCTGGGGTGCAGCGTACTGGCAATACTTCGAACAACTCGACAAGATTACACCAGCGGAAACTCCATTGAAATTAAAGAAGGAGCTTTTTAAACAACAGAATACAGATCGCGGTCCGGTACTCACACCCATTACAGAAAAATCACCCTTACAAATTGGTGATCTGGTAAAAGTAAGAATCGAACTCCGTGTCGATCGCGAAATGGAATATGTTCATCTTAAAGATATGCGTGCTGCAGGGCTTGAACCTACTTCTACCTTATCTACCTATCGCTATCAGGATGGTTTATATTACTATGAAAGTACGCGCGATCTCGCCACGAACTTCTTCATCGGATATTTATCAAAAGGAACTTATGTATTTGAATATGATTTGCGCGTATCGCAGAAAGGAGACTTCTCCAATGGCGTTACCAACATTCAATGCATGTATGCACCGGAGTTTGCCAGTCATTCAGAAGGGATCAGGATTAATGTGAGGTAAAAGTGTGAATGCAATGAATGTCTGATTCTTAAAAGCTTTAGCAATTTAAGGATCAGACACAACTAGAAGTGAGCTGCAAGTTCCTCCGCTACCGGGAGGGAGTACACGTCAACATGTCACGCGAAGTGCGTGACGCTTCCTCGCAATGACGCGTTACTCGTTTTGTAAATCCCGAAACCCGAAATGTATAAACCTATTCAAGCACTAAGCAGATTAGAGCTGTATTCACTAAGGTAGTTCGTCAATGCGCCAGAGGCGATCACACTGCAAAAATAAAGGATGAGTTTCAGTGCTGTTTTTTTGGTAACACCGCCCTCATCCCATTTAAGAATCACATCAAAAACCGGAACTTATTTTTTCAGCTGCACAAGCTCACGCCTGATTTGCTTTCCACTAAGTGTTAATATATAAAGTCCAGGCTTTTGATTGTAAGCATCGAGTGTATAGGTACCTGTCTGATCCATCACACGCTGCGTAATTACTTTTCCGTTCAGATCGCTCAAACTTATCGTCATAGGTATATCCAGTTCTTTTGCTTCAATGGTTATGCTTCCTTGAAATGGATTCGGATAAAATGCTACCGATGAGTTTTCCTCAGGAATGGAAAACCGGAGGTAGTTACCCGGCTTTGATGTAAACGCTCGTATGCGTTCATCCATGGGCGCTTCAAAATTTTGCTGCCACACGGATTCTCCCTTTGTATTTAGAAGTGTTAATGTGAACGGTATCTTCTCTTTATTTTTGGTATTGGCAGTGAGGTAGAAATATTTTTCACCCGGAAGAATACTCATTGAAATTTCTTCAATTCCCTTATTGACCAGGTTCTGATCAAAGTCAAATACCTGTGCTATCGATTTATCTTTGCCAACACCAATTGACAACGTGTATGGCTTGTCTGCCGGAAAATTTTCTAAAAACGGTTTATCCGATATTTTTTGCCACGCAACCTTTCCCTGTTTGTCGGTGAGCTTAGCTTGCACAGATAGTGGTGCACATGGTGGTGTGATACAAATGGGTTCAATTTCCCAGACAATGTCAATACCTGTCCAACACCAATCTCTTTCCCGGCTATATAGGTTAATATCGAAGCGATTAAAACCGGCCAGTTCTGGCGGAATTATACTCGCGCCTTCATCGCATGTGCCATCGCCATATCTTCGCTCTTTCGCTACACGATATCCGGATGAAGTAGCGATTAGCCAGGTATGATAGCATGTGGTACTCTCCAGTGTACGGGCAATTCCGGATACGGGTGAGGTAATGGTTGTAACGGTTGAACCTTCATATTCGTAAACTTCGGTATCGTGGCGGGGCTCTGGGATAATAATCAGATTACCGTCACGATTTGACAAACTGGGCGTTACCACGTAACGTGGATATTCAAACACCGAAGTGAATGTAGTTCCATCGAACCGGTATACATAACTGCGGTCATGCAGCTCAGCAGAAAGATAAAGTTCATCACGATACACAGTATGCACTCCCGGTAATGCCACCGCTCCGTCTGGCAGCGAAATGAGTGTAGCGATAGCAGCTACACATTGCACCAGTGAACTCCCGCCACTTCCTAAATACAATCTATCCTGATATACGACCGATTCGTAAGGCGCATCGACCAAATGACCCGATGGATATCGAACGGGTGTAATGGTCGTTCCATCACAATACGACATACTGAGATCGTGTCTAAAATAGGCATTTCCAGTTGTTCCTATCGGATACACATCCCGAATATCACTCCCGGCCGAAAATAGCCCCGGTAATACTCGTAGTGAAGTGCCATCAAACCGATACACGTAGCGCTCTTCTCTGAAACCATCGGATCCGTCAATGTAAAGAAATCCTCCTGCTGAGATAAGTGAAAAACGGAGGTCGGGAAAAGAAATACCAACAATTTCTGTGGCCGATGTACCATTAAACACATTCAATTTCCGACCAGATGGAGTTCTCGTAATGAAGTAGAGTTGGTCATTTAGTAAGACAATTTGAGATGTGGGTTCGATAGAAGCTAGTGGTATAAAGGTG
>ERZ795059.827-NODE-827-length-37419-cov-9.727385_pt1 | contig 37419 bp, 30 predicted proteins | sample MGYA00375143_ERZ795059 | MGnify/ENA primary metagenome ERZ795059 (study PRJEB30188, sample SAMN05720168) | activated sludge metagenome | isolation source: Anaerobic digester | place: USA | collected 2015-01-07 ... | reverse complement strand
TATCCGGTTTCAAGCATATCAGCACGCGCTCCGCTTGAAACCGGATATGGCGAAGGCGTACACGAATCTGGGCGTCACGTTCCGGCGGCTGGGTCAAGCAGACGCGGCGATTGGAGTGTATGAAGAAGCCCTTAAACTCGACCCGGATGACATTGTCACATTGGATAATTTACTTAGCGCGGCGCAATGGAGCGGGGATCAGGAGAGGATTGCATTCGCGTTACGGCGTTTGGCGGAATTGGAGCCAGAGAAAATAGACCGTCAACTTCCCTGGGGGGAGTATTTGTACCGGTCGGGCCAATATTTGGAGGCGGCCAGGGTATATGAACGCATTGTGCAGAGCGAACCCAATATTTCGGAAAACTACTACCTGTTGGGGTTGTGTTATTTCGACGGACAACAGTGGAATGCCGCAGAGGCGGCCTGGAAAAGGGGCCTTGAGCATGCTTCGGAACATCCTTCCATCCATAAAGCACTGGCGGTGCTATACTGGACCCGGGGCGATTATATGCAGGCATGGCAGGCGGTAAAACAGTGCCAGGCATTGAACATTCCGCTGGACCCCGAGTTCTTGGATTCATTACAGCAGGATTCGGGGAAAAACGCACCTAACCCATGAAACATAATCCGCCCAGAAGGTGTATTATATAAAGTTATGGAAGAGGCGCAGGGCCTCTTTCAGACGAAAGCCGGTGTGCGTCGGGCGGGAGAGTATCCCTTACAGAAGGAGTCACAACATGCGGCGGTCAACCTTCTTCCTTTCAATGGCAGCAATCCTTTTGGCGGTCTGCGCGGGGTGTCCGTGGAATTTACACTCTTTTACCTTCACCAGCGCGGACACAAGTTGGACCCGGAACGGGCTCTTCGACATGTCGGAGGGTACGTACACGCCCACCTCAATGGATGGCGTGGGAACAGGCGAAGCGGAACGGCAAGTGGTTGAGCCGGATGTCATCCGCCGGGATGGACAATACCTCTACATCCTCAATCAGTACCGGGGATTGACCATTGTGGATTTAGCGGCGCAACAACTGGTGGCGCAAGTGCCCACGTATGGTTTCCCACGCGATCTGTACCTCGTGGGCGGCCGGGCATACGTGCTGGTGGGATACGCCACACAGTATGAACAAGATGGCGCCTCCATTCAGGTAACCATTCGTTCGCGGCTGTATGTCGCGGATATCAGTATTCCTTCGAACACCCAGATAGTGGGAAGTTTCGATCTGGAAGGGGATTTTGTGGACAGCCGCCTCGTGGGGGATGTGCTGTATGCAATCAGCGCGCGGTATCAATGGTATTGGACGGAAGGGGGCGTCACCAGCGTGGAAAAGGAACAAAGTTCGGATTCATGGGTGACAAGTGTGAATGTATCGGATCCTGCTAATCTTTCGATCTCGAATACGCAGAGCCTGATCGGGTATGGCAGCCTGATTCACGCCACCAACTCCGCAATATTCGTTGCGGCGTCCGATTGGCTCAATGATGTTACGCATATTACGTACGTGGACATTTCGGATCCAGCAGGAGCCATCGTGGTGCGGGGTTCGGTGGATGTGCCGGGCTATCTGGCGGACCGGTATAAGATGGACGCGTACAACGGCGTATTGCGCGTGGTCTCCAATACCAGTTGGCAACATCGCGAAGTGTATATCACCACCGTGGATTTAGCCGATCCCGATGCACCGGTTATCCTGGCCAGCATTCCCATCGAGGGCGCTACTGGAGAAACGGCATTTGCTACCCGCTTTGACGGCCCGCGCGCGTATGTAGTGAGTTATCTGGTGGTCGATCCGTTGTTTGTTCTGGATTTGGCCAATCCTGCCGCACCGGCATTATTGGGCACGCTCGAAGTGCCCGGATGGTCCACTCATATCGAACCGCGGGGAAATCGCTTAATTGCCTTGGGGGTGGACGATACCCATGGGCGCCGGGTATGCGTCAGCTTGTTTGATGTAGAGGATCCGGCGCATCTTGGCCTGGTGGATCGGGTGAGCTTTGGGGAAAGCTGGAGTTGGTCCAGCGCGTACAGCGATGTAAAGGCATTTACGGTGCTGGATGACATGCTTCTGGTGCCCTTCAGCGGATGGACCGAGAGCGGCGGTTTCGAACGGCTCCAGCTTATTTCGTATTCGCAGGACGGATTGAATGCGCGGGGTTTTGTTGATCTTCAAGGGCAGACGCTGCGTTCTTTCGAGTATGAAGATTCCTATTATGCGGTTACAACCGAACAACTTGCCACGATTGATCCGGCGAATCCCGATGCCCCGGTACTAACCAATTCACTGACCTTGGCGGAGTATGTGGCGGATTACCTGGAACTTTCACAGGAAGTGGGGGTGGCGGTTATTTCCCGGTTTGATCTGCAAAAAACGGCGGTGCGGACGGAAACGCCGGACGGGGTTGCGCTGGGTGAAGTGGAAACCTCCATAAATTCTCTCACGGCCGCGCATGCGCATGGGCAAACCGTGGCACTGGTGGGCGCCGGCTGGGATAACGCCACATATAAAGGCTTTTATCATGTAGTCCTTGTGGATTGTTCCACTCCCGAAACGCCTGTAGTGTCCACTGATTTTAAAATCGACGTGCAGCCTTATTGGGGCGGGTACTGGTATTATGATATTCGGCCCATGGGGATATTGGAAGACGCTGTATCCATCGCGGCATCGGCAGAAAAGGATTTGTATATGCCGTGGTACTGGTGGCCTGCCGGCGATACCACGTTTGTCACGGGGGATATCTTAACGTTGCGGTGTTCCGCGGACGCCTATGACATCACCTTCGGCTCCGCCACGCCCTCGCAAGGGCTGGTTCTGGTAAATCTTACAACGGCAACGGTAACCCACACCGTGGGACTAGGGTACGAGTACGTTGATTCAATTCATCAAACGGACGGCAAACTCTATGTTTCCACCACCCAATCCGCAGGATACGATATCCGGGGCCGCCATTATTCAGCGTATTTTCTCAGCGCCTTCGACCCTTCCATCCCGATGATGGGCGTCCGGGCGAATGTTCCTGGTGCCTTTGTGCAGTACGACCCCGCTTCCGGCGTGCTCGTGCTCGAAGATATTCAGTTCACGGGACTTGGATGGTCCTACACCCGTACCTTGAATAGCGTCCAATGGCAGGGCGGGGAGCAAATCACGCCTATAGACGAGCTGGAATTGAATAGTGAGACAGGCACTCTGTACGGACGGGGCGCACGGATTTTTTACACTACATATCACGACGGGTATACGTTGTCTTCCCTGAACGTTTCGGCGGCAGGCGAAGTGGCTTTTGGCGATTCAGTGAAAGTGTCCACCGATTGGGCATATTTGGTGGATGCCACGGAGAACAGTGTTTTTCTCATAGTGGGTGGCGGGGCGGTTGCCCGGTATGCATATGATGGCGACTGGCAACTTACGGACCTCCAAGCCGTAATGAGCACTCCGCAGAAGATTCGGTTTGGCCTCTCCACCGCATATGCGCCCTTGGGGTATGCGGGATTATTATGTATGCCAAAATAGCGTCTTGTCCTTCTAAGACGGGTATATATGAGGCAAAAGGACAGGATGGATCAGGCATTTGCGAAATAGGCCTTTCCATCTAAAAATCAAAAGATACAGGGCAACTTACTGGCATTGCACAGCCGAATCGTTGCTTTTTCATTTACCCAGAGGAGAAAAAGGCCTATTTCGCAAATGCCTCTGGATAATTTGTCTTGTTTTTAAACAACCTTGATGCTATAATGCTTATGGATTAAGTGACATGCAGAATTTTCAGGGAGTGAATTCAATAAAAACGGTTTTGTAATTTGATAAAAGTGCTTGTTTGTACGGCCCATCACAAAATAATGAAGGTGAGGATGAGGATCCCCTGTATAATGGAAGTACCGTTAGGTATAAAGAGACAAACTTTTTACAACCAGCAGAGTAAATACGGTTTTTGCAAAATGATGCTGTTTTAGGTAAATTAGATTAAAAAAACGTAATTTATTTGAAGTATGAACGGTAACTTCCGGTTGTTATTATTCATGTGTGTTAGCAACCGGAGATATAAAGATGAACAGCCTTGGATGTATCGAAATGGCTGAAATGCTTGAAGACCCTAAATGCATTCGGTTATTGATTGTGGATGATGAACCCAAAGTCAGGACCGCTTTGGTGAGTTGGTTCAAGCTTCGGGGGTATCGTGTCGATGAAGCGTGCAATGGTCATGAAGCGGTAATGACGTGCCAGCAAAAAGAATATGACATTGTAATCATGGACATTGAAATGCCGCGGATGAACGGTATTGAAGCCATTGAATGCATACGCAAAGACTATCCTGACCTGCCCATTATTATCTTAACAGGTTTTTTGCTCGATACAAGCACCTTTCCCTCCAACACCGTTTCCGCAGTTCTTTCTAAACCATTGCGCCCCAGTGAATTAGAGCGTCATATACGACAGGCGCTGGAGCCTGTGGGGTAATCGCATTTCATCCTTTTCCCCTCAGGAAGGGGCTATATTCCGGTCTTAACGACTGAGCCGGGGGCACTTTTTTATTCTCCAATAGAAAAGGCAATCGAAAAATGGGCCTTTTTCTCCTCCAGGCAAACTAAAACACAACGGTTTAGCCGCGAAATGCCGGTAATTTGCACTGTGTCTGGAACTCTTTTGAGAAAAAAAGGCACTTTCGCAACGCCTGTAGAAACCTCTGGACAATTTAGGTAAGAAGTGCTAAAATTGGCCTTAGTCAGGACAGCCGGTCACAGGGGATTTCAGAGGAGTAGTTTCGTGGCGTCACTCCATAAATTGATATTGGAAGCGGGAGAACATGATCGCTGCCAATGCCCTGTGACGGTTCATATTCCCGATAAGGGGCTAAATGGTGGTCAGTATAGATTAAAAGACGAAAAAAGCGGAAAGATCATTTTTTGTCAAATGGAGAGCGATCACACGGGGGTGTGGTTATCATGGCTTGTTCAAGGATTGAAGACGGGGTGCCGCCAAACACTTTTAGTAGAGAAGACCTCTCTTCCCTCTCCTTCCCTTGTTTCGGTAAATAAGTATCAGGAGAAGGGTCGAGTGGATATCCAGGTACATGGGGGTCTGTTTACTTCGTATAACTATGATTCTAAATGGGTTAGGCCTTTTTTGTATCCGGTATTGGGTCCGTATGGCGTTCAAGTAACACGCAATTGGCCGATGAAGAGAAGCCGGGGTGAACATCAGGATCATCCCCATCATAAATCGATTTGGGTGGCGTATGGGGATTGTGACGGAGTGGACAACTGGAGTGAAGATCCCGGGCATGGAACACAGCAGCATCAGAAGTTCCTGCGGGTGGAAGCCGGTCCGGTTTTTGGCCGGATTGAGGCATTGAATCATTGGTGTGATGCGAAGGGAAAGGTTCAATTTAAGGAAAACCGGGAAATACGGATTTACGCGCTTTCTGGAGGCATACGGTTGTTTGATGTGACCATTGCCTTCAAAATGACTGAAAGCGGTGTGACGTTTCGGGATACTAAAGAGGGCGGGTTAATTTCGATACGAGTGGCAAGTTCAATGGATGTCAGGAATGGGGGGAGGATCGAGAATGGCTTCGGGGGAGTGCAAGAAGCGGAGACCTGGGGTAAGCCAGCAGTCTGGTGTGATTATAGTGGGCAGGTATCGGGCCGGAAAGTTGGCGTAGCGGTGTTTGATCACCCATGCAATCCCCGTTTCCCGACGGGGTGGCATGTCCGGGATTATGGTTTAATGACGGCAAACTGCTTCGCCTGGAAACATTATGCACCTGATGCGAACATAAAGGGCGACATGAAATTCAGGAAAGGTCAAGTGGTTACGTGGAGGTATCGACTATATATTCATAAGGGAAATGCTCAACAAGGAAAGGTTTCAAGCCGGTATTTGGACTTCTTTGCTCCTCCAAAGGTAAAAGTGGACTGACGGGGAGCGGGTCCATGGATGGATGAGGCGCCTATGAAGAAGAAGCAAAAAGCGAAACAAGTCAAGAAAGTAAAAAAGAGCAGCAAGCCCGTCAAGGCCGTAAAGAAAAAACTGGTGCCGCGCAAGGCAAAACCAGCGGCCAAGACGTCAAAACACGCAAAGAAACCGGTAAAACCGGCGAAAAAACCGGCGAAAGCAGTAAAAAAGCCGGCAAAGGTGAAACATGTTCCCAAACCGGTTAAAAAAACCGCCCGGAAAGTGTCGGTCAAAGTGACACGCTCTTCACAGGCAGCCAAGGCAGCCAAGAAAAAGGTTTCGGCCCCCTCGAAGCCTGCCGCCAAGCCCAAGGAGATTATCAAAAAGACCCCAGCGCCGCCACCGGCAAAAGCGCCCGTAGCAGCCGTGCCCACCCCTCCCACGGTAGTATCCGTACCCAAGCCCTCTCTACCCCGTCCTGGGAGCAAGCCGTTGCCGCGTGAATTTTTGTTTCAATTGGCGGCTGCAATCAAAGATTCCGTGGCGCCGATGGTTCGCGCGCTACGCGGACGCGAGATTGTGAGTTCGGCGCCGACCGGTGACGCTACGTTTGAATTGGACAAGACGGCGGAAAAGGCCTTATTGAATTTTCTGAAAGGAGCGCGGGCGCCGGTAGCGTATTATTCCGAGGATGCGGGTTATTCGACGTTTTCCAACATCCAGCCGAAGAATCTTCTGATTGTGGATCCGATTGACGGAACGCGCGCGGCAAAATGTGGTTTCGAGAGTTGTGTGGTTTCAATTGCGAGCACCCGGGTTATCGAACGGCCCACCATTGCGGACATAGATAATGCGTGCGTGGCGGAAATCGTGGGTGATCGCGTTTTTTACGCGGAGCGGGGAAAAGGGGCTCGGATTTATGTCCAAGACCAGATAAAACGCCCGAAATTATCGACGACCACCAATCTTGAAACCATTTCGTGGTCGATGACCGTGCCGGCGCGCCCGGCGGAGCTGGTGTTTCCGACGGCGGCGCGGCTAATCGATCTGAATAGTTTGAAGGGTGGTTTTTTTGCGTGTAACAGCACGTCCTACAGCCTAACACGGTTGATCACGGGGCAGTTGGACGCCTGCGTGGATGTAGCGGCGCGGTTCATGCGCGACATACCGGAGATTGTGCGGGATCATTTTGTAAATGCGGGGCGGGGTTCGGTGTTGGGCATAGCCCCGTATGATTTTGCGGCGGCGATATTGATTACGCAGGAGGCGGGCTGCAAAGTTACCGATGCCTATGGCAACAATTTTGATCAGGTATTGCTGCTGGACAGTTCTTCGGGCAATCACCAGTCATTGATAGCGGCGGCAAATGCGGAGCTTCACGCCAAACTCATGAATTTCTTCGATACCCGGATGCGGCAGTTTGAAGCGCTGCTTAAACGGCGCGCGGAGGCCAGTCACTAAGCTGTTTTTATTTTTCGGAAGAACTCTCGATGAGGGTAATGGCCACGTCCGCCATGAAGTTTCCGTCGATGATCACGGTTCGGCCCTGTTGAAGAGTATAGGGCGCGTTTGAATAGATGTAATACAGTTCATAGCTGCCTTCTTCGACTTTGACGGTGGATCTATCTCCAGGAGCGAGGGTGCCGTTCCAGCCGCGCTTTCCTGATCGCAGACCGATCTTTACGGCACTATCGCCCTCATTACGGAGACTGATGTTATAGGTTCCTCGCCGTAACGTGTGTGTGTATTTCGGCAGTTTGGCCTTGGGCTTGTAGGATTTTCCATCCACTGGGGTGGGTTCTTTTTCCTCGCGCTGCCGAGTGCGGCGTTCCTGACCGGCTACTTTAATCCGCTCCGTCGTGCGGGGTTTGACGACAGGCTTGGGTTCTTCTTCCTGCCAATATTCTTCCGTGTTCTGAACCACGGTTTCCTCGGCGGCGCCCGTTTCCGCGCCTGCCGCTTCATCAGGGGCAGGTTCCGCAACAGCGTTTTTTTCTTCGGAGAGGGATTCTTCACCGGTGCTTTCCTGCGTTCTGTCCTCCATTTCACCGCCGTCCGTTTTTTCCGGTTCCATGGGGGCAATATACAGGCCTGTTTTCCGCACCAGTTTCCCGTTTTCAAATTTTGCCGTAAAGCTGGATCCGTTTTCGTCGGACCATTTATAGATGGTGATGGGTTCCCCCGTACCGCTCATCGCCTTTACTTTCACATCGAACAATGCCATCACCTCTTCCAGCGTCATTCCTTCTTTGACCTGGTTATACTCCTCCTCTTTAATTACCCCTTCTTTCTCCGAAGGTTCCTTTTTCGCGCCAAGAACGGTTTTCCGAACCAGTTTTCCCTGTTCAAACTTGGCGACGAGGCTTGTTCCGTCTTGGGTCCACTTATAAATCATGGAATCCGCCCCTCGGCTGGAAACGGCCATGCCCGCATTGCCCAACAGCGCCATCACCTGGGAGAAATCCATTCCTTCTTCGACCTGATTAATGGCGGCGAGGGATAATTCCGGCTTGGGTTCCGCGATTCCCTCCGCAGCTTCTGCTTCTGTTTCCTCAAGCGGGGGCGCGGCCGGTTTGGCGAGTGGTGTGACAGGGGTTTGTTCAAGGGGGCTTGGAAGGGGGGTTACAGGGGTTTGTCTTCCGGGTCTTGGCCCGGGAAACACTGGAGTTTGATTCTGCAGGATTACCTGGCGAGGTTTTTCGCGCGGCGGGGAAGAAGAAACGCATGATCGGAAACAACCGAATTCCATGAGCGTCATAGCCAGGCACAGGCCGCCTGCAAGAAATCCGATAACTGACATCCGTGATGGCATGCACTCTTCTCCGCACTATAGCTTATAAGTATCGGTCTCTTACCGGGTTGATTTCAAGAGGAGGCAGATGGCTGAAAAAAGCGCTTGACGCGGCAATGTCCTCCGGCTACAGTAAACAGGACATCCCAAAGGCGGTGCATCGTGGCAAGGAAAAGCAATCAGAAGTCCATTTCCTCGAAGGGTGGTTCAGGTGCATCCACCCGTACCCTGATTATGGTTGGCGGGATTTTTCTTGTGCTGGGCAGTGCTTTTTTTATTGTATTGGGTGCGCTCCCCTTTCTGGAACAAGGCGGGCATTCAGACCTGATCGGGGGCGGAATGGGTTTGTTGTTTGCCATCATAGGCGGGGGCATTATCCTGCATACGGTCCGAAACAAAGGCCGTGCGCAAAAACTGCCGCCTTCGCCGTTAAAAGCCCCCCAAGCGGCGACGGGAACCGTGGAACTCCCGCCAGGACAAAAGCCGCTTATGACATTTATTTTTGCCTGTGTTTTCGCGCTTTTCTGGAACGGGATTGTAGGACTATTTCTGGGTATCATGCTGTCCGACCTGGAAAACATAACCATATTCCCGCTGCTGTTCATGATCCCATTTGTGCTGGTGGGTCTGGGATTGATAGGTTTTGCGCTATATTCATTTCTGGCGATGTTCAATCCGCAACCGCACTTGAAACTCACACCGGGGGCGATCCCGTTGGGCGCAACGGCAGAGTTGGAGTGGACCGTCATCGGGACGGTGCAGCGCATCACCAAGTTTACGCTGGAATTACAGGGACAGGAAGTGGCCCGGTATCAACAGGGAACTGACACCGTTACGGTGACCAGCGTATTTGAAAAGATCCCATTATTCGAGGGATCCGGACCAAATGAGATCCGGATGGGGCGGGTTCAGATAGCCTTTCCGGAATTCACCATGCACACGTTTGAGGCCCCAAATAACAAGATTCAGTGGTTGATCAAAGTGAAAGGCGAGGTGCCGCGATGGCCGGACATTAACCTTGAGTTCCCGGTTACCGTATTGCCCCTGCCACCCGCATCCACGGCATAAGGACCAAATATGCTCATTTTGACGATAGACGATAACTTGCGTGAGTTTGCCCCCGGTCAAGTCATTGAGGGCATCGCGGGATGGCAGGATGAGGCCGCACCCAAGGATGCGGTATTGCGCCTGTTCTGGTATACGGAAGGGCGCGGCACCCAGGATGTGAATGTGGTGGCGGAGAAAGAGTTTGCCATGTTTCCCTCGGCCTATGAGGAACGCTTTCAGCTTATATTGCCGGATCAGCCGTATTCCTACAGCGGGGCCATTACCTCGATCCAATGGGCGTTGGAACTGGTATTGAACAAGGGGAAGGATGTGGTGCGCGTGGATATCCTGGTCTCCCCCTGGACAGAGAAGTTGACCCTTGCCAGTCTCGAAATGAAGTGATGGGTCATGTTCAGTGCGGCGCAGAATCCATTTCGCATAAGCCGGCTGCATGGCGTTGACTATATTCTCAAGGGGATATCCTGGGACGAATTACTGGCGCAGCTCGAATCCTTCAATTACCGGGCGGCCATTGCAGGGAAGCATGGACATGGGAAAAGCACGTTATTGAATGCACTCGGGAATCGGCTGGAGGAACGGGGTATATCAACACTGCGGCTTTTTCTGAATGCCTCGCGGCGGCGGCTGGACCCAGACGTATATTCCGAATTCAAGGAAAATACGGTGGCACTTTTTGACGGGGCAGAGCAACTGGACTGGCTGGGATGGCACAGGTTTCTCTGGCGTTCCAACGCGCTGAAAGGCCTGGTCATCACGTGCCATACTCCCAAGAGGCTTCCAACACTATACGAATGTGCGACGTCCCATGCTTTGTTGGATGATCTGATCGAAACATTGCATCCCGCCATGACTCAGGAACAACGCACTACGGCCCACGAACTCTTTGAACATCATGCGGGGGATCTCCGGCAAGTTTTCTTCTCCTTGTACCACGATTACATGATCCAATCTCCGGAATAGCCAAGCGGATAAGTTTCCGCAACCATAACAAAGATTGGTGGTTGTGCAAAAACACCCCTGAGATTGTTACAATGGGGCAAAGCAACGATCAACCTGAATACTGGAGACGACACATGAGCAATGGAAACCCCCATCCGAAAATCGCGCTGCAACTGTATACGGTGCGTAAACCGGCGGAGAAGAATTTGCCGGAAACCCTGAAGAAATCCCGGGATATCGGGTTTGAGTACGTGCAATGGAGCGGCATGCCCAATTTAAGCGCGGAACAAATTCGCGCGGAACTTGACAAAGCGGGATTGAAGGCCATCGCCGCGCATGTGGGCGTGGAAGATTTCGAGAAAGATTTTGAGGCCAATGTGAAATTCTGGCAGACGGTGGGGGCGAAAGACGTGGCGCCGGGCGGCATGATGGGGGATTGCACCAAAGATCTGGAGGGATGGAAGCGGGGCGCGGCGCGGCTGGATGCGCTGGGCGCTAAACTGGCGGCGCTGGGGATGCGGCTTTCGTATCACAATCATGCGCACGAATTGGAGAAATTTCCGGAGGATCCACGGACAAAGCTGGATATTCTATATGAAAGCACATCGCCCAAAAATTTGTATTGCGAGTTTGATTTGGCCTGGCTGCATATCGGCGGCGTGGAAGAAGCCGCCTACTTGCGCAAATACGCGAATCGCTGTCCGGTCATTCATGTGAAAGACGTTTCAAAACCGAGTCTCTTCGGAAAGAATAAATTCTGTCCTCTGGGCAAGGGCGTGCTGCCATGGGACGAGATTTTTGCGGTCGCGGAGGAATCCAAGGTCGAGTGGTACGTTTACGAACAAGACAGTTGCGACGGCGACGTATTCGATGCCGTCCGTACCAGTTATGAATTCTTAAAACACAATATTTGACCTGTTTGCAACATACATAACAGCCCCGGTTTGCGGGGCTGTTGTGGCATAAAGAGCCAATGGGAGCAATGGCCGTGGATAAACCAAAAAGCAGCCAATATTTTAATCCTGGGGACGGTCTGATTAACGTGTTGCGCATGTCGCTGATTAAAAGCACGGGCGCGGATATAGTGGAAGCCCTGCAAAAGCCGATGATTGCGGTGGTGAATTCGCACACCGACCTGAATCCCGGCCATATGCATCTGCGCGGTCTGGGGGAAAAGGTCAAAGAGGGCGTTCATGCGGCGGGTGGGCTGCCTTTCGAGTTTAACGTACCCGCGCCCTGCGACGGCATGGCGGAGGGGCATGAAGGCATGCGGTACATCCTTCCTCAGCGGGAGTTGATCGCAAACATTGTCGAGACCCATGTGCGGAGTATGATCTTTGACGGGGTGGTGCTGATCGCGTCGTGCGACAAAATTATTCCAGGAATGCTGATGGCGGCGGCGCGGCTTGACCTGCCCGCCATCCTGCTCACAGGCGGTCCGAACGCATGGCAGGTGCGCCAGATGCCGGGGAGGAAGGACAGCGTGGATTTTAAGGACTATGCGGGCACCCCGCTGGGCTTGTCGTGCGCAGCGGCCGCATCGTGCGGGGCATGCGAAGTGATGGGGACGGCCAACACGTTCCAGTGTCTTTCGGAAGTGATGGGGATGGCCCTGCCCGGTTCCGCCAATGTGCCCGCCTTCCATCCGGAAAGGATGACGTATGCCCGAAAGACCGGGCAGCGCATTGTGGAAATGATTAAGGAAGGGTTGACTACACGGAAGATTATTACTTATGAAGCGTTGGAAAACGCCGTGATGGTGGATCTGGCCATCGGCGGTTCCACCAACAGTACCCTGCACCTGCCTGCGATTGCCCATGCGCTTGGACTCGAACTTCCGCTGTCTGTCTTCAATGATTTCAACCGTAAAATCCCCACACTGCTGTCCATCAGTCCCAATGGGCCGCATGGCGTGATTGATTTGTATGCGGCGGGGGGCATTCGCGCCGTGATGAAGGAACTGGCCGGGGATCTGCACCTGGATGCCATGACGGTGATGGGAGAAACGTTGCGGGAAACACTCCGGGACGCGGAGGTACTGAATCCGGAGGTTATACGATCAAAACAGTCGCCCTATTTTCCTGAAGGCGGCACGGTGATCCTATACGGCAATCTGGCGCCGGAGGGCGCGGTGGTGAAGCAGTCGGCAGTGGCCGCGGACATGCTCCATTTCACCGGCAAGGCGCGCGTAATGAATTCAGAAAAGGAGGCGTTAAACGCCTTTGACGAGAACACCATTAACGAGGGCGAGGTCATTGTGATTCGATATGAAGGACCGAAAGGCGGGCCGGGGATGCCGGAAACCCTGGCGGTGACCATGGCACTGGCGCATTCGGGGCTTAAGCGCGTGGCATTGATCACGGATGGGCGTTTTTCCGGGGCAAGCGAAGGGCCGTGCGTGGGGCATGTATCGCCCGAGGCCTATGCGGGCGGCCCGCTGGCGGCGTTGTGCGACGGCGACGAAATCGAAATCGACATTCCGAACCGGGCCCTCAATGTTCACGGGGTGGATATCGGCCAACGGTTAAGGGAGGGATTCACGCCTCCTCCGCGGGACATCCCTCCAGGATTTATGAGGCAATACGTGAAATATGTGACTTCCGCCGCGCGTGGCGCCATCCTGGAGTAGTGGAGTCAGGAGTTTTTAAGTACAGAGCGTTGATTTGACAAACCATATTGCCCAGATGAAAATAGATCAAGAATGAAAAAGCCTTCGCTATATATGGAAACGACCATTCCCAGTTACTTGCTGGCTGAACCGTCGAGAGATCTTGTCGCAGCGGGACGGCAACAGACAACACGGTCTTGGTGGGAACGTGATCAAAAGCGTTTCGCGATATTCGTATCGGACGTTGTCCTAACGGAAGCCAGTAAAGGGGATCGGCGTGCTGCAAAAAAGCGTTTGGCATTTCTTGCCCCATTTCCGGTTTTAGAAGTTACATCTGATATTCAACCTGCAATTGAACTCTATTTACGCAAAAACGTCGTTCCTTTTGGCAGTGCAGAAGATGCTGCTCACTTGGCTTTTGCAAGCGTACATAACATTGACTTCCTGTGCACATGGAATTTCAAACACCTGGCCAATGCATTTGCTTTTCGAAAATTACGGGAAGTAAATGAAAAACATGGATTGTTTACCCCACAGGTGTGTACGCCGGAAGAATTATTAGGAGAATGAATTATGAAAGCCGACCCTATCCTCAAAGAAGTCTACCGAATGAAAGACGAGTTCGCGAGAGAGATAGGAAATGATGCGGGTAGGTTGTGTGCGTTCTTGCGGGAATCGGCCAAGAATCATCCTGAGCGTATCGTCAATCTTCAACTGCAAAAAAACAAGCACAACTGCACTCGGCCTGCCTCCAAGAACGCTTAACGAACCCAAATCTTCAATACGCCGGTTTTCGTCTTTTCTGCATATTTAAATCCCCTGTAAAGTTCTATGACATGTGGCATTGGAGGCGGTCCCAGATTTCACGCACGGTGAGGGGGGTAAAATCAGGCTTGGCAAATTCCTCATTGCAGAGCGTATATAAAGCGCGGTTATAGGGTGCGGGAACACCATGTTTATCCGCCAGACTCACCAGATATCCGTTGATAATATCCAGCTCGGTTTGTCCCCGCCGATGCTGGATCACATCCTGCGCCATGCTGCTGCGCACCATTTTTTTGAGGTTGCGCCGGAAGAGGGGGCGCGTAATGCGTTGCGGGAGCTTCGCACTGGCGGTGATAAACAACCAGGGCGGCATGCCGCCAATGCGGCATTCTCGATATCCCGCCGCGCGCACGATTTGCACCCCTTCATACAAAACAGTGGAAAGGATGCGCTGAAACAGGCCGAGATCATCCACTTCCCGGTAGCGATGCCCGGCAAGGGTGGTGAATGAATTCGTCAGGTTCAAGATCAGCTTGCTGTGCGCGGCATCCTGGAGCCGCTGCGTCACAACAGTCTTAACTCCAAGATTAAATATCCGCGCAATGGCCTGCATTTCCTGCTGAAGCGAATTATCCGGCGTACCCAGAAGAATAGGGCCTCTTTTCTGATAGCCGATGATATCCCGAGCATCTCTCCATGCATTGTATCCAATCACGCCATACACCACCCGTGAAAAATACGTGGGGAGAATGCGTTGATTCGCCACGCCATTTTGCAGGCCCACAATGATGGGCTCTTTGGGCAAGATGGACTTGATGTTCCGGGAAACTTCTTCAAGGCTGTAGTTTTTCACAGCCAATACCAACACCTCCACCTCCCCGGCCTTTTCCAAGGCATCCACGATGGAAACCCGGACATTTTTCGGCGCACCCTTACCCTCTTGATATATCGTAATGCCATTATCCCGGACGGCACGATACGTTTCGCCGGCGGCTACGAATAAAATGTCTTGATACTGCGGAGCGAGCCATGCGCCCAGTGTCCCCCCAATCGCGCCCGCACCGAATATCGCAAGTTTCATAATGTCACTTTCAAGCCGGCCGCGTTTAGAAAAGCATAATGATGGCATCATAAAGGCGGCGGGTGACTCACAATTATAATTTCTTCTTGCGGTTGAGCAGTTCCAATTTGAGCGCGATGAGACTGGTTTTCAACGCGCCAAGAGGTCCGCCGTTGAAGACCGCGTCCATAATATTGGAGAGCATGGTATATTTCTCGACGGAATAGGGGTACCAATACGGTTCGATGCGGGGCAATTGCCGGTCCACGATAACCGCTTTTACATTAGAGAAGGCATGCAAGCCCCATTCACCCTTGTAGCGGCCAAACCCACTGTCCTTGATGCCGCCAAAGGGCAGCCCGGAATTGCCCTGTGTTGCCATGACATTGTTTATCGATACGTTGCCGGTAACAATTCGGTGCGCCACGCGCTCCGCGCGCACCAGATCACGCGACCATACGCTCGCGGCCAACCCATAGGGTGAATCATTCGCCATTTTGATCGCTTCTTCTTCGGTTTTGAACTTTGTGACGGTCACGACCGGCCCGAAGGACTCGTTGTAATGGATCGCCATCGAATTATCCGCATCTACAATTATAGTGGGAGGCAGCACATGCGATTTGCCGTTTCGCGCGCCGCCGGTAATTACTTTCGCGCCCTTTTGCCGCGCCTCTTCGAGCTGACGTTCGATTTCCTGAATCTGGAATTCCGTGGTCATGCAACCCACATCCAGATTGCGGTCATCCACAGGGCCGCCCGGCGATTCCAGATGCCGCATATTCTCTGTTTTCTCTTTGAACACGCGGACAAATTCATCGTAGATGGTGTCCTGAACGAAAATGCGTTCCACGCCGATGCAGGTCTGGCCGCAGTTTGCGAAACTGCCCCAAAGGGCGCCGTTGACGGTGCGTTCGATGTTAACGTCGTCGAAAACGATGAAGGGATCCTTGCCGCCCAGTTCGAGTTCGACAGGGATAAGATAGGGAGCGGCCTGTTCCATGATCTTCTTGCCCACGTCCACGCTTCCGGTGAAATGGATTTTGGCCGGACGGTGCTCGATAAGCCGGTTGGCGGTCTTGCGGCTGGCATAGGCGACCTGGAACACGCCTTTCATGAAGCCGCTCTTCTCCACCATTTCCTCCATCACGCCATGGAGTGGTGTATAGCGCGAAGGTTTCAAGATGACCGTGTTGCCCGCCATCATGGCGCACAGGGCAGGCACAAACGCCAAATGGAACGGATAGTTCCACGGGGATATCACCAGCACTATGCCCATGGGATCATAGACCACCTTGCTCTTCTTTCCAATAAGCATGAGAGGTGTCTTGACGCGCTTATCCGAAAGAATGCGCACGGCGTTTTTCTCGTAATAATCCATGATGTCAATGCTCGGAAACACATCCATGATCAAGGCATCGGAGCGGCACTTGCCCGCTTCCTCGACGATGCGATCCACGACATGCTCCCGGTTTTCAAGCAAATATTTCTTCAGCTTAAGGATTTCCTGGAGGCGATCCCGCACGGACATGCGGCCCCATACCTCGAATGCGGACCGCGCCGTATCATACATGCGATCCACATCTTCTATCGCCGGTTCCGGAATGGTGTACAACTCTTTGCCCGTGCGGGGATTCGTTACGGTGATCACGGGGGTCTGTTCTGTACTCATGGATGCATTCCTTCTGGTGCCGGCATTCTGGTTTCATTCAACATTGAACGCACACTATATCAATTGTCCATTTCCCGAACAAGGGGATACTTTCAAGATATATACGAAGGGGGAAGCAGGCTCCAAAGCCCATGACAATCTGAAGCACTTAGCTCATTAAAATAAGAAGAATCAGAACGATTCGGCAAAGAAATGTTAAAATATTCAATGATTATTTGATAACTGCGAAATAACAGGGATACTACCCCAACGGTTATTATTGGCCGCACCACATCAATAGATCAATTATGCTGACCCTACAATTCCAAAAATTGATCTTTCAGCGGAAGTTTATGCCTCAGAGCACAGATCTCTTTATGACTGTCTAACGTATGAACTTCAAACTGCTTGATACAATTCAACCGAACTATTTTGCGGTTTCGAGAAAATGTTTCACTCGCGCCAACACCTGCTCCGGCGTACCCATCATTTCGATTTCGCGAAAAAGTTCACTCAAAGTCACTCCTAGTGCGTTAGACACTTTCGTGAGAGTATTTAGGTTGACACTGCTTTTACCTCGCTCAATCGTACTAATTGCGGCTTGCGTTACGTCTGCTTTCTCAGCGAGTTTCTGCTGAGAAAGATTTTGCCGCAAGCGTTGAATACGAAGTGCAGTTCCTGTTCTGTATGTCCAGTCGGTCTTGCTCATGATATTCCTTTTCAAAGACGTCGCTTTGAGAAAAAGAAGTCCTTCAACTCCTTTATCATTTCTCGGATAACTTGCTTCGCCATATTCTCATCGAGAAGTTTTATTAGCTTCAAGCTGAGCTTTTTAGCGCGCTTATTATTAGAGTAACTTTCCTGGAGAGCCACGAGAATATCTCTCATGCTCTCATAATCTACATCTCCTGTTTTTTTGGTCATTAACATTTTCTCCTACCGGGTATTGAAAACAATCAAAAGATGACTGCTGAGTTATACCCGACAGTACGGAAAAAGCCGGTCTCCCAAGCCCTCTCCTTGCTTCACATAGATTACCAATTTTAGATTGGTACTTGACACGTGCCCCTCCTTGGGCCACATTCAAGCATCCTTGCTTTAACAATCCGTGCGCTAAACCTGCAATTGTGAACAAGTCACCACTAAACAGATTCGAGAAAAATAAAACACAATCCTGTAAATTCGCCATGCCAATTCTTATCTCCTTTCGTGCAATTGGCATTTGAAAAAATTTATTGCCGTCAGAACCGTATTTCGTCATAACCCAAATCTGCTTTTTTGTTTTGGAAAAGAATATCTATCAACTTTTACTTTGATATCCAACTTTCCATGTCAAAGACTCATTCTATTGAAGGTTTCTCCTTAGCTGATTATCCCTTTAAACTATTTTCGGGGGTACTCTCAGCTTGTCACTCCAGCCTTCCTTCTTCGCGGCGGCCTTCATAGCGACGATCTTGGCTGCTTTCTTAACGGCCATCCTTCTCTCCTTTCAGATTTAACACCTGACACATTTACCGATGGCTTTATTGGAGGCAACAGGCCCCAACCACCATCTCGTAACCTGTCCCAGTACAGGATACGTATATACGGACATTTGTCCGTTTTGCTCAAATAAAACATGTTCAACTTTCTGGATAGTACCTTATGCCTATCCGTACTATAAAACAATGCAATTATAATTAAAACGATAATGGAAGTCAAGCCTTTTCTTTGGAAGATAAACTACTAAATTTATAAAATTTATGGCTATATGCTCTCCGGGATGGGAGGATTGAGCTGAATCCCTAAAACAAGCCAGGCATCCAAGGCATCCTCTAAATTGGCACGGCATTCTTCCAATGTAGCGCCGCATGCCATAACCCCATCCAATCCCGGAATCTCCCCATAATACGGCTGCCCTGCCTGGTCAATCAGTTCGTAATGCGCCCGTTCCCTCGCGGCCTGCACATAGGCTCTAATCATGTTGCATCACCTCATCTGAAACCTTCTTATTACCCCTTAATTATACACAACAACATCACTTTCCAGAAGTTCAACGCATATCGAAAATGCAATGCGTGCCATCTATTGAAAAATCGATGCGTCTTTTAGCTTCTCAGCAGCATGGCGCGGGGGATAATCTCGAAGGTGGCGGGGAGTTGGCCGGGGGCTTCGCCGTCCACGTCGAGCAGGACCGCCTGGGCGCTGGAAACGGGTGTGGCGACGATTTTTCGTCCTCGGAGGAAGGTTATCCGCCGGTCAGTCAGATGCCGCCCGGAATACACGAGGCGGAGCTTCATCAGGATTTCCAGGCGTCCGGCGTCCCTCAGGATAATAATATCGAACAGGCCATCATCGGGGGCGGCTTCCGGGGCGATATGCATGCCGCCGCCGAAAAACTGGCCGTTGCAGATGGCGATAGTGGCCGTATTGATTACCTCATCGAAGGTGTCGTCCACACAAAGCCGGATGGGCTGATTGCGGTAGGACAGCAGGGCCTTAAACGCGCCCCATTGGAAAGCGATTTTGCCGCCGAATTTCCTTGCGAAGCGGAGCTGATTGACGGCGCGGTCGGTGGCTCCGCTCAGGCCGAAACTGGCGATGTTGTCGAAATAGCGCACGCCTTCTCTTCCGGTGGCGTCTTCACGGAAGGTGAGTTTGCCGATGTCGATGGCGCGTATGGGGCTTTCAGCGATTCGTGCAATCTGCGCATCAATATCAATGGGAATGCCGAAGGTCTTCCGAAAATCGCCGCCCGTGCCGCTGGCCAATACGGCGAGGACGGCATTGGGATTAATGGGCCGTCCGTTTTCAAAAAAGCCATTAACCACTTCGTTCACGGTGCCGTCTCCGCCAACAGCGATAATCTGCTCAATGCCTTCTTTCAAGGCTTGTGCGGTGAGATGTTTCGCTGCCATGGGGCCATCGGTAAACACCACGTCCACTGGTCCCAGCGCGGCATTCAGGCGTTCCGCGATCATGGGCCAGCGCGCGCCGGTCCGGTCGCCGCCGGAATGCGGATTCACCACGGCGCGTGTGCGCGTAGAGGGCCGGAACCGCGCTTTTGCCCGATCGGTCTGGCGCGTGCGCTCCACGGTATCCCAGCCCAGTTCTCCACCCATCAGATCCGCAATCCGAACAAGCGCTTCATCGCCCGGGGATCCCAACGTGCCCAAGCCGCTTCGGCGAAAGATCACATCCTCAACGGTCAGGGCCATTTCTTCGCGGACGGCATAGGTCACTTGCGCGGCGATATCCGGAAACCGAGCCGAGAGGGGTTCGAGCAGGCGGTTGTCTTCCTGTGCAAGGGCGAGTACGTTGTCCATTCGATTTCCAAAATCCCGTGCCAGAGATTCGACCAAGGGGCGCTGCAAGGTGTCATGGGAAGCCACGGCCTGTTCGACAAATTCCGCAAAGGGTCCGGTGGCTCCGCCCCAAATAGGGGTGGTGGCCGTAGTACAGGGGCGGACACCCAGTTCCAGTTTTTCACAAATCAAGTCCACGAGGTGTTCCGCCAAATGCCGCGAGGTTGTCCACTTGCCGCCGATTGCCGTAATCACCCCCTTGATTCCGTCTTCTTCTTCATGATCGTATATTTCAGCGGCGCGGCTGGCCTTATACGAGTCCGGCGCATCCTCATCTTCGCCCGTCAATTGGCTGGAGCTGGTGTCCACGATGGGGCGAAGGCCGCCATACGCATGCAGCACATCCGCCCGGGTAAGGCGCGCAGCAGGATATCCCTGATTGATCACATCGAGGAAATCGGTAATATCTTTTTCCGTCACCCGAAAGGCATCGGGATCACCTTTATACACGGTATCGGTCGTGCCGAGAATGGAATACCCCCGCCACGGTAAAATAAAGAAGTGGCCGTGTTCCGAGAGCACGGCTACGGCGTATTTTTGCGTCAGGGGCCGCGTAAGCAAATGGATGCCTTTGGATCGAATCAGTGTTTTTGCGTGTTTTCCAGGCGTCAGGGAAGCCATCAGGATATCAGCCCACGGCCCGGCCGCATTCACGACCAAGCGCCCGCGAAGGGTGTATTCCGTTCTGGGCACGGCGCCGCGGGGTCCTTCCGCCAAGCGGCATGCGGGGGCGTTATCACGGGCCAGGACGCCGGTAACCCCGCCGCCCTCCTGTAAAAAGCCGATTACTTCCGCATAATTGGCCACCTCCGCGCCGGCTTCCACGGCGCTCATTAAACAACCGAGTGCGAGACGTTCCGGGCAATACATCTGGTAATCAGTGAATTCCATGGCGCCTTGTAAATCGTCTGATTCGAGGCCGGGTTCCAGATCCAGGGCTTCCTTGCGGCTCATTTTCTTGTGCTTGGGAATGGCCATTTCCGGATCATCCAGCCGGTTGCGATCATAGGCAAGCCAATCGTACAGGGTAAGCCCGATGGCCCGTACCGCGCGGTCCTTGAGACGGAGGCTGGTGATGGGCATAAGGAAGGTCAGGGGATAGACCTGATGCGGGGCGATATTCGACCAGATCCGCCGTTCCCGGAGGGAATCACGCACCAAACCAAGTTCCAGGTTCATCAAATAGCGGAGGCCGCCGTGAATCAATTTGGAAGATGCGGCGGTAGTGGCGCCGGCGAAGTCATTTTTTTCCAGCACGGCCACGGAAAGCCCGCGCAGGGCGGCATCCCGTGCCACGCACGCGCCGGTGATGCCTCCTCCTACAATGATAACATCGTACGTTTTTTCCATCATCGCGGTCAGATCGCGTTTCATTGGGTAGCTCCTCCCAGTTGATCCGTCGGGGATCTTTATAACAGGAATCCGGCAGACAAGACAAAAAGACCTGGGTTTGCTATACTGGGCCCAAAGGAGGAACGCCATGGCACACACGGCTTTCACCACCACGACGCGGGGATTGCAGTATGGAACGCCTCCCATGCTGTTATTTGAGCAGGCGAAAAAACATGGGATCTGGAATCCCAGCGAGATTGACCTGACTCGGGATCGTCAAGATTGGGAGAAGCTCTCCCGCGACGAAAAAGACTTCCTGCTGCGGCTCACAGCGTTGTTCGTGGCGGGGGAGGAAGCGGTTACGCTGGATCTGCTGCCCATGATCCAAGTCATCGCCAACGAAGGGCGTACAGAAGAGCATTTGTACCTGACCTCATTTCTTTTCGAAGAGGCGAAGCACGTGGATTTTTTCAGCCGGATCCTGCGGGAGGTGTGCGATGCCCCCCCCGACCTGACGCACTATCAGTCGCCCAGTTTTAAAATCATTATCTATCAGGCGCTGCCGAACGCGCTTCAGGCCCTTCGGACCGATCCCTCGCCGGAAGCGCAGGCGCGCGCCGCGTGCCTCTACAACATGATTGTGGAAGGCATGCTGGCGGAAACCGGCTATCACGGGTATTATACGGTCATTGATCGCTTCAACATATTGCCTGGGATTCGGGAAGGTATCGGGCGGGTGAGACTTGATGAATCGCGCCACATCGCGTACGGGGTGTATCTCTTGAGCCGGTTGATGACCAGCGATCCTTCCCTGTGGGATGAAGTAGAGATGACCATGAACGCGCTTTACACGCCGGCGCTGGGCGTAATCAGCGATATTTTTTCCTTCTACACGCCCGCGCCGTTTGGCATCCTCCATGAGGAATTCTCCGCTTTTGGCACGGCTCAGTTTCAAAAACGTCTGGATCGCATTCGCAAAGCGCAAAACCAATCTCAACACGAAATAGACTCGGAAACGGAAGCGTTTATACAAGCGAATGATGCATAAGAGAGCGCCCGGCCAAACTGCCGGTTCCGCGCATGAAGACCCCCAACCCGCAAAAAAGGAGAAACCGGTTTGGAGCCCAAGAGGGAGGAAAAGAAACCTTGGGAACCCGTATTCCGGCGATGGGCGGTATGGATCCTGGCGTCTGTGTGCCTTCCGGCAGGAGTCCACGCCACCAACGGCATGGACATGGTGGGGTATAGCGCGGAATCCAAGGCAATGGCGGGGGCGGGCGCCGCAAGCTGTAAAGATCCCGCCTGGAGTATTATTAATCCCGCAGGGATTGTAGATCTAGACCGCCGCGTAGACATCATGTTGAGCGCTTATTATATCGAGCGCGGCTTGGAACCACGGGGCATTGCCTCAAACTGGTTCAACCGGAAAATGACCGATCGCATGCCGCTAGGGGGACCAGACTTCGGCGTAGTCTGGCCCACCCAATATTTTACCTTCGGCACGGGGTTCTACGTTATGGCGGGGCTCACCACGAATTTTGAGCATTCCCGGAGCATTGTTCCCGCGCTCTTGGGCCAAAACTGGGATCGCCGCTTGCAGCTTTTCGCCGCGAGAATTCCATTGGCCTTTGCCCGGGATTTAGGGAACGGCTGGGCCGTCGGCGCGGCGCTGAATATCAACGCTCAATGCATGATATCCGATCATCTCACGTTGAAATTTCAACAGACGAAGGCGGATTTCAGTTGGGATGATTCGTATGGCGCAGGACTCACCCTGGGAGTGCAAAAAAAATGGGAACGTTTTGCGATCGGAGCTTCCTATGCCACGCCGCAATGGATGACCCGGTTCAAAAAGTACTCCGACCTTTTCCCCCGCCGCCTGGATATGCCCCAAAAGGTCCAGGCCGGCGTCGCCGTTAAAATCATGCCCAAACTCGAAGTTTTTCTTGACTACAAGTGGATCAATTGGCACGGGGTGCCCCAATTCGGCAGGGAAATCCTCCAGCATGGAATGGGCTGGAATGATCAACACATTGTCCGCGCTGCTCTGGAGTATACGCTGAATGACCGTTGGACCTTCAGGACGGGCATTTCCTACGGCAAGCCGCACGTTGATAAAAATCATGTTTTTACCAACGGATTGGCCCCCATTATCATCTCCACGCATGTGGCCGCGGGATGCGCATACAAAATCAATGACCATCATGAAATTCATGCCACCTATATGTGTTTTGTGCCCAATTCCATGAAGGAACACGGAGGCGGCGATATCCTGGGATGGCTTGGCAAAGGAACGCGCTTTAGTGCCGAAGCCCACAGCCTCGCCCTGGCCTACACCTATTTTTGGTAACTCATCGTATGAACAACGTCATGTATTGATCTATACTGACCCCAAAAAGGAGTCTCGAACCATGAATCGGATAGGGCTGTTGATCGCGATTGTACTGGGAAGCATTTACACGGCGGGCATAGCGGCGCAGGATCTTAAGGTATTGCCGGATATGCTGGACGGCGTTGCGCCTGCCGATATGATGAAGCACTATTTGCTCAAGCAGGTCAATGAGAGTTGGGAACAATGGAAGGTGGACTATGAAAAGGTGATCACGCCGGAAGATCTCGCTGCGCGGCAAAAACGGCTTCGGGAACTCTTTGTGGCCGCATTGGGCGGCTTTCCCGAACGCACGCCATTAAACGCCCAGGTTACAGGCGCCGTACAACGCGATGGCTACCGGGTTGAAAAGATCCTGTTTGAAAGTCAGCCGAAATTGTATGTCACGGCGGCGCTTTTCGTGCCGGAATCGGAACACTACAAGCCGCCCTATCCCGGCGTATTGATTCCATGCGGTCATGCCGAAGATGCGAAGGTGCACATGGAGTATCAAACCATGGGGGCACTGCTTGCCTTGAATGGTATGATGGCGCTCGTTTTTGACCCTATTGAGCAGGGAGAGCGGAAGCAATTGCTGGATGAAAAGGGGAAATACATCATGTGGGGCACGCGCGCACATACGATGGGCGGCATCGGCTGCATGCTGGTCGGGCGGAATACGGCCACCTATGAAATATGGGACGGGATGCGGGCCATGGATTATCTGGAATCGCGTCCGGAAGTGGATCCCAAACGTCTCGGATGCACCGGCAACAGCGGGGGCGGCACACAAACCGCCTACTTGATGAGTCTGGATGATCGCATTATGGCCGCCGCGCCCAGTTGCTATATCCACCGGGAAAGCCGCGAATTGGAAAAAGCGCCGGGGGACGCGGAGCAGAACATCTACGGTCAGCTTGCCTGGGGCATGGAGCACGGCGATTATCTCATGATGCGCGCGCCCGTGATGCCCGTAATTGTCTGCGCGGCCACGGAAGACTTCTTCGATATCAATGCCACCTGGGAAACGTTCCGGTATGCCAAGCGCATGTTCACGCGGATAGGGTATGCGGAACGTGTGGATATCATGGAGAACGCCGCGAAACACAACTATAACCAGCTTCAACGGCAGAGCGTGGTCCGCTGGATGGCCCGGTGGCTCTGCGGACGCGATGAAGCCATCACGGAACCCGAAATTAACATCCTCACCGCCGAAGAGCTGCAATGCACGCCGAAAGGCCAGGTGATGCTGATGGAGGGCGCCCGCACCACCTATGACCTGAACGCGGACTATGAAAATGAATTGGCTTCGCAGCGGCAGAAGCTCTGGGCCTCGGAAACGCCTGAAACCCTGCTGAACCGCGTTCGGGAAATCGCTAAGATCCGCAATTCCAGCGATCTGCCCAAGCCGGAGGTCCAGTCAGCCGGTCAACAGACACTGGGCAAAGGGAAAATTGAAAAACTGATTTTGAAACCCGAACCAGGCATTTATCTGCCGGCATTGCTGTATGTCCCTGAAGCGGTAAAGCCCGGATTGGCAGTGGTGTATGTAAATGAAGCAGGCAAGGATAAAGCGGATTTTGAACAATTATCGAAGGAAGGCGCGCTGGTGTTGGCCGTGGATCTCCGAGGCACGGGCGAGACGAAGCAAACAGGCCAGAAAGCCGCCGGGGAAGACATTGCACTTGATTGGGAAGACCAAATGGCCGCGTATGCGCTAGGGCGGACCTATGTGGGAATGCGCACGGAAGATGTATTAGTCTGTGCACAGTATGCCTTGGACCGTGTGGGCGCACAACAAGTTCATTTGGTGGCGGAAGGAAGCGCCGGGGTGCCCGCATTGCACGCGGCCGCACTGGAACCGGGACTTTTCACCTCCGTGAAACTGGTCCGCACGCTTCGATCTTGGTCGGACATAGTTCACGCCCGGGCCACCAACAACCAACTGGCCAATGCGGTGCACGGCGCCTTGCTGGCGTACGATCTTCCGGATTTAGTCAAACTTTTAGGACCGGTGCTCACGATTGAGCAGCCCCTGGACGCCTTGGGGAAAAATCTATAATCGGCAAAACATATCGTTTGAGTTACCGTGGGCGCTCGCGTCCGGCGCGGGCGCATATAGCATCAAACAGTTCGGAAACGGGCTCTATGCCGTAGTCGAGAAAGTTTTTCGGATTTTTCCAGAACTCTTCGAGGCGGCCGCGGTGTTCTCGTTCGTAACAGAGGATTTTAATCATCATTTGCGCCTTGTCCAGTCCACGCAAGAGCCGGCTTTCCGGAGTTTTGGCCGCGAGAAATTCCTCATGCAATCGGGGGAATTTTTCCGGCAGCCCCTGAAACAAATCTTCGATGATAGCCTGTTCCGCGGCCTTTTTCGCATCATTAAGGTAAGCATCGGCATACGGCATGGGGATATCCATCAAGCGGGCTTCGGAGAGATCGTGAATAAGGGCCATGCCCAGCACTTTTTCGCGGTCGAAGAGATTAGGATATTGTTCCAGCATAAGCAGTGCCAATAGAGACATAAAATGGCTGTGCGCCGCCACGGATTCCGGTTCCGGCACGCCGCGCAGGATGTATCCCGCGCGCGGCACGCGATCCAGGGGGTGGATCTGTTCAAAAAAAGTTATGATGCGTTCCATGCCGGATTCCATGGGTGAATTGACCTCCTATGCGTCCTTTACCGTTGCTGGGCATCATCGGGATACAGCGCCCGTTCCACCATTTCATTCAAGCGTGAAAAAGGCGAAGAAGCCGGAGCGTCCGCCGCGGCTTTATCTCTGGGGGAGGCGCCCGGCAGGTTCGGGTCCAACAATGCGGCATCAAAAAGAGGAATCTGATCATGGGCCAGCACGGCCTCTCCCTCGCCGCCATACGGCTCCAGCGACGCCCCTTTCAATACAGCGTGCCTGCGCGCAATGTCTTTAAGGGTATCAGCGGTTCGGAACAGTTCTTCGGAAATGCGCTGCATGCTTGCTTCCGTGGCGCGGCTGGTCTGGCGGGCGGCATCCAGAATGGATTCGAACCGGGAAAGCCGGTTCTCCATTTCACCGGTTTGAATCGTTGCCGAGGCGACTTGCGCCGCCGCACTGTGCCGCAGTGCATCCATCTCGGCGGTTTGGGCAGCCAAGTGCTTGCGCGCCTTTTCCAATTCGGCTTCCATCACCTCCATGCGGCCGCGGGTGGCCTCAAGTATTATGCTGATGCGGCCCTGTTCCGCACGCGCTTCTTCCAGAAGGTCGTTGAGCATATCGCGCTCCATCCGGATTTGGGCAGTCTCCGCCGCCATCCGCTGGTGATCGTGTTCCAATTGCGCTTGAAATGCATCCGCCAGCGCGTGCGCCTCCGCCAGTTCCATTTCACGCCGCCGTTCCAAGGGCGCAGAGGCATCTTCCCCGCCATCAGCGGATTCTAATTCGTGAACATGGCGCTGCGCCTCCTCATGCGCGGATACCTGAACTTGGAGCAGTTCGTTTTTCTCTTCCAGCCGGCGCACCTCGCCGCGGAGCGCGTCCCGTTCCTCCTGAAAATCATGGAGCGTTTCTTCCAGGCTTTGTTTGGCGCCCAGCAGACCTTGCAGACGGGCCTGTTCCGCCAACGCGGAAGCGGCGTCTTCCTTCGCCTCTTCCAATTCACGGCGCAACGCCTCAAATTCCGCCTTTCGCGCCGAGACTGCCTCCGATACCGAATCCGCAAGCTTGCGTTCAGTTTCAAACCGTTCCCAACGCAAGGTTTCGACTTCGGCCTGAAGCGCGGCTAGTTCATCCCCTTTGTTTTCCGGCAGTTCTTCATCTTTCATTGGCACGGAAGCACGATCATGGGTTATTTCTATAAGCCGCCCCTGCCCCAGCAGAATTTTAAAGGCAGTGCTGAATACATCCAGACGATCCGGATGCACATTGCTGGCAATCACCACCACATGGCGGCTTTGATGGAACAGATCGACCACCTTCTCCAAATCGGAAGCGTTCTCCTGGAATTGTTCCAGTTCGTCCACCAGCAGGATGGCCTTTTTGCCTTGCTGAATCGGCGCGGGATTCTGTATCAGTTGCCGCACTTTTTCCGGAAATTCCCGCGCGAGAACGAGCCCTAGACCTGCTTTCAAGGCATGGGCGCGGACATGCTTCACGATGGACCACAGCAAGTGGCTCTTCCCCGTATCGCCGACGCCAAGCAGCAGCACCGGCGACACGCCCTGATAACGCAATGCGGCAATCGCACGGCAGGTTTCAAACGCCTCCCGGTTGCCTTCCCGCACTTCAAACGTATCGAAACTGGACTCCTTCATCCACTGATCCCATCGTTACCGTATTTCCCTGATTGATTGTAATCGTGTCCGGCAGGGCAGTCAACCTCTTGTTTGGCGTACCAAAACCCCTTAAGTTTCGTGTGTTTCGCGCATTTCGTGGTAAAAAAATCCGGAAAGATCCACCACGAAGGACACGTCTACTGCGGCTGGGGTATGCTGGAGGAGTCTTTTTCGGAGGGGAGGTTTTCGCGCAATACCCGGAAAGCATTTTCACCCATAATCTTGGCGATATCGGCTTCCGGCACGCCTGCCTGCATTAACCCCTGGGTGAGCAGCGCCATACCACTCGCGTCAAAAGGCGCGCGGGTGGCGCCGTCAAAATCGGACCCTAGAGCAACATGGTCCACGCCCGCTACGGCCACCGCGTGTTGAATGGCGCGGAGGATGCTGTCCACGTCCTCCCCGCAGGTGGCCATATTCCAGAAGCCGATACCCGCCAAACCGCCGTTTTGCGCAAGGCGGCGCAGTTGATCATCGCTCAAATTACGGGCGTTATTGCAGGCGCCCTGAACACCGCCGTGCGACACCACCACGGGCCGCGAGGCGATGTCCAACACGTCATCGAATAGTTTGGGGGAGGCATGGGCTAGGTCTACGGTGATATGGAGTTGTTCCATGAATTTAATGACGCGCTTCCCGAAGTCCGTGAGGCCGCCTTTCTCCAGTCCTTGGGCCGACCCGCCCACTTCCGTGTCAAAAAAATGGCTTGGCGACATCATGCGGTATCCGGCATGGAAAAACACCCGCACATTTTCCAGATCCCCCTCCAGGGCATGCAGTCCTTCAATGCTCAACAACCCCGCCGTTATTTTTGGATTTTCCTTGCGCCGCTCCAGATACCGATCCATATCCTCTTTCGTGCGGAGAATGGTCAATAATCCATTGGACGCTTGTGCGTCCTTATCGAGCACACCCGCCTGATACAAGGCCCGTTCACGCGGGCTGAACCACGTAGCGGCGGGCCAGCCCTGGAAATACACCAGCGGCATCAGCACGTCACCCACATTGCGCGTGGAAGTGAAACTACTCAGAAGGGGCATGCGCGTCACGGCGGAAAACACTTGTAATGAGACATTGCCTTCGATAAGGCGGGGAACATCCACAAGCCCGCGGGTATCCCGTTTCAGCAAATCCCTGCACCACAGCAGGGCGTCGCAATGCAAATCCGCCACATGCAGACGGTTGTGCAGCGTCTGGGCCGGTTCACTAACCGCATAGGGGCCATGGGATGTGGCGCGGTTCACGGCATTCATAAGCATTCCCGGCATGAACATGTATCCCCATGCCACAAACACTATTAACAAGACCGCTGCCGCCCACCCCGCGCGCCTCAGCCAGACGCGGACGAACGCTTTATTCATCCACAGGTTCTCCTCTCGACGCATTATCCTATCAAACATCTCCGGAGGATATCATCTCTCAACAGATTGGAGTGTCTCAACAGATTGGAGGTATTTGCGAAATCGTCCTTTTCTTTCGCTATTAAGAAAGTGATGGTAGCCGGGAAGGCGCCCAACGCCAGGTGTCTCCTCTCAAGATACAGCCGGGGGCCGGATTACCGGGATTCGAGAAAGGCCTTGATCAAGGGCAGGTATTGATGCAGGAAAAATCCCGCGGCGCCGCAAAGGGCTCCATACAAAACCAGAAACAGGAACCAGGCGATCCCAAATCCGCGGCGGCGCAGAAAAGAACGCAACCGCAAATAGATCAGCCGGAAAACATTCGGGCTGATGTTGGCAATAATCACGGTTATATTGTCTTTGCCGCCATTCTCATTGGCCAAGCGGACCAGCCGCTGCGCAATCTCCGCCGCCGTGCCATGTTTGCGGAATTCCGCCTTGATTTCACTGTCACCCACCATATTCACCAGGCCGTCGGTGCACAAGAGCAGCATGTCGCCCGGCACAATGTGCCAGCGGTAGGTATCCACGGAGATATCGGGGTGCGTGCCCACACAACGTGTAACGATGTTTTTGCGCAGATCCGTTTCCGCCTCGGCTTTGGACATCAGCCCCATCTTTACCTGTTCATCCACCCAGGAATGGTCTTCGGTCCGCGCGATGATCTCGCTGTCGCGGATATGATAACAGCGGGAATCCCCGATGTTGCAGATATACACTTTTTTCGGCATGACAATGGCGGTCAGCACCGTGGTGCCCATCGGGCGCCCGGCTTTCACCAGATCCCGGTTCGTCCTGAAAATACTGTCATTAGCCCGGTTGAATGCTGCGCGGAGTAAGGGGAGCGGCCCCTCATCCCGTTCGTCCACTCCCTCTCCCTCTTCCGAAGCCGGCAGTTCTTCCTTAAGCACATCCTTGACAATGGAAACGGCTATCTTGCTGGCAATTTCTCCCCCGACGTGCCCACCGAGTCCGTCCGCAACACACAAGAGCGCCCCTTCCTTGAACATTTTCAAGTCAGGAACATCATCTTCGCGGTAGACACCGTAGAAGTCTTCGTTTTTAGTCTTCCGGCGTCCGACATCCGTTTGCGCCGCTATGTCAAGCCTCATGCATCGTTCCCTGTATCGCCTCCTGAATACACTATCAAAATCAATAGGGAACAGGCAAGGTTTTCCCCTTCAATAGATGCTTATTCCAAAGATTTCCATAGACACATGCAAAATAGCCCTTTTTTCAAAAACATACCGGACAGAGAGCAAATCACCAGCGTTTCACGGCCAAACCGTTGCCTTTTACTTGACCCGGATGAGAAAAAAGATGATTTTAGCACATGCCTCTGCCAGGGATTCTATTGATCCGGACCGGGGGCGAGTGCCGGGGAAGGCCCGGTGAGATAGCTCAACAGATCGCGGAGATTCGGGAAGGCGGGATCCGTACGGACAATACGCCAGATGTTGTCAGGATGGGTAAATGTGATCAGAATTTCCGAGGAGTCCGTGCGGGGGAGACGAATGGGGATGTCAGCCTTTCGCCCGGAGGCGTCGCTCACCGCAAAGCCTGTCACCGCGCCGTATAATGTCACCTTGACCGTTCCTGCGGAAGCATATTCGCTAAAATCCCAGTTGCGGATTTGACGGAGCATTTTCGGAGCGGCGCAAACTTCAAAAAGGCTTTGATAGGCGCGTTTTACATACTCTAAATGCCATCCCTGCGGATCTTCGTATTCGTTGGCATATACGCCCAGCACGCCGTTCAGATCCTTCTCGGCCACCGCGTTGTCCCAAGACTCAATCCTCTCCGCAATTGCTTTTGCAACAACCTGTTGGGTCTCATCCAGGCCCTCCAGATTAGGCCACGACGGCACCAGAGGGGCGGGGGCCGCACTTTCTTCGGGTGGAGCGATGGGAGTGCTTTCCGCCGTGCTCAATAAAGGATTTATCAGCGCTTCTTCCGCAATGCGGCTTTCCACCATGCTCAGCGCCAGGTATTCACCGTAGTTCACGGTTCCTTCATACGGCTCCAGATCGTTGGTGAGCGCGGTGACGGCGTATCCCACGCTTTGATCCGTGCCGATTGAGGTATCTACATAACGCCGCTCCAACAGGCCTTCCACAATGGGAGTGAAGCGCATTTCCGGCAAAACCCGCTTGTAGACGGTATAGGAAACATTTCCTTCACGGAAGGGCCAGGTCAGTTCCACGGCATCCCCTTCGCGGCGGGCAAGAACTTTACGCACGGGCGCCGGCGCGGCGGGCAATGCGAAACTTTGCGGTTCCCGGATGTTCTCCCGGGTATTCATGATGAAAGCGCCCCGTCCAATAACCGATAGGAAGGCGGCGCCGGATCCGTCCGCCTGTCTGTATTGATCCAGGAGAGTTGTCCATTCCTGTGCGGAAATTTTGGAACCTGCCGTCACTACTGCCGCAAAGGTGTCCAGGCATTGAGCCGATGCTTCCGGCGAGATCAGCGGCACCCAGTAATGGTCGCCCCGGTTCAGCACCAATTCGGGAACTTGCCCTGGACGTTCCATGCCATAGGCGCCATGGATCAACAACCCCTGATCCAGCACGCCGTCAATGTCCCGAAGGTTCGTATGGAACGCCATCGGCGTCCCCGCCGGAACCAGTTGACAGGCCACACGGGCTTTTTTCGTCACGAAATCCTTCCGGGCAATCAGGCCTTTCTTCGTGAGATCCGACAAGACCGGAAAAATCACGGTATCCCAAATCGTCCGATTCATGCCAAACCAGAGGCTGGTTTCCGGCGCAAAGGAATACACGGCGGCCCCGGTCATGGCGCCATTTAACACCATCGCGCGGTAAATCCCCGAGGGGATTTTGGCGGCATCGGTTGATTTTCCAAAGATTCCCGGTTCAACAAACCCGGCGTCGAGATACCAGCGGGCATCGGCCGCAAGACCCCATTGAGACACCATGTCTTCCAGCCACATTCCCATTAATGCGGACTGATTTGCCACCGTATGGGCGTCCCGATACAGGCATGCCGGAATCACATAGTCTTTGCATTCGATCATTTTTGCGCGCAGGGCGGTGCAATCCGGCCGTGCCATCATGCGGGCCCATTGCACTTCGCCCAACGGGATGTACACGAACCGGCCATACCGCGCCGCGGCATCCACAATATCCGTCAGCCAGCGCGCGGCATAGGGCACGCCTTTTTCATCGGCATAGAGTGGATCATAGACATTGAAGGGCACGCCCGCCACCTCCACACCCTTGATTGTGGTATACGCGCGCAATAGGGCTTCGGTCTCCGTCCCGCTGCACCGCTTGAGAAAATCATTGGAAGAAATCCGCGCCACTAACGGAACCCCCGCACCTTGCAAAGCGCGGAACAGAACTTCGTAGAATTCCATGCGGGGGGCCTGTTCGGGGGCATCCAGTTGGAGAACGGAATAGGGCTTCAGGGAGTTGGGGAGTTGCCCCCAGACCTCGGCAACTTGCTGCGCATAGAGTTCCGGGGAAGCGCCGGGCGTTCCGAGATTCTGGAAAATAAACAGTGGATGATCTGCACTGATTTCCACGCTCAACGGCGGAAAATCGGCCGCGTAGCCGGATATCGCCCCGCTCAGAATAACAAGGTTTATAATAACGGACACAGGGTGAAAAGAGGGGAATCGAGAATCCCTGACCCGGCAACGCGAGAGGCTATGTTTCCCAGTATCAGGGCGCTTCACCTTTTTCTTCACCTTCCGCGTCGTCGAAGAATACGAGGGGCTGCCCATCCGCGTTCATAAAGACCAGGCACATATCGAGGCTGCCCGCCCCTTGTGATTCCGTGGAACCTGCAATCGCAAGACCGCCTTCCGCAGTTTCCGTCACGCCATAGGCCGTATCCGATTTTGGCCCCCCCACCGTCCGCTCCCACAGCACTTCGCCCGCCGAATCGAGTTTCACTACATACATGTCAAAAAGACCCGCGCCGGAGGACGACGTCTCACCCGCCATCACAATTCCGCCATCGGCGGTCTCAATCACCGAACGGGCGCGGTCCTGGCCATTTCCGCCCAACGTTGTGCTCCACACCTCATTTCCTTGCCCATCCGTCCGCACCAGATACAGGTCGGTCGTTCCATTGCCGGGATTCACCCGGCTGCCTGCAAGAATGAATCCACCCGTGGCGGATTCCGACACCGACATCCCGGAGGCTTCCACTCCCTCCCCAAAGGTATTATTCCACAAGGGCTCGCCGTTTACGGTAGTCTTGAGCAAATACATGGTTTTCTGAGCGCCCACCGTTTGCATCATGCCTGCGGCGATGATCGCGCCATCGGAGGTCGCGGCCACACCGTTGATCAGATTGGAATCCACTTGATCCAACGGTGCATATTCGCGGACGGCATTCCCGAGAGCATCGGCCCGCAAGAGATACACCACCGGCCAGGAAGAATAAAACGCACTTCCCGCGGCGAAAAACGTTCCGTCGCTCAGAGCCGCGACGGCATTGGCCACCTGCCGAAGGGATTGTTCGTAGTTCGCGCTCCATATCCGGTTGCCTTCGGAATCCGTCTTCACCAGATACACCCCTTGATAGGCCGTCTTGGCCTGTTCTATCGTGGCGCCGCCCGCCAGGATGAACCCACCCTCCGGGGTGCGGGCCAATGCATTGGCAAAATCGTCGCCCGGCCCGCCATACTGCCGGCTCCATTGTTCCACACCCTCTTGATCCACTCTCACCAGATAGGCATCCTGCCCCACCGCCCCAAAGGACTGTGTATCTCCCGCCAACACCACGCCGCCGTCTTCAAGCGCGACGATGGCCTTTGCCTGATCCGCCGCGCTGCCGCCGAACGTCAGCATTTCCGTGGTAACCGTTATACAATCCACCTGTGTTTCCGAGTCTTCTCCGTCGTCCGTGGTGACATTTAATGACACGGTATATTTTCCCGGTTGGACATAGGTATGGGAAGGATTCTTTTCCGTACTGGTTCCTCCGTCCCCAAACGTCCACTCCCATTTATCAATCACGGCGCTGCCGGCTATTGAGGCATCGGTAAAGGCAACCGCTAGAGGAGCCAGTCCTTTTGCCGGAGTAGCGGTAAATGCCGCTTCCGGCAATTGTGCCGCTTCGACAAACGCCTCCTTTATTGCCTCCCCGGTCCCGTGTTTGCTGGACACCCGTAAACAAACCGTAAATTTCCCCGCCACTTCATAGGTATGCACCGGGTTTTGCTCCTGGCTCGTTTCTCCATCCCCGAACTCCCAGCGCCATTTGGTAATTTCCATGGTGCCCGGCTCTGATTCATCCGTGAACTGAACCGTTAATGGGGCCACGCCACTCGCAATGTCCGCACTAAATGCCGCTTTTGGGAGAACAGGCTGCAATACCGTAATCAAATTGGGCTTGGTTTCATCATCCGAACCATCCGCCGCCATGACGGTTAACCGTACAGTGTAAATACCCGGTATCGTATACGTATAGAGTGGATTCTGCTCAATTGAGTTCGAACCATCACCAAAATCCCATAACCAGCTCGCAATCGGGCTGGTTCCAGGCGTGGAATGGTCCGTGAACGGCACCTCCAGCGGCGCGTAGCCATAGAGGGTGTAGGCCTCAAACGCCGCCTGGATATGCGCCACTGGCAAGCGTGGACATCCCATCAGGGTACTGGCAATACAAACAGCCAGCAATAAACCGCCCATTCGGATATATGACTTCATACTATGCGTCCTCCTGGCAAACCATCGGCCTTAGTATAGAGCAGCCTCCTGTGTCCACGTCAATGTTTAGACATATTTCATCACCTCTATATATCCCTGGAGGTGGCCGCAGGTTGCATCATTTTGGCATTTTTGTCCATAAAATCTTCTTTTCCAGGCAGAACTCCAATTATGCGAACAGGTTACGGTATAATGGGGCGTGTGGAACACAACAAAGGGTAGACTATGAAATATCCGATTACGCGGCCGGTGGTGCAGTTATACCGGCCCGCCGCCACCTTGAAAGTGCGCCCAAAGACCGCCGGGAACTATGTGCAACAATGCAATTATGTCTATGCCGAAGCGCATGGTCTCGGCTTGGTGATGGACATCTTTATTCCCGAGCATACTCCCAATGGCTTGGGCATTGTGGATGTCATCAGCGGGGGATGGTTCGCGGACCGGGTCCAACTGAATGAACATATTGGCCTCGGCGTGTTTGATGTTCTGTGCGCGCACGGATACACCGTTTTTGCGTTATCGCCGGGTTCCGTAACCAAATTCACCGGTCTGGACATGGTGCGCCATGTGCAGGAGGGCATCCGGCATATCAAGGCGCGGGCGGCGCATTTCAATATTGATCCTGATCGCCTGGGGCTGACCGGGGCTTCTGCCGGGGCCCACATTGCCGCGCTCGCCGCCTTGGAAGTGAAACCAGCCCGGCCACAGAGCCGCGATCCGTTCCGCCACCATGATACGCGGGTTAACGCCGTAGGCTTGTTTTTCCCCCCCACGGATCTCCTGGATTTCGGCGGGGTTCCTTTCGACTTTATTGAGTTGGAAGGCGCATCACTCGGTCATCTGTTGTTTGAGAACGGTCTTCACGGGCACACGCCGCACGAAATCGAAGAGCGCATGGCGCAACTCTCCCCCGCGCGCAAGGCTATCGCCGAACCACCGCCCTTCCTGCTCATCCACGGCGATGCAGACCCGATCGTTCCGGTGAGTCAATCCCACACGCTGGCGCGCGCCCTGCGTGCGGCGCATGGTTCCGCCGAACTCATCATCAAGCCCGGCGGCGGCCACCCCTGGCCCGATATCCGCACCGAAATCGAACTCCTCGCTGATTGGTTCGATCAAAAACTAATAAATGCCGCAAATCATCAAGCATAAAGAAATTGATTATTGGCGATTAGAATTAGTTGCCAAATAAATCATACAGCGATGGGGATATCAATAAAAACCGGTTCACTGGATGGTTCTGGAATTGGATCGCCAAACTCTTTCATCACTTCCAGGTGGCCCTCTATGGCCTCTCGAATTCCCAACATCGTCTCATCAAGGGTTTCGCCTGCACTGGTGCAGCCAGGCAGATCCGGCACATACGCCGAGAAATTGTTGGGGCCTTTCTCAATAATGACGAGGCACCTCATAGGTTCTCTTCCTTGCTCAGACCGGCTTGCTTAAAAATGCTTATCGGTCCATCATAGGGGTATAAACTTTAGAACAAACGATATGTCACATTCCTCCGAAAACGGATACTCCCTTAACTCACTACAGTGGCCTTATCGGGATGGAGCTTATCAGAGCTCAATATATTCTAGGGCAGAAACCATCCTCCGTGAGCGGCACTTCATCCGGACACCAGTGATACCCGCCGGAATTGAAGAACTGAATCACCCGTAGCAACTCAGATAGGTTAATCAGCCAATCCTGGGTGTTGTAGTCGCTGGCGTGCGGCGCACAGCTTCGATCGCCCGGACCCGGCGCATAGCCATCCTCCGTCCCGGCCTCGCAGTGATAGCCGCCGGAGTTAAAGAACTGGATCACCCGCAGCAGTTCGGACAAATTCACCTGGCCATCGCAATTTTGATCCGCGGTATGACATCCGGTCTCGCCTTCCACCTGACCTTCCACAACACCCTCCTCAGCGCCTTCAACCGTGCCTTCCCCGGCGCCTTCGAGTGATCCTTCCAACGCACCTTCCTCCAGTCCTTCGACTTGCCCTTCCAGTACGCCTTCTTCCAGTCCTTCGATTACGCCTTCTTCTTGACCTTCGAGTGATCCTTCCAGCGTACCTTCTTCCTGGCCTTCGACTTGCCCTTCCAACGCTCCTTCTTCCTGGCCTTCGACTTGTCCTTCCAACGCTCCTTCTTCCTGGCCTTCGACTTGCCCTTCCAGTACGCCTTCTTCCTGGCCTTCCTCTTCGCCTTCAAGAGCGCCTTCTTCCTGG
>ERZ795059.826-NODE-826-length-37421-cov-6.737167_pt1 | contig 37421 bp, 25 predicted proteins | sample MGYA00375143_ERZ795059 | MGnify/ENA primary metagenome ERZ795059 (study PRJEB30188, sample SAMN05720168) | activated sludge metagenome | isolation source: Anaerobic digester | place: USA | collected 2015-01-07 ... | reverse complement strand
GTTCCAAGGCCGGAAGCAAGCTAACGCCTTCGGCCAAGGCCCTCTCCTGGGTAATGCGGTGTATTTTTGATGCCTCCTCGGGGATAACAAAGCCTTCCGGCCGGATGATATAATACTGGCTTTCCCAATGATGGCCGTCGGCATCATAGAGGCTCCAGGCAATCTGGACAATGCGCGGCCAATTATCTGAGTCGCTAAGAGGCGCCTGATAATTCCTAGGCAAACCGGTAGTTTCTGTGTCAAAAAAAAGATACATGGGATATTAAGTTAAGATTACTTGCCTTAACTGAAATCAATTGCTTCCCCCTCGGCCAGCTCCTGCTCCTCTGATTGGGACGAAGAGGCTTTAGCCGCCGGCTTCTCCTTTATCTCCCGCCCCTTGAAATCAACCGGCGCAACCTTGGCTAGATCAGCCAAGGACAAAGACGGCGCGGGCGGAACAGTCGGCTCTTCGGCCAAAACTTGTTCTATTTCAACAGCCTTGGCTTGTTGCCTCTTTTCCAGCTCTACCCGCTTTTCCTCTTTTTTCTTAGCCAGACAATCTTTGCAATAAACAGGCCGAACGCCATCAGGCACGAAAACGGTGTAGGTTTTAGTGCCGCAAGAAGCGCAGACGGCTTCATGGCCGGATGGCTTAATTGGCGCCCGGGACAGAGCGGCCCGGACAGGCGCCTGGGGGGCAGCCTGGGGCCTAACTGAAGGAGCGGCCGGTGATGGGGCGGAAAATTGCGGCTTGCTTATGGCCGCCACAGGCGGCTTAGCTTCCTCCTCGCCGTAATTCTCATGCCAGCGCATTATCTTCTCTTCCACTAATTCGCGGTTGGAAGCATATTTCTCCCTGGAATATTCAATAACCTTCTCGGTAGTGTCGGTTTTCTCAGCTTCGGTCAGAGGCGGCAAGCCTTTGGCGGAAAATGGCGACGAAGCCACGCCATCAATCATCAGCTTGAGATACATCTCATACTTGGGCAAATTGACGATGTCCTCCTCGGTGAAGGTGGGGGTGAATTCCTTGACCAGCTCTTCGGCGTCGGCCGCCCCGACCCGGAAGACGACCATGGTGCCGACGTTTCCAAAAACCGCTGGCTTGACCTTTTCGCTCAATTGCTCAATATACTGATGGGCGAGGATGAGGTTGAGCCGGTATTTGCGGGCTTCGGACAGGATGTTAGCAAAACTGTCAGTGGAGAAGTTCTGGAATTCGTCGATGTAGAGATAGAAATCACGACGTTCCTTTTCCGGCACATCCACCCGGCTCATCGCCGCCAGCTGAATCTTGGTAATCATCATCGCGCCCAGAAGGGCGGAATTATCTTCGCCAATGCGGCCCTTGGATAGATTCATGATGAGAATCTTTCCGTCGTCCATGATTTCCCGGATATTGATAGCCGACTTAACCTGGCCGATAATGTTTCTCATCAGCGAGCTGGAAAGGAATTGGCCGACCTTGTTCTGGATAGGGGAAACGGCTTCGGCGGCGAACTTGTCGGCATATCCCGAAAATTCCCTCTCCCAGAAGGCCTTGACCACCGGATCCTTGATATTGGCCACGACCTTCTTGCGGTAGCTCTTGTCGGAGAGCATGCGCACTACCCCTAAGAGGGTCGAGCCGGGGAAATCAAGGATAGCCAAGATGGCATTTCTCAAAATGTATTCCAAACGAGGCCCCCAGGAATCGGCCCAGAGCTTCTGGAAGACGCCGATAAGGCCGGAAGCGACCAGGTGGCGCAGGTGCGGTTCGACCTGCTCGACGACGTTGAAAGCGATCGGATAGTTGATGTCGGAGGGGTTGAAATAGACGACATCCTGGATGCGGCTGGCCGGGATATATTCTATAACCTTCTCGGCTAGATCGCCGTGGGGATCAACCACGGCCACGCCATGGCCGGCCTGGATGTCACCGACGATCATGTTCTCGAGCACGGTGGACTTGCCCATGCCGGTTTTCCCGATGAGATACATATGGCGGCGCCGGTCATCGCTCTTGATCCCGAAGCGCTTAAATTCGTTGCGATAGGTTGTCTGCGCGAAAACGGCTATTTCACTGGACATAGCTTAAATTAGTTGAGAAGAGACCGATACGATTCCAGGGCGTCTTTGATAAGGGGAGGCAGATAGATAAAGCCCAGGACGATGGGGATGATGATGATAAGGAAACGCAGGACGCTCCAGATTTGCTGCCAGCGGATATAGCTCTTGATCCCTTTGACCGCGGCCAAAATCTCATCGCTGCGCGTCAAGTTAGCCTGGAGCAGGCGCGCCAATTCCCGGCTTGAGGGTTCAGCCGCATTTTCAAGTTTGTCTTGGTTTTCCATATCTTTAGCTTAGCCGCGCACCTGGCAGAGCTTGACGTATTTCTGACCGATGGCGGCAAATTCCTTCATCTGAACTTTGGTATAAGCGGGCTTGGCCTTATAGCCGGGATCGACCAGATCGGTATCGGACTTGAAGGACTGAAGGTACCATTTATCCGCTCCCTTGATCTGCTCGCCCATGCGGCGGAAATCCGCCTTAGCCAGAAGCCCGGGAACGACCGTGGTCCTAAATTCGTAGGGCAGACCGCTTCCCATTATTATTTTAACACTTTTGGCGAGATTATTACAGCTCACCTTGACGCCGACAACCGATTCGTATTTTTCCAAAGGTGCCTTGATATCCATGGCAATATAATCGATTAGCTCGGCCTTTATCAAATCGGCCAGCATCTTCGGATTGGTGCCGTTGGTATCAAGCTTGACCAGATAGCCGATCTCCTTGATCTTTTTGATGAATTGGGGCAGGTCGGGGTGCAGCGTCGGCTCCCCGCCGGTAATGACTACTCCCTCCAAGCGGCCGAATCTTTCCCGCAAAAAAAGAAAAAGGTCTTCAGTGGAAAGCGGAGGAAAACCTTTTTCTTTTTTATTTTTTTCGTCCGTCCCGCTCTGGGGCCAGACAAGCATAGGGTTATAGCAGAAGTGGCAGCGGAAATTGCAACCCTGGGTAAAGATAATGGCAGCCAGGTGATCGGGGTAGTCGAGAAGGCTTAGCTTCTCAAGACCGCCGATAATCATAGATTCTGCCTTCGGCTTACGCGGCGCTCACCTTGAAGGTCTTGCGATCCTTGTATTCCGAAGCCTTACCCGGATTATAGTTCTTCACCGGGGTCAGCCAGCCGACAACGCGGCTATAGACGATGCATTCCTGCCTTTGTAATTGAATGGGGCTCATATTACTTATGGCTTAATTAATTATAAATTAGTTCTATTTAAATATCAAATTAATCGGCGTTCTGGCTGTCGGCTTCCCTAATATCAGCCACGGTTTCCTTGTAACCGATCTCCTCGTCGCACTTGGGGCAGAATTTATGCTCTCCGGAAAGGTAGCCATGCTTGGGACAAATGGAGAAGGTCGGGGTGACGGTGAAATAGGGCAGGCGGTAGTTGTCGACGATCTTTCTGACCAATTTCTTGGCTGCCTGGCCATTAGGCAAGCTTTCGCCCAGATAGCCATGGAGGACCGTGCCGCCGGTGTACTTTATCTGCAAATCGTCCTGAAGGTCGAGAGCCGAGAAGATATCTTCAGTATAGCTGACGTGGAGATGGGTGGAGTTGGTATAATAAGGATCAGCTTTAAATTTCTTGACCGCCTCCTCATTGGCGCAGATGATGCCGGGATAGACTTGCTGGTCTTTCTTGGCAAAGCGGTAGGTGCAGCCCTCGCCCGGGGTCGCTTCCAAATTATACAAGTTGTTGGTCTCGTTCTGATAATCCATCAGGCGCTCCCGCATGAAATCCAGGATCTCGGCGGCGAAGGCATGGCCCTCGGGAGAGGTGATGTCCTTGCCCATTAAATTAAGGGCGGATTCATTCATGCCATTGACGCCGATAGTGGAGAAATGGTTTTTCCAATATGAGCCAAAGCGTTCATGGATGTTCTCCAGATAATACATGGAATATGGGTATAGCCTGTCCTGGGTGAACTTTTCAATGATCTTGCGCTTTATCTCCAGGCTCTCCTTGGCCAGATCCATTAAGCGGACCAGTTTCTCTTTGAATTCTTCCTTGGTCTTGGAAAGATAGCCAAGACGGGGGAGGTTGATGGTCACGACGCCGATGGAACCGGTGAGGGGATTGGCGCCGAAAAGGCCGCCACCGCGCTTACGCAGCTCCCGATTGTCCAACCGGAGGCGGCAGCACATGGAGCGAGCGTCATCGCGCTTCATGTCAGAATTAACGAAGTTGGAAAAATACGGGATGCCATACTTGGCCGTCATCTCCCAGGCTGCATCCAGGCTGGGCCTGTCCCAATCGAAATCCGTATCAATTGAATAAGTGGGGATGGGAAAGCCGAAGACCCGGCCAGTAGAATCTCCGGCCAGCATGACCTCGGCAAAAGCCTGGTTAAACATGTCCATTTCCACCTGGAAGTCCTTATATTTCTCAGGCATTATCTTCCCGCCGATAATAACGTTTTCTTCACCGACAAGCGGCGAGGGGGTGACATCCAGAGTGACGTTGGTAAAGGGGGTTTGGAAACCGACGCGAGTGGGAACGTTGATATTGAACATGAATTCCTGTAAACCCTGCTTGACGTCGTTATACTTCAAATTATCATAACGAATAAAAGGCGCCAGATAAGTATCGAAGTTGGCGAAAGCCTGGGCTCCGGCCGCCTCTCCCTGCATGGTATAGAAAAAATTGACAATTTGGCCAAGAGCGCTCCGAAAATGTTTAGGCGGGTTGCTTTGGACTTTTTCATGAACGCCTCGGAATCCCTTGATCAAAAGGTCTTTAAGGTCCCAGCCGCAACAATAAGGCGCTAAAAGGCCAAGATCGTGGATATGGAAATCGCCGTTGACATGAGCCTGGCGAATGTTCTCCGGATACATCTTATTCAGCCAATAGCGGGCAGAAATGGCCGAGGCGACATAATTATTGAGGCCTTGGACGGAAAAACTCATGTTGCTGTTCTCCTTAAGACGCCAATCCGCTCGGCCAAGATAATCCTCCATCAGTTTCTCATCGGCCGTAGCGTTGCCGATGTCGCGCAGCTGGCGATGCTGGTCGCGATAGAGGATGTAGGCCTTGGCCGCCTTAATCAACTTGTTCTCTATCAAAACCTCTTCCACGATATCCTGGACCTCCTCCACGGCCGGGATGCTATGCTTATGGAACTTCTGGTTGAGCTTGACGACCACCTGATCGGTCAATTTCTTGGCCAGATGGCGGTCGTTTTCTCCGACGGCCATAAGGGCCTTATGGACGGCCTTTAATATTTTTTCCTGATCGAAGTCGGCGATGTCTCCGGAACGCTTGATAATTTTGCTGATAGTCTCGGACATAATCTTGTCTGTCAGCCCTAGCGGCTATTTAATTAATTTTTTTCCTTAATTAGCTTGTTGAGCTCCTTTCTGAACTCGTGGGCGTCCTTAAATGACTCGTAGACGGAGGCGTAGCGGATATAGGCAACCGGATCGACCTTCTTCAGGCCCTTCATCACCGCCTGGCCGATCTGCTTTGAGGTTATTTCCGTCTTGCGCAGGCGCTGCAGGTCCCTTTCAATAGAATGGACTAGTCGTTTAAAACGGTCCTCGGTTATCGGCCGCTTCTCGCAGGACTTTTTCAGACCACTAGTGAGCTTCTCCCGGCTGTATGACTCCCGCCGGCCGTCCCGTTTGACTATTATCAGGTCCAAAAGCTCGATTTCTTCATAGGTAGAGAAACGAAACGAGCATTTCAGGCACTCCCGGCGCCGCCTGATAGAAAGGCCGTCGGGAGCGACCCGGGAATCAACCACCTTAGTATCGGGGAAATAGCAGATGGGGCATTTCATAAACCCTATATTTTGTGGCCTTTTTAAAAAATGGACCACTAAATGTTGTGCCTATTACTATTTTAGCAAATTTTCTCCCCAGGGTCAATTCGGCTAATCTTCAAAGAAATATATCAAAGACAGAGAGTTATCCACAAAAAATTAAAAAAGACCCTTTGTGAGGGTCTTTTATATAAAAATCTAATCAAAATATAGTTTTTACCCCATCTTCTTCCTGATGAAGGCGGGAACGCTCAAATCATCCTCCTCGTCCTTTGGTGTCGGCTTCTCTATTTTCTTTTCCATAGCCGGCTTGACCGGCAAATTCTTGAAGACAGAGAATTTTGACTTATTGCGATCAAGCGAGGCTGGCCCTTCCTTTTCCGACTCCTTCTCAACAATGAAAGCATTGGGGGTATAGGCCTTAGTTTCGACATTGCCGCTCTTGGCCCGGCCGTCAAAACCGGTAGCGACAACTGTGATTTTAATCTGGTCTTTCATCTTCTCGTCAATGACCGCGCCAAAGATAATCTTGGCATCTTCGTCGGCGGCCGAGGTAATCACTTTGGCCGCTTCGCTCACTTCCGTCATGCTCAGGTCCGGACCGCCAGTGATGGTAAAGACGATGCCGCGGGCGCCATCGATAGACATGTCGAGCAGATTGGAATTAATGGCCGCCTTAGCCGCCTCCACTGCCTTATTTTCGCCACTGGCCTGGCCGATTCCCATGAGGGCGGATCCGGAATTAGCCATAATGGCTTTGACATCGGCAAAGTCGGCATTAATGATGCCGGGGACGGTAATGATTTCAGCAATGCCCTGCACTCCTTGACGCAAGACGTCATCGGCTATCTTAAAGGCATCAAGCAAAGATGTCTTCTTGTCTATCACTTGCAAAAGCTTATCATTGGAAATGGTAATGATGGTATCAACCTTGTCAGCCAGCTCGGCGTAGCCGCGATCAGCAATATTTTTTCTTTGGCCGCCTTCGAACATAAAAGGCTTGGTCACAACCGCGACGGTGAGCGCTCCCTGCTCCTTGGCTATCTGAGCTACGACCGGAGAGGCCCCGGTGCCAGTCCCGCCGCCCAATCCGCAGGTGACGAAAACCATGTCGCAGCCTTTGAGCGACTCCTTGATTTCGTTCTGTGATTCCTCGGCCGCTCCTTTGCCCAAATCAGGATTCATGCCGGCGCCCAGGCCGCGGGTGACCGTCTTGCCGATATGGATCTTTTCTCCCGCCTTATTATAGTGAAGGGCCTGGATATCGGTGTTTACCGCCACGAAGCCAACGCCCCTGATGCCGCTGTCGACCATGCGGTTGATGGCGCTATTGCCGCCGCCGCCGACGCCGACGACCTTAATTTTAGCGAAAGTCTCTATTTCTGGTTTTACTTCAGCCATATTTATTTAACTTATTATATTACTTCGGCATTATCCGCTGCAAAAATCCCTTGGCTTTATCCACTAGCCCGCCGAGATTTCGCTTGATCTGGCTCTGGCCCCCTTCGGTCTCTATCCGGCTTCCCCAAATAACTAGTCCAAGGGCTGTTAAAAACTCCGGATTTTTTACCTTGTCTATCACCACATTGATATTCTTAGCTAAACCAATGGCCGCCGGCAAGCGTAATTTCTTCTTAGCCGCCTCTACCAGGCCCTCCAGCTCAGCTCCGCCGCCGACGAAAATAACTCCGGCTGGCAGCATGCCGGAACGGTCTATGCGCTTGAATTCATTATCCACCTTTTCAAATATCTCTTCCACCCGGGCATTGATGATTTCCGCGACATACTTGCGGGAAATTGAACTAATATCATCGTTCACCTCTTCTTCCCTGACTAGCTCGCTGACATCCACTTCTTCGTCTTTGCCGATATCTTCAGGCACGGCATTGCCATATTGTTGCTTTATCCTCTCAGCCAAATTTATCGGGCATCTTAGCCCGATGGCCACATCAGCGGTGATATGCTCGGCGCCTATGGGCAAAACGGCGGTGTGAATGAGGTTGCGCTCTTCATAAATAGCTAAAGAGGTAGTGGAAGAGCCGATATTTATTAAAGCAACCCCCAGCTCTTTCTGCTTCTGGCTGAGCACGGCCTCGGCCGCGGCCAAGGGGGAAATAACCAGGCTCTCTATTTCCAAGCCAGTCCTATAAATAGCCTTGGTCAGGTTTTTAATCTGGGTTAGTAAGCCCTGGACGATCAAAGTTTCAACTTCCAGGCGGATGCCGTTCATCCCTATCGGATCCTTGACGTCAGATTGGTTATCAACGCTGAAGCGAATCGGAATGACATGAAGGATCTCATAATTTACCGGCACGGCCAAAGCTCGGGCCGCTTCTATCGCCCGATTGACATCATTCTCTCCTATCTCCCCATCGCTGCGGCCGACAGCGACTACCCCTTTCGACCTCTCGCATTTGATATGGGGGTCATTGATGCCCACCCAAACCCGGGTAATCGGCACGCCGACCAATCGCTCTGCTTTTTCCAGACAAGCGGAAATAGAAGAGGTAGTCTCTTCGATGCTATTGACTATACCCCGGCTGACGCCGCTAGTCGGCACTGAAACTGCCCCGATTATCTGCAGCTCCTCGCCGGTTGGGCCGGCAATGCGCTGGCCGATAACCAGGCGGATAGAGGTTGAGCCGATATCCAGGCCGGCGATGACATTATCCTTCATAGGATTAGTGGGCGTTAATTAAAAATATAACAATGTTGCCTCAGGCAATTGCTGTTAATATTATACAAAATAATTCCAAATTAAACAATCGCCAACCAAGGCTAAGGAAGATTGAAAAACCAACCTGTTATCTGCGGCCCCCAGATCAGGACGATAAGCGCTCCCAGGACCAGAAAGGGGCCCAGAGCTACCCGGGATTTCCAGCTTTTGCGCCCTAAGATTAGCAAAGCCGCCCCGACTAGGCCGCCGATGAGAAAGGAAATGGTCAGCCAGGCAAAAAACAAAGGCCAGGCCGGAAAAAGGAAGCCCAGCCAAAGCCCGAGCCAAATATCCCCGGTACCTAATCCCCGGCCGCGCGTCGCTCCATATATAACCGCAAAAAAGGCGGCTCCGGCCAAGCCGCCAGCCATGACTTGCCACCAAGGAATGCCCAAGGCAAACCCCAAAATTAAAGTCAGTCCGCCTATCGGCCAAACCAGCATCATTGGTACTAGCTGCCAGCGACTATCATAAACGAAAATAGCCACCGCCGCCAGAGCTACCAGCCAATCGCGCAGGAGAACGATGAAGATCTGGGGATTATCCCAATGCCGCTTTAGAAGGAGCCAGAAAAGTAAAGCCGTCGCCATCTCTACTAAAGGATATTGCCAGGAAATCGGCCGACGGCAGTGGCGGCAGCGGCCGCCAAGAAAAATAAAACTCAAGAGCGGAATATTATCATACCAGGCGATCATCTTCCGGCAAGATGGGCAATACGAACGCCCCAGCAGGCTTTCATCTTGATGCAGGCGCCAAACCAGACAATTAACAAAACTGCCCATTATCAAGCCAAGAGCTAAAACCATTATTTCTATATAAATATCCATACCTTCTATTTATAACTCGCCTCTATCTCCTTGATTGCCTCGCTGTCCGGAGCCAAGCTGGTAGCCAAATCAAAATATTCTCCGGCCGCTAAAGCATCGCCCTTGGCCTGATACAGCCCAGCGACTGACAGGGCCCAGCGATAGTCGGATGGATTCCGGGCCAAGCCATGCTTAGCATAAAACAAGGCCTTATCCAGATCGCCGCGCATATAATAGCTGTCAGCAATTCTTTTCAGCAAGCTGTAATCTGCCGGATGAGCCCGATAGGCGGCTTGGAAATAGGCTCCGGCCCGGCCGTATTCTCCGGCCTTAAAATAAACCTCGCCCAAATCCCAAAAAATAAGGTAACGGAAACGAAGCACGGAATTCCTATGCTCTTCATTGATATTCGGGCCATAAGGATCGGGTAGGCTGATAAAGGCTCGAAGATAAGCCTGGCTGGCTTCTTCTGGACCGGCCCATCGAGCCAAAAATCTGGCTTTAGAAACCAAGCCTGGCGTCCAATCAGGCGCCATGTCTTCCAGGGCGGAAAAATATCCATTGGCCGCCTCTGTCTGACCCAGGGCGGAGGCTATCTGGCCGGAAATAAAAAGGCTTTTGTAGTCGCGGCGTCCGTAAAGGTCGCCGGCTATCTGCTTGAGCTTAGCCTCAATAAGGCGCTGGGCGCTCAAGTCTTGGGCCCGAGGATAGAAGCCGCTTAAAATCTCCCCTAAAGATTGAAGATAAAAAAGGCGATTAGCCGCATTAAGAGCCAGACTTTCCATCGGCTCGGACAGAACCAGGGCGGTGCCGAATTCATCCTCTAAATGCAAATTCATTATCTTGTTGAAATAATAATCCGCCTTTAATAAGCCCAAACTGCGAGAAGCTTGGGAGGCGGCCAAGACAATCATCGCCGCAGCCAGTCCTAGAACAGCTGGCCGCAGGGATCGCTTCTCCCAAGAAACTCTAGATATATCAGCGGGGGCATTAGCTGCTGCCAAAAGAGACATAAACAGCCAGAAGTACACCTCAGTGCCGGTCACGGGGAAGCTGAAAAGCAAAGAAATTAAGTAAGCGGCCGCACCTGCCGCTAAAGCCAGGCTGAGCCAAGGGAAAACGCGGCGGCGCCAATTTTCATAAGCCAGGCGGAAAAAATAATAATAAATGACAGAAAACCAGGCCAGGCCCCAGAAACCGGAACTGATAATTATATCTAAAAACAAATTATGCGCCCTATCGGCGTTCATGCCGACATCGCCAAAGATTGCCCAATCAGGTGCATAATATTTAATAAATATCTCAGTCCCAGTTTCCAAGCCATAGCCGAATACGGGGTTTGACAAACTAGCGGAAGCGGCCGCCCGATAAAAAATCTGGCGAATGGCTACGCTGCCGTAACCGGGAGAAAAAGTTTTTTGCCAACGCTCAGGGCTGATAGCCAAAAAGGCGGCCAGGGCTAAAAATATCAAGGACAAGCCGCCAACGGCCACGGCTAGCTTCAATTTCCGGCTAGCCCGAGAAAACAAAAGCCCGATTACGAAACCGAGGAATACCAAAGAAAAGGCTAAAAAGGCGCCGCGGCTAGAAGTAAAGAAGAGACAGGCAAAATTAAGGGCTAGGGCTAAAAAATAAACGAATCGCAACCAGAAACGCCTAGTGAAAACCAGCAGATAGACTGATAAAGGGATGACGAGCAAAAGAAAGGAACCTAAAAAATTCGGTTGACCGAAACTGGAAAGGGCGCGATAAGTCAAAAATGGCGCTATCTCCTTATTAAACCTAAAAATATCAATGCCCAATATCTGCAAAACGCCATAAAGAGACACAATAGCTCCGGAAGCGACGACCGTGCCGGCCACCCGCTGTAAACGCTCCACCAGGCCGCGCTTGCCGGTCCCCAAAGTCAAAACCTGAAATAACACTAAGCCGTACCAAAAAATGTAAAAGAAATAGCTAGACCAGCCCTGCTGGCGGTCATAGGAGCCGAAAAAACTCCGAACCGGGTCAAGCGAAAAAGTTAAACTCAAAGCCAGAGCAGCTAAGAAAAATCCGGGAATAAGCAGGTATTTTTTCCAGAAACGGCGGTAATCAATCTCTAAGCGGAAAAAGGCCAGTTTTAAAACGCTAAGCGATAAGAGCAGCCAGAAAATTAGCCGAAAAACAACAGCCTTATTCAATTCAAATATATTATAAGTTGGAAAAAACCAGGCGAAGCTTAAGGGCACCAAAAAAATCGCCGCTAAATAAGCAACTTCGATCAAAATATCAAGCCCCCGCCTAAAGGTCGGCCAAGATAATTGGCGGGACCTAAATTCATGTTTTTCCATAATATTATTATATCAAATAAAAAAGGGGCTGGATATGCCCCTTTTTTTGTTAAAATATTGAGATCTAAGCTTTCTTCGATGCTAGTTTCCGAGACAGGTTCTGCCAAATCACTAAGACCGGACTAGCTATGAAAATCGAGCTGTAAGTGCCAATGAAGATGCCGATGGCTAAGGCCAGGGCAAAATCTTTGATAGTATCTCCCCCCAGGACAATAATAGCCAAAAGGGCAAGAATAGCCGAAAAAGAGGTGTTTATAGACCGCGCCAAAGTCTGGTTAACGCTCAAATTAACAGTATTCTCGAAGTCCTGATTGCTCTTAGGCAAATTCTCCCTAATGCGATCGAAGACAATAATAGTATCATTGACACTATAGCCCAAAACCGTAAGAATAGCGGCGATAAACGGGGTATTTATTTCCAGGCCATAAAAGTGGCCGAGGACCGAGAAGACGCCGAGAGTAATCAAAATATCATGAACTAGGGCAATAATGGCCGCGATGCCATATTTCCAGGAAGCAACCGGCCGGGAAACCTTGCGGAAAACAAAGGAAATAAAAACAATAATTAAAATAAGGATGATAAAAGTAGCGTTGAAAGACTTGCTTTTAAGCTCCTGGCCGATGGTCGGGCCGACTGCGTCGAATCTAAGCTCTTTGAAGTCAGCTCCTTCCCGGGCTGCAGACAGCTCTTCCAGGGCGGTTAAAACCGCCTGATGAGTGGCCTCATCGCTTTCTTTGAAGCGCAAAATAAGGGAATCTGAAGTCGGCTGGATGACTAAATTGCTCAGACTAACACCGCTTACGCTCTCCTGCACTTCGGCAATAGTCGGCTGATAGCCGCCAAATTCGGCTTCAAGCAGGCTGCCGCCCTTGAAATCAATGCCAAAGTTCAAGCCCCAGAAAATTAAAGCTAAAATTGAGGCGATTACTAAGGCTCCGGAAATAGACAGGGATAAGCCGCGTTTTTGCACTATCTTGTAAACCATATATTTAATTTCCTATATAAACTACTTTGCTTCTGCCTCCTCACGGCGGCGAGACACCCCTAAAAGCCAAGGGCGCTTCTCTAGCCACTCACCGAGGATGATGACAAAAAGGACGCGGGTGACGACAATAGCGCTGAACAAAGAAATGGCAATGCCGATAAATAAGGTGGTGCCGAATCCTTGGACTGAAGATGAGCCAAAGAACATCAGGACTAAGCAGGTGACAATGGTAGAAATATTGCCGTCACGAATAGAGGGCCAGGCCCGGCGAAAACCGGCGTCGGCTGCCTGGCTGACAGTCTTCCCCTCCCGTAATTCTTCGCGCATTCGGGCAAAGATCAAAATATTTGCATCAACGGCAATGCCAATGGACAAGATGAAGCCGGCAATGCCTGAAAGGGTGAGGGTAATGGGCTTTAAGGCGTAGAAGAAAAGCAGGATACCGATAATGGAAAAAAGCAAAGCCAGGCCGCTGCCGAAGATCTTCATTTCATTAAAGGAATAAAATAAAAGCCCGACCATAATTACCACTAAGACTAAAGCCAGCCAAACGGGGATAGCCTTGAATATGGCTAGAACGGTCAGTCCATAAATGGCTAATGATAGAACAGAGAGCAGGCCTGGCAGGCGGTAATATAGGATCATGAATAGCGAAACCAGGATCAGGCCAATAAAGCCGGCCTGAAGGCTATTGGCGATGGCGGCTGAGCCCAGGCTAGCCTCGACGGTCTTCTGGGAAATTAGGGAAATCGGCACGGGCAAGGCCCCAGAATTAAGACGTTTGACCAAAAGCTTGGCCTCTTCAACATTGAATTTCCCGGAAATGACTGCCTGGCCGCCACTTATCTTCTCATTGACAGTCGGAACGCTAATAGGATAGCCGTCTAGAAAAATAGCTACCGGCTGGCCAATGTTGCGAGCGGTAATATCCTCGAAAAACTTGGATCCTTCGTCATTAAATTCCAAAGAAACTTCCGGCGAAGCATCGTTGGGGTTAAACTGCAGGCTGGCTCGCTTGAGATATTTGCCGGTCAGTTCTGTATTCTGCCAATTGCTGTTTAAATCCAGCTCAGCGGTCGCTTGGCCGTTCTCGCTCGGCATCAAATTGATGTCGGAAGCGGACATTTCCTTGAATTCCAGAACCGGAGTCTGGCCGATCATTTCATTGGCTTCTTTGACATCCTTGATGCCGGCCAGCTCAACGATTATCCGATATTCGCCGTTGCCGCCTCGATTGACTTGCACCAAAGGCTCGCTGATGCCAAAGGCATTAACCCGGCGTTCAATCACATCGCGGGCTGATTCCATCGCTCCAGCCCGATCGGCCTCAGGAATGTTGGCAACATCAGCCTGATAAACCAGCTGGGCGCCGCCCTGCAAATCCAAACCCAGGCTAAAAGGAAGTTCTTTCACTTGGGGCAAAACAATGATATTGTTGGTTTTTTCTGACAGTTTTTGGCTAAAATTATTATAATAATATCCGCCGGAAACCAAAAAAACTGCGAAGGAAAAAATAATGATAAGACCCAAAAGCCACCAAGACTTGCCTCGGCTGGAAAGTTGAGAAAATTTTTGGAAGAATGACATAGTTTTAAGCATAAAGCCGGCCAAACGCCAGCTTAACGGCTTTATTTAAAGACCTTCAAATCTTAAACCAAAGCTAAATAAAAATCAAGCTTTAAGTCCACCGGCCATTGTCTTTACAAAACCCTATTTTCCTTATATAATAGCCCTGCATCATATTAATCATTAAAGGCGCTCTCGCCTCTAAAATATGCCTCTCATCCCCACTGTCATCGAAAAAGAAGGCCAAGTAGAAAGGGCCTATGACATCTATTCCCGCCTGCTCAAAGACAGAATTATCTTCCTGGGCGAGCCGATAGACGACCACACGGCCAATATTATTATTGCTCAGCTCCTCTTCCTTGATGCCGAAAGCAAAGACAATGACATCAAATTCTATATTAATTCTCCGGGCGGTTCGGTTTCAGCCGGGCTAGCCATATACGACACCATGCAGCACGTCAAGTCAGACGTTTCAACTATCTGCATCGGCCTGGCCGCTTCCATGGCCTCGCTGCTTCTAGCCGCTGGCGCCCCGGGGAAACGCTTAGCCCTGCCTAATAGCGAAATAATGATCCACCAGGTCATGGGCGGAGCCGAAGGCCAAGCCTCGGATATAAAGATAAGGGCCGAGCATATCCTGAAGACCAAAGACAAGATGAACCGGCTCCTAGCCCTGCATACTGGCAAAAAAATTACCGAGGTGGAAAAGGATAGCGACCGGGATTACTTCATGAGCGCCGAGGAAGCTAGAAAGTACGGCTTGATCGATAAGGTCCTGTCCCGCTAAAACAAAATTAATCGTTATCTTAAAAAATCCCGCTAAAAGCGGGATTTTTGTTCACAAGCATTATTTATTCAGTCTGGAAATTGTCAATCACCAAAGAAAAAATTTCGGGATAAGCCAAACGGCCGGAGATAGCCGCGATATAAGAAACGACATATAGGCGTTCGCGCTTGGCATCGGTCAGATAGAAGTTGAGCTTGTCTTCGCTCCAAATCCCCTCCCAGCCATCCGCATTCTTTAGCTTGTCATAAGTAACTGGCAAGCCGGGGAAAGATTCGCTGTACCAGTTCAATATGCTCAGGTTCCGGGCATTGTCTTGGGCCGATATCTGAATTAAGGAATCATCAGGAGCGCTGAAAAGAACGGTGTCGCCTTCGTTTAATGATTGGAGCGGCCAAGCCGGAACCAGGGTGCGGTAGGCAAAAGCGCTGTTATTATAGACCTGCAGGCCAGAATTTTCTGTCAATCTGCCGGCGCCGGCCGGATTATAGCCGTTTTTTATCTCAGCTGAGTCCAAATAAGAATCGGAGTCTGAATCCTCCTTGCCGGGGTCAGTGCCGAAAACCGCTTCTTCTGGGTCATAAAGGCCGTCCTGATCGGAATCCAGCAAGGGTGGCAGTTCGACGACTGGCTCCTCGGCCTCCGGTGGGCTGGAAGAGGCAATAGCCGATTCGCCGGGAATGACGTCAATCTGGCTAGTCGCGGTTTCTGGCACCTCCGGCACAGCCTCAACTGCCACTGAGCTGCTGGCAGTTATTTCAGGAGATGTGCTTGCTGGGCTCTGGCTGGGGGTCTCAACTCGCTCGACGATCTTCTGAGTGCTGGGCCGGATTATGAAGCGATAGCTCAAAAATATCAGCAATCCAATAAAGGCCGCGCCGGAAATGATTATCAAGAAGCCGACCAGTTTGAAATTTGCCTTAGCCGGTTGAGAGCCGGTAATCGAATTACCCCCGGCTAAACGCGGCGCCGGTTCAAAATGGGCCGCTTTCGGCATATTGCGCACGACTAAATCTTGGTCGACGCTATAAGCAGCGTCTTCCTTAATGCTCTCGGCGGGTTGGGAAGCGCGGGGCTTTATTTTAAACATAATCAAGCAAAGACAAGCAGGGCAATAATGACAAAAAGGCCGAAGACTAATAAAGCCAAAACCAGCCATTTTTTAAAATGGCCGGTTGAAGTCTGTGGCATGGTATGGAGGTTCAGTGAAAGCTTGGATTTCGGTGGCGTGCCGGGCTGACGCCTCAGCCGCTTGCCTTTGTCAAAGCCTGAAATATCCATTATTTATTGCTCCCCCAGCCCGGGCAGTTTGCCTGGGCCATTGGGATTATATCCATTTCTCACTTCCGAACCGTCAGGATAAGTATCGCCGTCGGAATCGGCGTTAAGCGGATTGGTCTTGTATATATTAGCCTCTTCATAATCGCTCAAGCCGTCGCTATCAGTATCAATAATATTAATATTTGTCCCGAGGACGGTTTCCTCCTCATCTGTCAGGCCATCGGCATCGGAATCAGTCGGCGGCAAAACTATTTCCGGGGCGCTAGTAGCCGGAGCATTGACTCCCGGAATAGCCGGGATATCGAGACTGGGCGTTTCTACTGTGGTCGTAGCGCCTGTTTCCGCCTCAGTCGCCGGCTCATTAGCCGGGATGACAACCGGGACTTGGTTAACCGAAGGGGTCGTCGGCTGGCTCGGCACATCTTCCGGGGCTGGTTTGGCTAATTTGCTATAGGCGAGGTAGGCTAAGAGGCCGATGATGACAATAACGATGAAAATCACGCCTAGCTTGAACCAGCGGTCATTCTTGGGCCGCGCTTCTCTTTCTTCGCCCGTATAATTATTTCCGGATGAAGTCAGGCCGACACGCTGGGTCTCTATTTCCGGACTCTGGCCGGCAGAGCTTGGCGCGGACGCGGCAGCTGTCTTATCAGTCTCGGCGAAAATGTCGTCGACAGCCGGCTTCTGATTGTTCGGTAAATCGTTAAACATAACTTTTGCGCTTATTGATGTATAAAAACATTATAACCAATCAGTTGAAAATTATCCAGGCCTAAGGATTCTGGCCCCTCTCCGTCTGGACAGAATTAAGATCAGTGACTAAATCGCCTGCCTGCTTAATTACTTTATATACTTTGATTTGTCCGCTCTCATCCCTTCTGAGTATTTGGACCTCGGCTTCCGCAGGCAGGCCGAACTGGGCTTTTTCCGCTTCGTTTAAAAACTCCGGCTCAAATACTTCGCCTTTTTCGTCATAAAATGGAGAAAAAGAGCGATTCATTAAAATTAAAGCAACAATTAAGGCAATAACGATGACAATGGCGGCAGCTATTATTGTCTGGCGCTTATTCATATCATTAATCGATTATATGTTCCACAACACAAACGCCGCTTGCTGGCTTTTGAGTACAAAACCAGTGGACAGCAGCCTGGTGACAACATTCGGTGGCCTTATTACAACAAATATCGCCGCAGACTTTCCATTCGCTCAGCGCTTGGCAAACGCCGCCGCAGCAAGCCTGGGAAGAGCCACAGGCGCAATCGTCCTCGCAGCTGGAGCAGTTCTCGCCGTTAGCCGCCTGGCAGATGCCGTCGCCGCAAAAAGGCAGGGCGTCGCACTGACCGTTGACATTGCACTCCTGGCCGCCCGGACAGCCTGGGGGGCAACTACTACCGCAACCGTCGTTGCCGCACTGCTTGTTGGCGCAATTGGGGATACAGGTCGTGCCGCAATCAACTCCGCAACTTTGGATATTCTCAAAGTCAGTCTGGCAATAGGTGTCGCCACAATAGCCGCCGCCGCCAATCGGAGACTTGAAGACGCAATAGGTATTATTGGGAATCGGATAGGGGGTGGGAAAATTGATTCCTGTCCGGCAGCCATATTGGAGGCTGGGGCTGCTGTTGGAAGGGCTGGAAGTGGTGCCGCTCGTCCCGTCACAATCCTCGTAGCCGTCATTATAGAATCCGCCCCGGTTTTCAGTGTTAGGCGACTGCTTAACGCCGTCACCGCAATAGTTATTGATGCTCAAATAAAAATTCTTCTCGCTGAAAGTCCCGTATTCGTTGGTCGCCTTTATATTAATAGGCTGATTCTGAGACAAAATCTTAGCTTCTCCATGCAGATAGATTGATTCTTGGACTCCCAAGCCGAAAGCGGCCGGGCTGGAAACTAATTTGGCGAGCGACCCCCAAAATTGTCTAAAATAATTTCTGAAATCAAAACTGGTATTATAATCTTCTTCTTCGTATGTTGTTGTCGGCAATTGGGCGCCTAAAACCAAAGCTTGAGGCAAGGGATTGCTAGTATAGGTCAGGCTGTAATTACCTTCCTGATTATAGCCAATGAAGCAAGAATACGGCTGATTAAGACGGGCGGCGGGCGGACAGTTGAAATTCAAGCTGGGCCGGGCGACTAATAAGCGAAGGGTGAATTCCTTTTCAGTCTTGGCGCCGTAGTCGTCGGTCACTGTTATCCGATATCGGAAAGAGGTGTCATCAGTAAACTTGAAGCTGGTGGGCACGACTCCCTCATATTTAACCTGATAGCGGTTGATACCGACATTGGTGAGCGTCTTTGTCAGGCCCGCCCCGTTTAAGAGGTCAAAACCATTAGCCGGCCCCTCCTCCTTGGTCACCAAATAGGCGGAAGCTGGGGCGCTCAGGTTGTTGTCGGAGAAATAGAAGCTATAGATAAAAGGCAAAACAGGGTCTAAAGTATATTGCCCGTTGTCAGCCTCGACAAAAGGCTTGGGATTGGCTATGGCCAAAGGCACGGTTGTGGCCAAAACGCCGCCCTGGCCGTCATTAATAGTCAAAATGGTGTTATAGATTCCGGGAGCGCCGGCTGCTTCGGCATAAATCTTCTTCTGGCCGGCATCGGCGGTTGGCTTGAGTACTGGCGGGCGGTTGATCTGGCCGTCATTTTTCCAGGTCAGCCAATTTCCCCCTCCCGTGTTCAAATTCCAAGTCATCGGATTGCCCTCCCGATCGGCCGCTTTGATAAAGCCGTTGTATTCCCGGCCGGCTTCCCCGGCCAAGCTGCTGGTAACAATATAGGGCGGGGTATTGGTTGCCTGGCCGCCGGAACCTATTCCGGTGCCGGTAACGCAATTGGAAGCGGCCGGATCATTAGGCGAAAAATGGAAATCAAGCGCCGGATCGCGAGTCTCTAAAACGGCGCAGAGATTGTAATTAGAGCCGTTGGCATCGGTTGAATAGGCCATGGCATAGCTGCCAGCCGGCAATTTCAAATAATTCGGCTCGGGGGGATAGGCGAACTGCTGGCTGCTTTCCTGCCAACAGGTTTCTGGATCATAGCCGGGACAAGGGCCGAGACGGTTAATCGGATCGGATAAGCTTTCGGCCGCACTCAAACTGGCAAGCAGGGATTGAGACCAGCTCGGCCAAGTTGATACCGAACGCCCCTTAAGGTAGGTGCCGGCTGCCAGGTTTGGATACTGGCCGCTAGTCTGTTTGAATTTAAAAAGCGCTTCTTTAAGCTCCTCTAACTTGCCCGCCCGCTTGGCATCCCGGATAATCTTAGCTTTAAGGCTGTCACAATAGAATCCGCTCGGGCACTCGCCGTCAGTCAGGCAGTATTTGTCTTCTTTAAGCAGACAGGTGCCTGAAGCCAAACCGCTGCTGGCGCAATACTGATCCTGGCTGCATTGGCTGTCGCTGGCACAGCGCCAGGCAGAGACCGAGCAGGCTGGAGGCGGATCGCTTGATTCGCTGATATTGCTATTGAATTTCCAATGAGCGATAATCTGGCCGAGAATATCTACCGTATAGGGCGCCGGCTCTTGGTTATATGAAATCAGATAAACGTTAGTGTAGATGGCTCTGGCGTCCGGATCGACATTGGTGGCATTAACATAGACCGTCCGGCCATCGCGGATAGCTTCATAGCCGTCCACGACCAGGGCCTGAGGGGACCCGGCAAATCCCTGGCTTTCATACCAGCGATAAATGCTGTAATGGCTGGGGTTGGGAACGACCCTGATGCCGATGGCGTCGCCGCTTCCCTGATTGACATCGAGCATCGGCACCGGCTGATTGACATTATCGATGGCCAATACGGCCGAAGCCGCCCCTAAGGCGAAGAGCCCCAAGGCTAAATTGAGAAAAATTGATATTCTCTTGCTCATATAAACGAAATTAAGCTCTTCGGCCTAATCGACTATCAATTGCACTTCCGGCGAAGACTGGCCGCTCTCGTTTCCAGATGCGTCTAAGGCTGACAGCCGGAAATAATGGGTGCCGGAGGAAAACTGGGAACGGCTGAAGCTCAGGCTGGATGCGTTCTGGCCGGAATCGAAAGATTCTCCATACAGGCCCGAGGCGATGCCGTGATACAGGCGGTAATAAAGGGCGCCAACTACCGGCGTCCAGGTAAATTTGATATCTTGACTGGACGGATTATCATCCACCGAAAGATTAGTGGGCACTGCCGGCGCTGTCTTATCCGTCGGAGTAGCCGTTTTTTCGTTGGACAAATCGCTCTCAGTCTTATTGGCGGAGAGAACTGTCACCTTAAATACATAGGAATAGCCGTTTTCTAGGCCGCTTAAGGTGGCACTACAATTATACACGCCGCTAATCAGGCTACAAACATCAGCCGGCAAAACCGACACCGATTGCATGTTTCCCTGCCCCGCCCTGACATAATACAAGTTATACTTGTCCACCTGGCTAGCGCTAGAACGCCAAGCTAAGGTCACGGCGCCACCTATTTGGGTGTCGACAGCGGAAAGAAGTTCGCCGGCCTGGGGCAGTTCCGCCCGGAAGAAATACGACTCTTTCAGGATGTTCCAAAGGCAGACGCCATCGGCCTGGCCGTCCCCATTTTGATCCTGGCCGCAGGCGCCCCCCAGATTGGCACAGGGACTGCGGTCGGAAGTGCAGGCCAGATTCTCGCTCTGCCCCCTGATAACCGCTTGATCGATAATAGCCGGCAAATCATCCAGGGTGGTCGGGTCACCGGCATCGCGGCAATAATAGAAATTATAATTATATTCCGCGCATGGGCCGAAGGCGCCCAAGCAATTGTCCTGCCATGGCGACCAGCTGCCGTCAGGATTAGCTGGCGGCCAGGGGTTATTGCAGATAAAGATGAAAATTTCTCCGCTCTTTTCCTCTCCGTCGCCCGTGGAGTAGACATTGCAGCAATTCTCCGGACAATCCCCGCCGCTACAAAGGCAGCTCGGGCTGCTGTCGCATGAATTGGTATCCAGGAAGCGGTTCATGTCCAGCTTGGCCGTCAACGGGGTATTAGCATCGGTCACTCCGGAAACAGCTGTGGCAATAATACCGTTGGCCGGCAGGCCGTTTATCGAACTCAGCGAAGCCACGCTGGCATCAGCGCTCCAGCTCCAATCCCAGAAATAACCGGTCACCGGCGCCAGAATCTGGCCATCAGAACTATAGGCCCTGGACCAGAAAACCTTGTCCCTATCAGCGGCCGTGTCAAAACTCGGATGGGCGGGGTTACCGTCATTTTCATTCAAGTCATTTTCGCTGGTCTTGAAAAGATATGATTCCGGAGCTAAACCCACATAATCGATGTCGCAAAGGCCGGCCAAAGGCCCTTGATCGGGCAGGGTATGAAACTTAATTATCTGGGAATTAGGATAGTTCCGCCCATTCAATTCTATTAATTGCCCTTCGACATAATTGCCGCTATTAGGATCAAGATAGCCCGGGCCGTTAAAGCCGATAGAGGCCGCGCTCATCACTCCGGTCTGGCTATCAAGGTTTTCGTCGCCTTTAACTAATAAATAATAATTGCTGTCAGCTGATAAAAGCCGGGCCGGGCTGAAAATCAGGGAAGTCGTATTGCCGGACTGCTGACTGGCCACCGATCCGGGAATGGCACAATACAGCTTATCAGGGTCAGGAACGTCAGCTTGGGCCTGGCCGCGCCAAGCCTTAGCCAGGCTCTTGAAATATGAGCTCAGGCGGCTGTAAAACCGGCTTAGCCAGCCTTGATTCGATTTGGCTAGGAGATTATCGGCTTGAGTAATGAATGTGCCTGGGGGGCAGACGCCGTTTCCATAATCGCGCTCCTCCAAGAGCATGACGTTGGCTCCGAAGCTGGCCACATCCATGGTTTGATTGAAGTTCACGTAAATAGCGGCGTTGCGGCAGATATTATCTGATAGATGTTCAGGAATGGTGGAAGAAATTTCCGGCCGAGCCTGGCAGCAGGTATCGCCGCCGCAACCGACCGTCGCGTTGTTGCCGCAGTCGCTGTCCTGGGTGCAGCCGCAACATAGGCCTCGTCCGGCGCCGCTGCAATTGCCCTGATTAGGCTGGCAATACAGGTTGGGCGTATCAGGAGTAACGCAAGAGTCAGGGGTAAGGCCGGGCTGGCAGCAACAGGTGCCGCATTCTGGATAAGCGCCCAAAGAGCCGTCTTCATTCAAACAGCCGAAGCCGGGGAAATTGCAAGAGCTGAACTCGCAGGTAGAGGTGGAGGACTGGCCGGCGCAAGTCAAGCCGGCCCCGCCTGCCGGATTAGCGCAATTATATTCGCAAGTGGCGAAGTTTGAAAATTGACCGGTCGTGGTCGCCGTCGGGTCGCAAACCAAAGGATTAAGCAAGCTGCAATCATAATAGGCGCAGAAGCCCTCATAGGGTCCGGCGGCTATCCTATCGCCGCCAAGGCACTGGCTGCTTGCCTGGTCAAAACAACAGCTGGCTTCAGCCAGGCAGCCAGCCTGGTTGCCATCAAATAATGAACAATAGCTGTTGCCGGAGTTGGCTGCGCAGCCTTGATCGCATTTTTCCTGGCTGTTGTAGAATCCCAAAACCAGGGGGGTGGTCGAAGCGCAGAGACTGGGGTCGGCCGGCTCCTCCTGACAGTTGAAATAGGCGCAATAGCCGTAGTTAGGATCGCTGGGATTAACAGTGATTTCTTGGCCGTCGCCGCCGCGGCAGAAATCATCATCCGGATTAGAGCTGCGATTAGCATCGAAACAACAAGCGGCGCTATGGTCGTTGCATGACTGCTTGCCGCTCAAGCTGCTGCAATCAACGCAGACTCCTTCCGGATGATCGGCACTGATATCGCAATACTGGCCGGAATGTCCGATACAATTACAGGCCGCATCATGTTCCTCGGTCGTGCTGCCGACCGCGGCGCAGCCGGAACAGAAGCCCAAGCCGGCGCCGTCATCAACCGTATCGGTGCCGCAAGTCCCGCCACAGACTAAGGGAGCGCAACAATCCTGCTCGTCCTGACCGATGCTGCAGCAGCAGTCGCAGCTGGCCTGATCAAAGACCACGCAGCTGTCCGGCTGAGCCGGGGCGGGATTGTCTTCACAGATAGAATCTGAGGGGCAAATTTCAGCCGAAACGCAACGGCCAGAATTGGCTACTGACTGGCAAGAAAACTCCGAAGAACAAATCAAACAGTTGGAGTTAAGGTCGACGCAAATATCGCCGCTTCCCCTGACCCAGCCGGCCGGACAGGAGGTCGGGACGACAATCTGCCAATGCTGGTCTTGGTTGCAAGTCTTTTCGGCTGTAAAGGTCTGGCTGCCAAGAACATAAGTCATTGTCTGAGGCAAGTCGCAAGCCGAACCGCTGCCGTTTTTCAAGCACCTATCAAGAGGAGCGTCATATGAACAATTATTGGGGCCGAATTCGCCACAGCCAGGCACGCTGGCGCAGGAATAATCGCAATCATCTACCACCTGCTTGCCGCCGCCGGCATAGGGGGAGCAGACTCCGGGAACATTGGGGCAACTAACTCCGTTCTGGCAGGCGCCGAGATAATTAGCCAGGCCGGCACAGCTATAGAACTCCGTGCTGGTCGGATTCTCGAAGCCGGTACTGAAGCTCCACTCGAAGACTGAGGTCGGTATATCAATTAAACATTCATTCAAACTATTAACGCAGCGCCCCTTCTTATAGGTGGTCGCCGGACAGCAGACCTGACCGCCGCAATCCGCATCGACTTGGCAAGCGCCGACTTCAAAGTTAAGTTCGTTCCCCCACTGTCCGCCCTTGATCACCCGCACCGGACCGCTAATTGATTCAGCCGGGACCGCCGTATCGATGCGCTCGGCTTGGCCGTCCTGGGCAATCGTGCCATAGGCGGAACGGTCGTAATTAAATTTGACCAAGCCTTCGGCGTCAATGGGGCCGAAATATTCCCCCCAAAGTGATACCGGGGTGCTAATCGGCCCTCGCTCAGGGGAAATCTTACAAAGACTGGTCTTCAAAGAAGCTTGGCTGTCGGCTTCGAAAATGCTGGGGTTAAGCTCTTCGGTGCTGATGATTGTCTCGACCAAATCCAAAGAAATGACATAGTTGCCATCCGGCAATCCTGCCGGCACCTTGACCACCACCTGGTCATCGCGCCAGACAGAGTCCAAACAGACATCCGGAAAATCATAATCCGCTTCCATGCTGCCGAAGAAGACGCGGGAAAGGCCGCGCGCCCCGCCAAAACCCTGGCCGCGAATGGTCACATATTGGCCGGCGGGCCCGGAAGTGGGAGAAAAAGAAGAAATGAACGGCCCTTCGCCCTGCTCGACTTCTTTCAAAAATTTCAAATAATTGCTCTTCTGGGCATAGCCGCTGATGTTATTAATGACGAAACTGCCCGACTGGCCTGACTCGATATTGGGAGTCAAAGCGGTTCCGGAAAGGCCAAGCGGATTATTGAAAACCGGATTCAGCCCGGGAACATTGCTTTGATAATTGCCGAAGTAGGCATTGCTGTCATAAAGGTTTGAGCCTTCATAAGCGACTTCGGACTGCAAATAGCCGCTGGCTGGATTGAGCAGGCAGAGACCGGGGCGGATGATGGAATTAGCCTGGAAATCAGGCAGACCGGGGCCGTACCCGTCGTTAGTCGAATCGCTGAGGCCGTCGGCATTAACTACTTGGATGGCGCCGGTCTGAACGCCGACCGGAACGACAATAATTATCTGGCTATCGGTCCAAGAATCAACGCAGGCCGGATTGATTTCCGTAGGCTGACGGCCTAAAGTAGGGCTGCTGCTGCCTAAGAAGACAACCTGGCTGCTAGAGCTGGCATAGGCGCCGAAATTCTTGCCGGCAATGGTCAACAGGTTATCCGGCGCCCCGTTCGGCGAGTCTAAATTACAAGTCAAAGCGCAGTCACTATCGGTTGCGCAGGGCTGATTAGGATTATCTTCGCAGAATCCGCCCGCCGGGCTGACATCGAGGATAACAGGCGGGCCATAGCAGGTGCAGGTGTCGACATTGCAAGTCAGATACTCAGAACAGCGGTTGTTGTCCGCCTCGCAAGTCGGCGTATTAATGTCCGCATCGCAGGGGTCGCCCATTTGGCCTTTGGGCTTGCAGCCGCAATCGGCGGCATCGCAGAAATCGCTGGGCGCGCAAATGTTGTTTTCTGCCTGGCAACCCGGGTTGGGACTGACATCACAGCTAGCTGGGCCATTGCCGCTACAGTCAGAGCCGATGCAAGCGCCCCAGCTGCCGTCTTCGCAAACCATGTAGCCGCCGCAGCCGCAAGGGGAAATGTCGCCGTCGATACAGCCCCAGCCGCCACCGCTGCCGCCGCCGAGCTTGGAAAGGACAAAAGTGGCTATGGCCCAAGAGGCTATAATAATAACTAAGCCGATAACTCCGTTCTTGAGTATCTTCTTGGCTCGGGAGATCTTTTCCTCTTCGCCGCCGGAAGTCATCCAGATGACTCCTCCGAAAATAACAAAGCCCACGGCAATGACGCCTAAGACGCCCAGGGAAATATTGATTATCCGGCCGGCAATCGTGCGCGGGTCATCGGCGCTCAGGCTCCCGGCCAATCCATTATTAACCGCCTCAAGGCCGAAATTTTGAGCCAAGGCAAATCTAGCTCCAAATAGAGCAAAAGCCAGAAGGAAAAAGGCGATGACAAAGATTTTTTTAGTTCTGTTTTTTGTCACAAGCTTATGAGATTATTGGCAGTTGCCATCTGGCCCCAGGACGGCACTCGGAACGCCAAAACAGCATGAGGGCAGAGACGGGGTGACGGCGCAACCCGGCCCGGCGCTGGGCTTATAGCAATTTTGATATATGTCCTTAACCCCGGAACCGACTTGGGGCTTATAGGTCACGGACTCCTGGAAGGTCGAATGGAATATTTTGGAGATGGTGGTATCCGGTTCGCCATCTAGCGGATTTACATCCTTATTTTCATTTAGAATCCAATAACCGAGCGGGGAGGGGGCGGCGCTGCGCAGGTTGATCAGCTTATGGACAACCGAAGATGTGCCGCTTTGAACCGTCAGGCTGCCGGTACGCAAGGAGCTATTCATCATTAAAGTATTGAAGTTTATTTGAACAGGAACGGCTAAGCCCTGCTCGGATTGAGCCTGCTGCGGGCTGACAAAGCTTATTTGGGGCGGATCGGTGGCTATCTTGTCGTTAATGAAGAAAGACCAAGTATACTTATCCTTCTTATTTATGTTCTCATCCTTGCTCTTATTGTCGTCATAAAAATCTATCGGACCGTCGGCCGCGGTGTCGCGGTTGCCATCTAAAGAATTGGCGGCGGCGTCAATTAAGCCGGTGAGCAGGCTCAGATTGGCGGTCGGATAATTTATAGCATTCAAATCCTGGCAGGTGCGGTAAGGCAGGGGGGAGGTGGCGCAAGACTTAAAGGGATTATAGGCCAAACAGTCGGCATCGGTATCGCAAGGCTTAAGATCGGCTGAAACCAGCTCAACCGACAAATGGCTGTCAGCCGGCAAGCAATAGATTTTTTCGCCACAGCCGTTTAAGCCGCATTCCTGGTCGGAAATAAACTCAAGCGTCTTATAGCCGTTGGAAACGACGAATTTACCGGGCAGAAAATCGCCCACACAGGCTCCGGCTTGGCATTTATATGACAAACAATCGGCGTCCTGGCTGCAAACAGCGCCGTTGGCGCCGGCTGTCTTATCGGCATTAAGCACCCTGATATAGGGAGAAACTGTTTCGGCCGGCCCGGAAACAGTAATCGGATTGATAGCTTCATTGAAATTTACCTGGATCACGGAATTCATCGGCCTGTCTTTCTCGTCTTGGATCAAAGTTGTTTCTTCCAGATCAGTCCCGCCGGACATAGGCTGCAGAGTCAGGGCGGTATTATTGGAAGTGCTTAAAATTATATCGTTGCCCGCTTCCCCGGCGACCTTGGCTGTTAATTCTACCGTGCTGCCGACCAAGGCGGCACTCACCTGCTCGTGGCCGCTGAGCTTAGCCGCAATATTGGCCGCCTGGGCTCCCGGGGTGCAGGGGGACGGCACTAGAATTTTGTTGTTAGCAAATGAATCGGCAAAAATATATGATTCGTTCCCGACCGCCAAAGTGTCGGCCGCCTGCTCGGGATTAATGGAAACGGTCCAGAGGCTGCCGGCCGGATGATTTTCAGACTGGAAACTTAAATAATTAGGGAATACGGCCAAGCCGCTGCCGTCAAAATCTGCTACGCCCAGAAGCGTTTGGCCGTCTTGTCCGTCAAACAACTGGGCCTTGTTGGGATAATCGGCCGGAACGGATATGATGAAAGAGTTTAATTGGCCGTGGTAATCTAAGGATACCGCAGGACCTGAGGGCAAAACACTGATAAGTTCAGCCGGGGCATAGATATTGGGACAGGAATTGGCGGCAATCTCGCCTTGAGCGGCCTGCGCCGGCGTCAACTGCTGATAGACATCGCCGTCATCATCGGGCACGGGGAAAATACCGCCGTCTAAAACCTGGGGCGGGGTCAAATCCAAACTAGTATTAACTAAGAAGCTCCAGCTGAAATAATCGCTAGAACAGTTGGCAAACATCGAAACCCCGTCAACTTTCTTGAGCTGGCTGGAAAACTTGACTGAGTACTGGATACTGTCAGAAGGGGATCCCAAAAAGCTGAGCGGAGTCAAAACTAAGGTCTGGTTACCGCTAGGCATGGAGACGGCGATATCGGTCACATTGGTATTAGTTTCCGGACAAGTCGCATCCGGACAGCCGTCTCCTAAATCCGTCTTATAGACCTTTATCGCTGCCGGATTAATCAAGCTACAGCCGGGCTGGCCGCAGACGCAAGGGTCTCCTTGGCCGTCAACGCAGGCAGATTCTGGCAATATTGCCTCCTTGAAACTAATCATTATCGAAGTATTGCGAGGCACGTCAGTCTGGCCATTGGCCGGGTAAAAGCTATCCACAGTACAAGCGCCAGCTGCAGCCAGGCCAGGGTCTTCCAAGCCTCCGCCGCCGCCGAAATTACCGCCGCCTCCCCCGGTGGCTTGATACAAACGGTTGATTACGAAAGTAGCAATCGCCCAGGCAGACAAAATAATAACCAGGCCAATAACTGCATTCTTTAGCAAACGTTTGGCCCGGCTAATCTTTTCTTCATCGCCGCCGGAAGTCATCCAGATGGTGCCGGCCGCCAAAATAATCACCAGAGCGACCAGGCCAAGCAAGCTCAGCGCAATTTGAATGATGCGGCCGACGATAAACCGAGGGTCGGCCTGACTCAGGCCGATTGTATTGGCGATTGGGTCAAATCCGAAGTCGGCCGCTAACGCCAAACGAGCCGTGAAAGCTAATCCAGCGATGATGACAATACCTAAGGCTAAGCCTATTTTTTTCTTCATGTTTTGGCAGGGCCGTCCTTTAGCAGACGGCCGCTTCATGGTATAATCTAGGATATGTTTATTATAACATAAATAGGGAAAAAGAAAAAAGCTTTATGACCATAGAACGGGTGATTAAAAAATTCCAAGATAACCATCCGGGAACGGATGCGACCATCCTCCAGCAAGCATATGACTTCGCGGCGGCGGCCCATGAAGGACAAATGCGCAAAAATGGCGAACCATACATCCAGCACCCCCTCCACACCGCCTATATCTTAGCCGAGATTAAGGCTGATTTGGCGACAGTCGCCGCCGGCCTGCTGCACGACGTTCCGGAAGATACCGGGCATAGCCCAGAAGAAATAAAAAAGCTATTCGGCAACGAAATATATTCGCTAGTCAAAGGGGTAACCAAGCTGGGCAAGATAAAATACCGAGGCATTGAACGCTATCGAGAAAATCTAAAAAAGATGTTTCTGGCTATGACCAGCGATCTGCGGGTTATTTTCGTCAAATTCTGCGACCGGCTCAACAATCTCCGCACCTTGGAAAGCCTGCCTCCTGATAAGCAAAAAAGAATCGCCAGGGAAACCCTGGAAATATACGCTCCGATTGCCGGATTGCTCGGCATTAGCCGACTGAAATGGCAGATGGAGGATATCTGCTTTAAATATCTCTACCCGGATGAATTCAATGATCTGGAATATAAGTACGAAGTTGAAAAAAAAGTCGAGCGAAACCGCTTTTTCCAAAAAGTAAAAAGTATTCTGGCGCCGAAATTGAAAGAGGCGGGGATTAATTACGAAATTGAAGTCCGCTTCAAGCATTTATACAGTATCTACTGCAAAATGCAGAAAAAGGAGCGCCGTTTCGATGAAATATACGACGTCTTCGCCTTAAGAATCATCGTTGATACCATCGATGATTGTTATAAGGTCTTAGGCATCATCCACACTCTCTGGCGCCCTAAACCGAACCGCTTTAAGGATTATATCGCTGTGCCCAAGCCCAACGGCTACCGTTCTTTGCACACCACCATTTTCGGGCCTGAGGGCAAAGCGACTGAATTCCAAATCAGAACTAAGGAAATGCATGAAGAGGCTATCTACGGATTGGCTGCCCACTGGCACTATAAATCCCAGCAGACGCCTGAGAAATACAAGGCGCCGACTTGGGTCAAGGAAATCGCCGAAATCCAAAAGGAGGTTACCAACACCAGCGAATTTGTCAAAAAAATAAAGATGGATATATTTCGCGACCGCATCTTCGTCTTTTCTCCCCGGGGTGATGTCTTTGAACTTCCGGAAAAAGCAACCCCGATAGATTTCGCCTATGCCGTCCATGGTAACATTGGAAACAAGGCGTCAGGGGTAATTATCAATGATAAGCTCGGCCGCCTCGATCAGGAGCTAAAAAACGGCGATTTGGTGGAAATCATCGTTGAAAAAAACCGACAGCATCCCAACAAAGACTGGCTGAAATTCGTCAAGACTAAACGGGCCCGAGACCAGATCAAGCAGCGCGCTAGAAAGTCGGCCCTAGAAAACATCAAGCGGCTGATACCAGGCATGAAATAATCATAATTTAAAACACAAAGGCCGCCCTAATAGGGCGGCCTTTTTACAAACCATTCGCAGTAATCAGCAATTAACGGCGGTTAGTGCTTTCCGGAAGCTTGCCAATACGCCTAAGGTACTCATTTTTCTTGCCTAAAGCTAAAGACGTGAGCGCCTTTTTCTTCTGCAAACGCTTGGTTTTCTTTGGCTCTAAGTGCTGCTTGGATCTGGCTTTCTCCAGACGCTTGCTATTTTTGAGACCGCGCTTGAATTTCCTTAGGAAGCTCTCAAAGCTTTCTCCCGGCTTCCTTTTAAAATCAGCCATATATTCCACCTCCCTTTCTATTGATTAGCTTTTTCTCAACAATTTTGTCTTTCCTGGATAATCTTTCTTTGATTTTCTTAAAAACAACGGTTTCCTGCGTGCCCGAATCCATATCACGCATCAAAATAGTCTCATCCATTATTTCTTTCTTGCCCAAAATCAAGCTAGTTTTGGCTCTCATGGCCACCGCTTCTTCTAATTGCAGCTTCAGGCTATCGGAAGCAAAGGATTGACGCACCTTGAAGCCGGCCTGCCTGAGCTCCTCAAACAATTTCATAGCTTTGAGCTTGGCTTGATCGCCGAGCTGGGCGATAAAGATAATATCGCTGGCCTCTTCATCCTTAATTAAATGCTTGTCCTTCAGTTTGGCCACAGTCCTTTCCAAGCCGATAGACAGGCCGACGGCCGGGGTGTCTGTCCCGCCGAAGGAAGCAATCAAAGAATCATAGCGCCCGCCGCCAGCCAGAGACATCCGGCTGTTGGCCGCCCCCTCTTCATTCACCGGCCAGAATTCAAAAACGGTATCATTATAATAATTGAGGCCGCGGACAAGATAAGGATTAAAATTATAGTCTACCCCCAACTCATCCAGAAACTCCAAAGTCTTGGTAAAATGCTCGCGACTTTCATCGGAAAGGAAATCGGCTATCTGGGGCGCTTCCTGGCGCAACTTGGCGCAACCCTCTTCCTTGCAATCAAGCAGGCCCAAACAATGTTTGTCCAGACTCTTCTTGCAATAAGGGCAAAGCTTGGATCGCCGGCCTCTTTCACGATAAAAAGCCAATAGCTTGCTATTATATTCTTTTCGGCACTCTAAGCTGCCCAGGCTATTTATCTGCAATTGAAACTTAATTTGGAGCTCGTTAAAGAAATTGGCCGCCATGGTGATAAGAATCGCCTCGGCCATCGGCTTTTTTTCGCCGATGATCTCCAGGTCCAACTGGGTCGATTCGCGATAACGGCCGGATTGCAGCTTTTCATGCCGAAATATCGGCCCCAAAGAGAACAAGCGAGCCGGAACGCCGCTCTCTCCCAAATTATTCTCCAAATAGGCTCGAGCTATGCCTTGGGTGATTTCCGGACGCAAAATGCTCTTCTCGCTTTTTTCCCCTTCGACGAAATAGAATTCCCTGTCATTCTGCTTGCGGGTGGATTTCTTAAACAAATCAAAAGACTCCATTATCGGCGTCCTGATTGGTTGGAAGCTGTAAAGTCGGGCAAATTCCCTGGCTTTATTATAAACCATCTCATAAGCCTGGCTTTCCAGGCCGATGAAGTCCTTCATGCCCAACAGGCGGGGCGGAAGCTTGTCGGAGCGCCTTTCTGGCTTCTTGGCCTGATCTTGAGAGCGATGTTTTTTCTGTCTAGGCATAGTCGCTTAATTATATGTCGGCCAGGATTCAGCGTCAAACACTGTCCAACGGCTTAGAGGCCAACCGCGCAAGAGGACTTTCCCGGTGATAAAGCTTTTATCAACCGGACCGAAACTCCGCGAGTCCTTTGAGGCGTTACGGTTGTCCCCGAGAACAAAATATTCGTCCGGCCCCAGGTCTAATTTGGCCTGGCTCTGGGCGTCGGTTAAAAGATTCTGTGGCAAATATCCTTCGTTTAAAACCCGCCCTTCGGGATTCTGTTCATTATATATTACCACTTGGCCGTCTTTTATCTGGACTGATTCTCCGGGCAGGGCAATAACCCGCTTAATGAAATATTCTTGAGGATTGCGGGGATAGCGAAAAACGATCACTTGGCCGCGGACAGGAGCTTTGAAACGGTAACTAATCTCGTCGATTATCAGATATTCATGGTCTTGGAAGGAAGGCTCCATAGAGGCGCCTTTGACATAAAAGGGTTGGATTAAAAAATAGCGTACCGGGACGATAATAATCAAAGAAATGAAGACCACCTTAGCTATTTCCCAAACAAAGAGAGCGAATTTACGCATAAAAAATGGCTTTTTTTCAAAAAATTAGGAAAAATAAGCCGCAAATTTAACACAATAGCCTCTACTATATCACAATCAGACAAAAAAATCAAATTAGATTATTTGGCTAATATCAAAAAATAAACATCGCATCTCCATAACTGAAGAAGCGGTACCCAGCCTTGACCGCCTCGGCATAGGCTCTTTCTATCTTCTCTTTCCCGGCCAGGGCGGAAACTAGCATGAGAAGGGTGGATTTCGGCAGATGGAAATTGGTAATCAGGGCGTCTACTATCCGAAAACGGTATCCGGGACGGATAAAAATGTCTGTGGCAAAATTTTGGGCAGGATATTGTCCTGCTTGGTTTCTTATCTTCTGCCAATCTAATGATTCCAAGGTCCGACAGCTGGTGGTGCCAACCGCGATTACTCTCCCGCCTGATTTCTTTGCTTCTAAAACGTCTCTGATAGCCTGACGGCTAACTGAGGTCCACTCACTGTGCATCCGGTGAAGGCTTATATCTTCAGACTTAACCGGAGCAAAAGTCCCCAAACCGACATGTAAAGTAATTTTAACTATTTTAACCCCTTTAGACTGAATGCGTTTGAGCAGGCGCGGCGTAAAATGGAGCCCGGCGGTCGGAGCCGCGGCTGAACCGGATTTCCTGAGGTCGGCAAAAACCGTCTGATAGCTTTGCTTGTCTTCTGCCCGCCTCTTGTCCCGCTTAATATAGGGGGGAAGCGGCACTTGGCCGACTTTTTCTAAAATATGTTCAAATGCCTTGCCCGTCAAATTAAACTTTACATCCCAGGTATTGTCTCCGCGATCAGTTAAAAGTACGGCGCGCAAAGCGGCTGGAAAGACTAGCTCTTGGCTCGGCCTGGCCCGGCCTCCGACCAGGCATTGCCAATGCCCCCTGCCCAGGCGCCTTAATAAAAAAACTTCTATCCGGCCGCCGCTAGGCTTGCGGCCGATAAGGCGAGCCGGGAAAACCCGCGAATCGTTGACGACTAAGACGTCTCCGGGAGACAGAAAATTAATAATGCGGTCAAAGCGCTCGTGGCGCAATGCGCCTGTCTGCCTGTCCAACAACAAAAGCCGCGAGCGGTCCCGCGGCTTGGCCGGAGATTGGGCAATAAGTTCCGGCGGCAAATAATAATCAAAGTCACTCAACTTATCATACATACTAACTAGAACATGGCTCCGTCCGCCTTCTCCTGGCGCCCGAGGTGGTGTCTGGCCAAAGGCGTCGCCAGACGACCGCGCGGCGAACGATCCAAAAATCCCAACTGCATTAAATACGGTTCATACATGTTCTCTATCGTATCAATGTCTTCTCCGGTAGCCGCGGCCAGCGTATTAAGTCCGACCGGTCCGCCCTGAAACTTGTCAATCAAGGTTTCCAAAATATGGCGGTCAATAGCATCGAGGCCCAGCTCATCTATTTCCATCAGCTGCATTGCTTCCAAACATTGATTTAAGCTGACAGTGCCGTCCCCTTTGACTTGGCAATAATCCCTGACCCGCTTGAGCAGTCGGTTGGCGATGCGCGGCGTCCGGCGGCTGCGTTTGGCAATCTCCGCCTTGGCTTCGCCCTCCATCTCTACGCTTAAAATGCCGGCACTGCGGCCGACGATTCTTTCAATATCTTCAGGATGGTAGAAATTCAGATGATAGGTAATGCCGAAACGATCCCGTAGCGGCCCGGACAGAAGGCTGGCCATGGTCGTGGCGCCAATAATAGTGAAGCGGGGCAAATCAAGGCGCAGGGTTCGAGCGCTCGGACCTTTGCCCATAATGATGTCTAGGGCGTAGTCCTCCATCGCCGGATATAATATTTCCTCTACCGCCTTGGGCAGGCGATGAATTTCGTCAATAAATAGGATGTCGCCGGCCTCCAAATTAGTTAGGATGGCGGCCAGATCGCCGCTCTTCTCTATTGCCGGTCCGGAAGTCACCCGGATGCTGGCGCCGACCTCGTTGGCAATGACATGGGCCAGGGTCGTTTTGCCTAGTCCTGGCGCGCCATAAAGAAGGACATGCTCCATAGCTTCCTGCCTCTGGCGGGCGGCGGCGATGGCAATCTCCAAGTTAGCTTTTATCTTAGCCTGTCCGACATACTCGGCCAATGTCCGAGGCCTGAGAGACAAATCTAGATTATCCTCTCCCCCCTCGGCCAAAGGACTGGCCAGGCGTTTAGCGTCTTTATCCATAATATTGATTATACCTAAGCTTGGCGGAACTCACAAATGCCGTTGAAATCACAAAAACGGCAGAGCGGCGAAGGTTTGGGCGGAAATTGCCTTGATTTTATCTTCCCGATGTCAGCTAGAACGGCTGCTTTGACAGCCGCCTTTTCCTTGTCAGTCGGCAGGAAAGAAAAGCGCTGGCCGCTTTCCAGATAATAATAGGTAAGGCGGCCGACCGGCTGATCTAAAAATTCTTCCATGAATATCTGGTACAGAATAAGCTGCCGCTTGTCATCCGGGCCAAGCTTTTCTTTGGCCTGCCCGGTCTTGTAGTCGATTATCTCCAGGCGCCCGTCGGGCAGGACGTCGATCCGGTCGATTGTTCCCTTAATCGCATCTTCGCCAAGCTTGAAAGTAAAATTTTTTTCCAAAAATATTATGCCGGCCGGCGGACTCGCTTGAAAATCTTCCCAGAAACGTTTCAGGGCCTGGCGCCCCTTGGACCGATAGGCCTCCCTTTCTGCCTGGCTGGCGTAACCGTCGTTCTGCCAAATCTCTTCGTAAAGATCAAACAGCCGCTTCTCTGATAATCGGGAAAGGTCTGGGCCGGAAGAGGCTTGGATAAATAATTCGCCCTGCTTGGCAGACTGGGAAACAAGCGGTCTGAGGAAGGCCTGGAGCACCTCGTGCATGGTCTGGCCAAAAACCAAAGAGGCTTTATCCGCTACCGGCGGAATCCTGAGAATAAAAGCAAACTTATACTGCAAAGGGCAACTGGAAAAAGCGGCTAGCTGGGAAAATGAATATTTTTCCGGCAAGGGCAGAGCCGCTAGCTCGGCTGCGGGGCTTGGATTGGCCAATTCAGCCGCCGCCGCCAAAAATTCACTGGCGACCATATCCGCCGCTGTTTCGCCGTCTGCATTCAGCCCCATCTCGGAAATAAAGCGGGAAGGCTGCTTGGCTCTTTGTCCGCCGTAATCCTTGGCGCCGCTCAGAAACAAGGCGTCCTTGGCCCGGGTGGCAGCGACATAGAAGAGACGGCGCTCTTCCTGCAAGTGGCTGTCCGGACTGAGCTCTCCTTTTTCCTTGACCAGCTGGTCAGGGATGGGCAGTTTCTCCCCCCGAGTGATGGTTGGGAACTTCTTGTCTACCAAATTAACCAGAAAAACATAACGAAATTCCAGGCCCTTGGCGCCATGAACGGTCATTATCTTAACCGTATCATGGTCGGCAAAATCGAGCTTGAGCGATCCGGTCTCCCCGGCTTCCAACTCTAAATTCATCGCCTCCAAAAAATCGCCCAGCCGGGCATCCGGATCTTTATCCTCGAACTGCTTCAATTTTTGATAGAACTGATTGAGATAAGAAAATGACTCCAAGTCGCGATCCTGATCCAAGCCGGCAATCAAGCCGGAATCATAGGCGAAATGGAGAAAAATCTTAGTCGGCTTTTCCCGGGCCACCAGCTGGGAATGGCCTTCGATTAAACTGAGCAACTTATTTATCCTTCCCAAGCTTTCCTGGCTTAGGCTGGAAACGGAAGCGGCATTTTTCAAAGCTTCAAAGGTTGACCAGGCCTTCTTCCTCGCCAGCCGGTTAATTTCCACCATCTCTGCCTGACCAAGGCGGAAAGCGGCCATGTTCAAAACCCGAAATAAGGCGCTGGATTCATGATAATTGTCTAAAAGGCGAAAATAGGCGAGGATGTCTAAAATTAGAGGTTTGTAATAGAGGCCGCGCCAGGACATGAACTGGCGGGGGATATTCTGGCGGCCCAATTCTTTGACAAAAGCTTCGGCGCTGTCATTGGCCCGGACCAGAATGGCAAAGTCCAGCCAGCCGATCTCTTCCCCTCTTTCCCTAGCGGCTTGATAAAGAGCCTTTATCTTCCCTGCAACAAAGGCGACCTCATCCCGGGCGCTGAAGAAAAAACTGAATGATACGGGGTCTGCAGATTCCGGCTCGCTGTTGATTCGGCCCTTGGCCAGGAGCCTCTTGTCCAAAGATAGCTTCTCTTCCAACCGATAAGGATTATTATGTTTGATGAAATCATGGGCCCGGTCCAATATCGCCTGGCGGGAACGGTAGTTTTCGGTCAAAACGATATGCTTAGCCTCCGGGTAATCGGCTTGAAACTGCATAATATTGGATAAAGAGGCGCCCCGGAACTTGTATATCGCCTGGTCATCATCGCCAACTACCATTAGCTGACGGCTCGGTTCGGCTAAGAGCTTGATCAATTCATATTGGGCCCAATTGGTATCTTGAAACTCATCAACCATGATATAGCGGAATTTCTCCTGATATTGTTTGAGGATGTTCGGCCTCTCCCGGAAAAGCTTGAGGCTGTATGTTATCAAATCGCCGAAATCAAGATAGCCGCCGCCAAGCAAAAGCTGGTTATAGGTATGATAGGCGTTGGCCAACTCTTTAATTCGGCTGGCTTCGATGGCGGGTCCGGCTTCAATGGCTATTTTATTAATGCGGCCCTTTCTCTTCGCCGGTGCCCCGCCGTTTAAACGGCTATCGGCGTCATCTTCAAGCCCTTCGGCATAGGCCAGATATTCAGCCGGAGAAATATTCTCGTCTTTGAGGCGGGAGAAATGCTTGACCAGCTCGGAGATGAATTTGGTCGGGCTGCCAAGGGGGCGGTAATAATCCAAATCAAATTGATCCAGATTCTTTTTGATGAGCCCCCACTGCTCAGTTTCAGTCAACAACTTAAAATTGGCGCTTAGGCCGATATCCAGGGCGTGTTCCCGCAACAGCCTTTCCCCCAGGCCGTGGAAAGTGCTTATCCAAAGATCAAAATAGCCATAAGGCAAAGCCTTGTCGGCCCTTTCTTCCATTTCGC
>ERZ795059.823-NODE-823-length-37445-cov-24.931693_pt1 | contig 37445 bp, 35 predicted proteins | sample MGYA00375143_ERZ795059 | MGnify/ENA primary metagenome ERZ795059 (study PRJEB30188, sample SAMN05720168) | activated sludge metagenome | isolation source: Anaerobic digester | place: USA | collected 2015-01-07 ... | reverse complement strand
ATTTGTGTATATGTTAAAACTTGATGTTGTTACATTTGTATAATTTCCTGACCAAACATTTCCATTACTTGCATTGAATGCAATCACATCTGTGTCAGTTGCTGCTATTGTTGCAAATTGATTTGTTTTTGATGAAAACCAAGAATAACCATTTGACTTCTCTGTTATATCAGGTGTAATTGGGCCAACTGAAGATGATGTAAATGGCGTTGTGATTTCATCACCAACAATTGTTGAATATACAAATGTCCATTTTGATGCATCAGAAGGAAATATCAACATATTATTCAATGCCATTACATCAACTGCCGTTTGTTTGTGTGCAGTTTGTATTGTACTTGTGTAAGGATGTATTGACACAGATAAGGGTGTATACACTGATGCAGTGTAAATCATATATTTGAAATATCCCTGAAATAGATAGATTTTATTTCCCAATATCAATGTTCTGTATGGACCTCGACCATCTCCTGAACTGCCATCATTTGATGACGGAAATGTGCCAGCAAATGACCATACAGGATTTTCAGAATATGATGCTGACCAAATTTTATTTGTGTATGCTATTTGATTTGTGTTTGTACCATTTACATCACCAATTCCTGCAGCTGAACCACTCAATACACCACCATATGCATACAATTTATCACCAATTCTTATGACATTGGTTGCTGCAAATGGTACATCAGAAATGTATTCCCAATCTCCAACGTTCAATACTTCTGGCGTCCAATAATCTGTGTATGATCCAGTACCAAATCTAATACAATTTTCAACTGTTAACGTTCCACTTACAGTTACGTCTCCACCAAAAAGTGCCCTTTTGGGATCTGAAACATCACCAACAGTGCCGCTGACATAAAAATATACGTCAGTTTGAACATCTTCTGCAAATCTATTTTGTCCATCAATTGATATTGAACCGGTCGTTTTTTGTTGATTTGTACCAACTGTCCAAGCACCATCAATAACTTTACCAAAAATTGTCAAATACTCTCTGCGCTCTGTCAACAAATACATACTGATCATACCAGTTTGCATTGTTTCACCATCGAGTGTTGCAACATCCCAAGTGTACGCAGTTCCACCTTGGACTGCATATTGTAAATCAACAATATCACCAGAATTTAATGTAACAATTCCTGATAACACTGCATTTGGCTCTCCTGGAACACCTATCCAAGATACATTTTGTAACAATGTTTCTGTTTGTCTTCTCAGCCTAAGACCAAAATATTGACTATTTCCATATGCATTGAATTTTGAAAAGAAGATGTATTCACCATCCTGTGATACTGTCAATGATCCCGTTGTGTATGAAATTCCATTACTTATTTCAGAATTGATATAACATACATTATCAATGTTTGTCCATGTTGTTGCGCTGAATTGGTGTGATCCTGATGTTACACCCATGTATGTATTGATTGATCTTGATGCCAATGGTGTATCATCAAAACGTATATTGTATGCATTTCCAGGACCCAAATCAGTGTATGTTAATCCTGCACCAACTTGAATATAACGTTCATTATTCAATGATGCAGTGGCATTCAGAACAAGATATGATGCATCCTTATCTGAAGCATCTGTGGCAGTTATTTCTATTTGACCATTACTTTGCGTAACAATTTGGATATTGTTTCCAGCAACAAGATAACTTGTTCCATCTGCGAGTGTTTGCAATGAGCCACTCAATTGTTCAGAAACGATCTGCTGAGATGTAATATATGATGAAGAAATCAGTTGTGTGTAAACGTTGCCAGATGTGTATAAACTTCCGGTCAAAAATATATCACCAGTAATTGATCCACCTCCGCCACCTCCACCCGATGTCATCAATTTATGCCATTGACTATTGAACCAAAATAGAATGACAGAACCATAATTTTCTGTTATTTGTAATGTTGATGATGCATCAATGGTTCCAATGGCGGAGCTGATGTTGATATTGTAAAGTGCGCTACTGCCACTGACATCTTTCACAACAACCAATTGTCCATCCCTTGGAATTGATGGTAGAATAATGTTTATTGAACCGCCAAGTGGAATTCCACTGTTTGATACACAAATAATTGTGCAGTGTTCTGGAACATTGAACGTTGATAATGATTCATTTGCTGTGAATTCAATTGTTGACAGTGAAAATTTTCCTGTCAATGTAAGTTCTTTAGGTTTTTGTAATATTCCTATCTGAACGTCACTTGTTATTGCAACTCTCAACAATTCATCTGTATTTGTGTCTTTCACAAACACAAATAGTGAATTTAGTATATCATCATTCTGAGTACGCATACAAATTGGCCAATCTAATTATCATATAGTCAATTGACCATACTTTGTTGATGAAACATTGACTGTGCCAATGTTCATTATGTTAACATTGATGTCATTTCTATTCCTTGCTATTCCATCAAAAAATGGTAATGAACTGGTTGCATACATGCTGAGATTACTTGACCATGTATTTTCTGCCAGTGTTTCTTTCCCGTTTGTGTCAAAAAATTTGATCTGTATTGGAGAATTTTGACTTGAATTTTTTTTGTTTGGATTTATGTAAGAAACGCTATTTTGAAATTCAAGAAGATCTCTAAATTGTCCAAATTTTCCTCTTCTAAAATGAACTCTTGAATATGTTGGTAGCGCACTGATGAGACCATATTTCCATCCTCTGATTATTGGTGATAAGCCTGCATAAGAAATTGCATTTCCACCTTCACTACTGTATGAATAGAATTTTTCAAGTCGTTGAAAATTTGGAAAATGTGTTGTTGTTGAATATTTTGCGCTGTGCAATTGCATATCACCATATCCATACAGACATTTGAGTGTATCTGTTTCTGTTGCAGATGCTGACATAATTGTTTGAATACCAGACAATTCAGCATCAGATTTATCAATTGGAACAATTGTGATTGAATCATCATAATTTTGTATGCCATTGACCGAATTCACATATTCATCAATTTTTACTGCACCATATGTTGTATTGAATGGATTTGTACCTGTGAACCATACGTACAATTTTTGAACATTTATTGGCTGAATTTCTGCATTCAGATTAAAATCCCAAGATGCAATCAGATTTTGTTTGATTGACAACATTCTTCCAAAAGATGAATATCTATCAAAAATGAATGATTTGGTGAATTGATTGTCACTTGCTGATGTAATGTCAAAAAATATGTGTGCTGAATATTTCTTATCATTGTCATCAATGTAACTATTAAATGGTGACCAACCAGAATGTACTCCAATTTTTGCACCATCAAATTTTGCAATCTGTGATATTGATGGATAACATGAATCATACAATCTTTCATCATAATTGTAAGACATGACAGTATTACGACAATTTCTTGCTCTTTGCCAATTTGGTTGTGCTCTGTATGCTGGGCTGTATGATGCATCTCTTGCATTCATGCCGCCATAAATTTCAGGAGGTTGACCTGGTATCCAAGAATCAAATGTTGGATCAGTATCTCTGAACACCAAGCCTCTGTTCGCAGACAGTGCCATGGCTGGATCTGGATTCATCTGATCCCTCAATTTTTCATCAATAACTGGGTGTCTTATGTAATTGTCATATCCAGAACCTACGTAAGTAAATTTGTTTATGAGTTCAAATTGATCAATAACTGGTTCATCACCAATAATTGTTGAAACATATCCATTATTTTGTGTTTGGCTTGGAATAAATGTTTGTTTATCATTACTCAAATATGTTCCAAACAGTGTTATTGATATGTCACCTTTTCCTATTTTTATATCATGTTCTGTAATTGTGCCGCTAAACTCAGAATTGAGATCATTAATGTACCTGACAAACGTTGCGGATCCTGATAAACCGGTAACCGGTCCAGCAATTGCTGGGCGATATTTTGATATTCCGATGATCAATTTATCATTTGGATACAAAATGTATGGTGCAGCTCTGTCTGTTCCTGCATACGTTGCCATGGTGTAATAAACATTGTTGTATGCACTTGATGTGGTTGGTACACTCAAATTTATTGATGAACTGTACAAATTGTTCGTTAATTTGTAATGTTTTATTACGTTTTCATTCAATGCAAGATCACCACCCGTCGGACTGTACAGGTTGAAATCACCCATTATTGTAGAATTTTGTGCATACTGATTTTTGTACAATCCTATACCAGCTTTTGATCTGCCAATTGATGAATATGCATACACATTTGTAACTTTTGTTTGCTGAATTTCACCATCAAACAATTGTGTCACATTGTTTTCATTCAAATTGAATGAATCAACATTATTGATTAGAGAATTGACAGTTGAAAATTGTTTTTCTGCAGATGAATTTGTTTTAGTTGTACTTGCAAGATTAAACATGTTTGATACAATGCAACCATTGTCAATCTTTGACGTACAAAAAAGATTTACAGAACCTGTAAATTGATTTGAACCATCGTTTTGTACAACACCTTCAGGATCAATTCCAAATGATTTGAGACCAGTTGCAGATATTGTTGCATAACCCGGTTGGGCTTCACTACCACTCTGCTCAAGTATTATTGCATTTTTATTGATATCATTACTGTGTGTGAACGTACCTTTCAATATCAATTCTCTAGTTTTGAATTGATCACCAATTTGATTCATTAATGATACTGTTACAGCTGGACCTCCTGCAAGATATTGGTGTTGATTTGAACTCATGCCAACACTTCCTGAGTTTGTTCTACAACCAAAACATGTTCCATCAAAAAACCATTTTTTTCCTGCTTCTATTGGAACTTGTATCAACGCTTTTTCGACCAAAAATGGATGATCAAGATTTACTGTTATTTGTTCACTGTTTGTTGCATTGAATTTTTGATTTTGAAATATGCTGTTGTCATGATATTTTATCAGATTGTTGAAAATTTTTGCGCCAATTTTATTTGTTGTTGACGTTAATACAGTCACCAATTCATTGTTGTCTGCAAAATATTGACTGCTGGAAATGTGTGATGTTCCCAAAAAGCTATAGCCCTTTGCTTCACACCTATTGTTTGTTATTGTGTTTGCATAATATGGACTAACAATTGATGATGTCAAATCATTAATTGGCCAATTGAAAGTTTGTGTTTCTTTATTGTAGTAGTAAATGCTTGCAGTGTTTGATAAGAGACTAATTTTTGTATTGATTGGGAATTTGAGTTCTATTTTTTCTTTTGATGATAATGGAAGAGAAAATTGTGTCGTTGTGTCAATGAATGATCCGGATCCCCATGAACCAACATATTTTGATCCCATATCATTGAATGGTTGAATTGTGTCATACAAATTTGACCAATCATTTATGAATTCATCAGTTGCTGCTTTTGTAACAGAACCGGTCAATTCAAAATCGCCAGTGTACAAATTTTGATCAAGTTGTATGTTCTTTTCACCATTTCCATAAAATCTTTGAAGCGTTGTTGGGTAATTTACAACAATGTTCTGATCATAATTCAATGTTCTCAAATCATTGAATGGTCCATGATTATTGGTCAATAACTGATCAATCAATTTAATCTGTTTTCTTGGCAATATTTTTCTTCTATTGCATGGTGGAATGAACTTCAACACCATCCCTGATTTTGAAGTACCAGGCCAATTTGTGATGTAATCAACGTTTTTATTCCATGGAATATTTGTTGTTATTTGTGTCGCTGAATTTCCATCATAATAGTAATCTATACCAGTTCTGTATCCTGCATCCTGATTGTAGATTGCATTCAGTTGATCATAAACAGTTCCACCATATTTGTATCTTTTTCTGAATTGATCAACACCAAATTCTATTGAAAAATCTCTAAATTGTGGAATGCCATTTACGTGAACAACTCTATGATATTCATATGTAACCAACCAAACTCCGACACTGACTTGTGTTTGTGTTTCTCCAACAATTTCAGATGTTGATGTGCTATTCAAATTTGAGTTTGTTGTGTATCTGTATTCAATTATTCCATTTTCATATATTGCACATTCATATGTTATGACACCAAATCCATATCTTGGTGCATCATTTGTATATGTGTTCCATCTGATTAGAAGCCTTTTTCCAAATGATGAATGACTATCATAACAATAGTGTACACCATGATATTCAGGATTCCAATAGTTTGGTTTTGCTATCAAACCATTGTATATTGGTTGAATTGATTTTTTATCTTCAATGTAAATGTTATCTGCAACAATTGGTGTGCCACTAACATCAACAGTTGGATAACTACTCAATATTGTATCATATGTGTTGATTGCGCTATTAACATCACCTGGATACCATACCATCAATGCTATATTCACCAATGTCGATGGTGATGCAATGTTTGAATATCTTGGATTTGATAATGTGTTCTTATCATTGATTAAAATTGCAACTCCAGCATTGGTTACAAGAAAATTTGAATACTTTTCGCCATTGAATTCAAACGTGAAACCAATTGGTGTTTTTTGACTGTATGTATTTCCAGTTAAAGAATATTCTCCACCACCACTAACCTGACCGAGCCAAGAACCTGCTGCTGAGTTTGTTACAAATTTTTGAAATCGATTCCATGGTACAGCACTCAGACCACCGGCATTGTATTCTTTTACAAGAATGTAATCATCAATATTTCTTGTTGGTGCTTCTCTTAAACTTGCCGGAGTTGTCATATCAATATCCTATTCCACCAAATGCAATGCTATCGCCAAAAGGTGCATTATCATACATAAAACCTGTTGCAGCCATTTTTTCTCCAATTGGGACAGAATTTTCGTCACCATATTTGAGTGTACACAATACATTCAACACATCATTTTCAACGTTGATGTATGGAATCATTGATATCAATTTTTCATTGCACACATCAATATATGTTTCAACTTTTCCTCTATTTACAAAGTTTTCATACTGTTCAACATCATAAGTTGCAATTCCATTATTCACTTGAATAACATCCAAAAATGGTTCTTTGTGATTGTGTGGATTGTATGGATAACTGTTCAAAATAAATTCTGATGACCCATATGCATCCGGATTACCATCTTCAAGTACACCAATTACCTTGTCTGTTGAACCCACTTTTCTTTGCATATAGAGCTCAATAATGCCATTGAATTGTGCTGAAATTGTTGGAGTTTGTGGATCAGGTATGTATTCAGGAAAAGTGTGCAAATTTATTGCAGATTTCATTTGTTGTGTTAAGTTTATGATCACTTCTGATTTTGGATTGTTTTCTTCATCAGAATAGTACATTCTGAAATCAGCATTCAAATCCTGTCCATACTCACAAATGAAACACTTATGTCCTGGTTCACCTGAAGTTATGTGATATAAACCCATGTCAAAATGTTTCATTAGTGTCAATTCGACACCCTGTCTGAAACGATCTATGGCTGATGTATCAATTGAAGAACTCATCAATACATTTGGTACAGTTTTATTTTGTAATATGTTGCCAAATGAATCATCAAAGCTTGGTGACCAATTTGCATACTTCTGATCAAAGATTTGTTCTGTCATAATGTATCATTTCCAATTTCAATGACTTGAATTGCAGATTTTATGTCTGACCTTTCATTTTCACTCAAATACATTTCATTTGATGTGTATGCAATTCTATTCCTCTCAAGCATATGTGATTCGACAACAAATCTTATCCCATTGTACGTTGTCTTTTTGGGTATCAATTGATTTATGAAATTTCCAACAGTTTCATCAAACCATTTGTAGAATTCAAAAAACTCTTTAAACTTCAACCTATCTTTTATTCTGTTGAAATATATATCTCTCAAATTTTCAATCATTGGATATTCAGAATTGTACAAATTTTCTGGTGCTCCTAGAGCGTTATCAAAATAATCCAATGATGAGAAAATGTTGATGATATCGCGATTTAGACTGTCAATAAGAGAAAAATCTATTGACAATCTTGGATCATCTTTTATGGCTTCATTCAAAGCAGTTTCATAAATTGGGGCTGGAAGTGCCCATGGTTCATTGATATTCTCTTCAATTGTTCCCATTATTCTTATTCTTGAACCATTTATTGCCTCATCAAAACTTGGTGACACAATGTTCTGATACATGATATCAGCGATCAATACATCATTCATATCAGAAAAACCAATACCATAAGATGGTCCAGCTGTCTCTGAAAAATCTAAAAATGTAATATTTCCACCAATAGAATTCTTCACATCCTGATTGCATAAAGTATTCAATCTCAACTTTTGAAATGATCCACTTGACGTTGTGTTGTAATTCCAATTTATGTTTGGATCATTTACGCCAAAAGATAGTGGATTTCTTATGTGTTCAATGAATTCATTATCATCAACAGTCTTTGACCAAAATCTTATATTTCCTTGTCTACCTATAAATTCTGATGTTCTCACGTCTTGTGACAAATTTGCGTCATTCAAATTAGTCCCACCAGACATTTCAACAATGTATTCATTACCAATCCTAATGTGTATACCATCAGCATTCTTTTCACTATCAAGTTTTCTGAATGATGATGAGATGTATTGTGTGTCATCATATGGATATTCATCAAAACTCGATGATATCAACAGGAGATGTTCAATATCACCGCCAGATTGATTTCCAAGTTTCAAATACACAGATGAAGATTGAATTGGTAAATTTGCTTCATCACTTCTCACTAATCCAAAAGCATAATTCCAAATTTTTCCGTCATTAAACGTTTCACCAACAGGTGCTGACAATGTCAATGTTAACATATCCGCATTTTGTGAATATGCTGATTTTATGTACAGATTGATTGTATCATCATTAACGTTATACACAAGATTTGAATGCAAAATTTCAACATTTGATGATCCACTTGACTGCAATCTTACTATTGATTGATTATTTTCAACAGAATTTATTGAAAATAGACCTTCTAAACACCATGAACCAGATGTATACATACCATTTGATGTCAAATTTTCTGCTATTTGTGTATCATAAGGCCAACCTGGTTCGACTTTTTTCCCAATTAGAGATGGTCCCATCATTAATGATCCAGAAATGAAATCAGTCATTGCAACTTGAACTGTTTTAAGTTCTCTTGATCTTGAAATTTCTCCACTTGTTTCTCCACCATACTCTTTTATTCTGAGAGTATTGTCTGGATCAATGCCAATTGATCTTAAGAATGTTTTTATGCAATATTGGGTGCCCTTTGATCTCACAATTGATGGAAGATTTGTCAAAATTCTGCGCATCAATTCATTCTGAATTGATTTTATTGACTGTTCATAATTTCCATAATCTTCATCAACGTTTTCAGAAAATAGAAATTGATCAGTTGTTGAATTGTTGAAAATTGAAGGTAAAGTTATGCCAGATGAATTTGCATACCATTGCAAAAAATTTGATGGTATCGAACTATTTTTGTCATAATCAACAAAATTGAGTGAATTGAATTTGTCAGCAAACAATTTCAATTCGTCAAAATACTTTGCCCAAATGTACAAAAATGATAACATTATTTGAACACTTGACATTTTTCCTTGACCGGGAATTCCTTCACCTGAATAGAGATCACCATTTCCATCGAGTGCATCACTCTTTCCTGATTTGTATGCACCCTCAAGAAGATAATGTTGTGGAACCAATTTTGATATCATGTTTGGATTTGCATCATCATACAATGATGCGCTGGTCATCAGCTCAATATTCAAATTTGATACATCTTGATTGTATGGGAACAGTATAACGTTTGACAAATATCTTTCATTGGTAACATTACTGTGTTGATCCAATGATGAATTTTGTCTCAATAAACTTTCAGATATTATACCTGACTGATATATTGCATTATCATTTGAAAAAAAGTTTTGAATGGTTGAATGTAAAGAATTTCCAGAACTATCAAGTACTATAGCATTTACACTATCATTTCCTGGACCTATTGGCGGTTGAGGTTCATTGAATTTATAGTACAGTTTCAAATCATCTGTTGCAAAGATATTCTTTTTTTCATAATTTTTCAGTTGTGTAACTGATCTCAAACTGTGAAATATTCTGAATTCATCCAAGGTTGCGTACAACGTATCCAATGGTGTTATCACATCAGTTTCTGTTGTGAATGTTGATCCTGATCCAATCAGGAAATCATCAATATCAATATTCAGTTTTCCAAATGTATTTATCGTCTTGCTATCATACAATTCACAATTGTTCCACAATTCAATTGCATTGTAATTTTGTAATTCTTTATTGATTGCAATGTAAATGTGATTGAATTCATTTTTCACAATGGGACATTGCACAGAAAATCTGTATGAACCAGAGTATATTGAAAATTCTGCATTTGTTGTATCAGAAATGTATGAAGATGATCTGATATGAAATGTATAACCTTCATTGAGATTTGTGTTCTGTTTCTGAAAAACAATCTGATTGTGCAATGATCCAGTTGATATAAACAGTTGCATTTCAAATGAAATGGATGTATTTGCATTCTGTGGATTAATCACAGATTGTCCAGATTTATCTTTTGAAAACTCAGGATACATTGCGCCTGCGTAATCTTTTACTTGTATGTAAGAGCCACTCTGAAATAACAGTTGTCCAGAATATTTTGGAAATTGTTCCAATACGTATTTATCATATCCTGTCAAACCATCAATGAATTTTTCAAATTCTTCCCTCGTTCCATCAAATGGATAATGATTACAGATCTGTTCAAATGCAAGATTTACTTTTGCTTGTGCAGACATAAAGAATGTATGATTTTCAAACTTTGACCAATCCAAATCAAGTTGTTGTGTTGATTTTAATGGTGAATTTTGATGTTCATACAAAAATGATGTTGACAAAAAATTGTCAGTATCAGTGATTTGACTTAGTGACAATTCCAGTGGTTTTGAATTTGCAAATGCAAATTTGATGAAATCAGGGATATATTTTTGAACAGCCATTCTTGGCTCTAGATATCACTCAATGCTTATCAGATACCTTAAAGAATGTTGAACAATCATTGAATGTTTTTTGCATTGCACCACATAAAATTGCAACATCAATTGTGTATACATTGTCTTTAGGCAGCGATGCAGGTGAAAACATAAAATAATTTCCATTGACATCTGTGCTCATCAGTGTTGAATTATTTACAAAATCAAATGGGATGATGATATCATTTGTGTACACATTCCTAATTCTGTAATGAGCAATTGGTGAAATTCCTGGATCATTGATGTATGTCTTCACAAGATTTGACATGATGTTCTTGTCAACAATGTGTACTCTAACTTCCACATCATCACAATCACTGTCATACTGTTCATTCAATGAATAAACACTGACAACATATTTTGACATGTCAATTTGTGAATTTGATCTCTGATTATCATTGATCGTGACATTTGTTCCAGAAAGATATGTTATTGCTTGATCATTTGAACACCAAATTGGTAGCATTTTTATGCTGCCAGATATCTGTTGCAATGTTTTCAATTGTTCTGTTTTTTCAATAATGAATGATGAGGTATAAATTCCAATACGTTCATTAATGCCATCATTGAATTGACTACCAGAAAACAATAATGTATACATTCCACCAGAAATTGGCATATCAAATTTTAATGTCAAACAATTTGATCCAGTTAATGTATCATTTCCAAATGTATTTGTTAAGTTTCCATCACCATCATAGTTGTAAAAATAGAGAGTATTGATTACATCAAATTTGACGTTATTGATATCATTTCTGACTGCATCATTCCATTGAATATACAATTTTGGATGTAAATCACCATTATAGGCAGTGCGTGATGCAAATCTTTTTACAAAATAGTTGTGTTGATCACTCTCTTCAATTTCACCTAATGACAATCTGAAACCAGAGTTTGGTATATCATTTGTCAAAATTCCTGAGACAATTTTTGTAACATCAATCAACAAATTTTCTTCACCAGTTGTGAAGTATTGCGTACATGAATAATCATTAACTGCAGATGATGAAATGATATAGTCAACATTTTCATTATTTGATCCGGATGCATTACAACCAGACAATATCCAATTTTCACTCACTGAATTCTGAACAAAATTTGCTGCATCATAATCACCATAAAAAACAATATCTCTTCCAAGTCCTTCATCAAATGATCTTGATAGTGGATATACTGTGGTCGTAAAATTTCTTGGACAAGTTTGACCACCATAAACATCATACAATTTCAAATAACTTTTGAAGTTATTGTTGATATTGAATTGCGTTGTGTCAACATTTGTCAAATCAAAATGTAGCAATAATCTTGATAATTCATATCCATTCTTTTCTGAATACAATTTGAACAGATCGAGTGTACCTGCAGATCCAACATTTGATCCTGATTTGATAACATTTCCAATGACTCTATTGGTTATGTATGTATCCTTATCTGCATTGAATATTTTGATCATTATGTGACAACCTTTCCAATGATGTCATAATTTGGATATTTGATTTCAAATATTGATCCAATTGGAGGAACAATTACATTATTGATTGTGTTCATTGGAATATTGAATGATACGTTACTGTATGTTCTGCTCCCAACATTTGTCACAATATTGTTGATGATCAAACTGTTTATGCTCATAATTCCTTGAACATTTGATATCAAACTCAAGATATCATCTCTAATGATTGGTTGATCAATTGTGAAATTTTTGATGTTGAAATAATCTTTCAATCTAATCAACACTTGTTGCAACACAAGACTTTTATTCAACAATGGATCAATCATAACTTCAAAATTGCATCCAATGTTGATTATTTTTGCATCCAATATATTGAACGTATCTGACAGTTGTCTATAGGGTGTTAGATAGTTTTTCAGATTCTCTTTCAATGTATCAGGAGATATGACCAATTGTTGAGAATCATTTCTTGATATAACATATATGTTGCTTGCTTGTCTATTATTTGGATCTGGATGTACAGAAGTTCTGAATATTCTACCAAATGTTGTTGGTAAAGAATAGATGCGAGCAATAACATCGGGTGCTGTCACCATTCTTTCTTGAGAATTTTTCATTAATGGTATCAATTGTTTCAATTCATCAATTGTCATCGCATCTTCACCACCAGATGCATCATCAAGATTTGTAACCTCAGTTGAACCTCTAATCGCTGATGCTGTAGCTGATGAAACATCTCCAGGAAATGTCATATTCAACAACTTAATTGATTTGATTGAATCATTTTTTACAGAATGATTGAGACCTCCACCATATCTGTATGTCACTGTCATTGTTGTGTTGGTGTTGTAAACACCCAATGTTTTGCTGTTTAACATACTTGATGGATTGATTGCAATTTTTGAAAATGTTTTTGTATATGGTAATGAAATTGCAAAACTTGTTGGATCTGGTAATGCATCATCTTCAAAACTTTCTGCATTTCCACCACCTAAGATTATTGTTGTTTGTCTTGTTGCCAATGTTGTGTCTGTAACATAACGATATGGTACAAGTTTAGGCTTAATTCTATTCTTTACAAATGCAGCATCAGATTTTGTGTTCAGAACACTCAAATAGATTGTGTCATCTGTCAAATTGCTTACTTCATAATAGTCATTTCCCAAATCATCCTTCATTGAAATGATTTCAGAAACATTTGGTTGTTCAAGAGATAAACGTTTAAATGGTACAAATTCATTACCAATTGTAAACGTTTCTATTTTTTCTTTTCCAGAAATTGCTTCACCCTCTGCAGAAAGAATGTATGATTGTGGAACATTATTGACTGTTTTGTCAATAATATATTTTGCTTTTAATGTTCCATCTTGATTTGTATCATTGAAATTGATATCATCTTTCAATATGAATTCAACACCATTATCTGCAGAACAAATTGTATTTGCTTGAATTATTGGTAATGAATTCATGTCTGGACCATTACCATTCTGATTTGCTGGGACTCTTACATAAAATGTCAATGGAACAATTGCGGGGGCTGCTCCCTGAATTTTTACGCCTGCAGTCTTGAGTAAATTTTCAATATTTCCATATTCAACTGCAGTGTCATAACTCAATTCACCAAATTGATGATCAAGATAGAATGAAAATGTATCACCAACATATGAAGCAAAATCCAACAATAAACCACCAAGTGATGCTTCTGAAAAATCCTTGATCTTGTCTGGATAATAGAGTTTAGCATATTCCAGAAGCTGTTCTCTGAATGCGTTGAAATCTTTTGCAAGATACTTTCTTTGACGCACTTGAGTTAATCCAGTTTTTGTTGCCATTTAAGATCCTCAAATGTAACTATATTCTCTGTGCAATCAAACAACTTTCAATGTTACCTCAATCATTTGATTTGAAGCATTCAACGTTGGCACACTGTAAGTTATAATCAATTTTATGTTTGCTGTATTTCCATCATTAAATTGTCTATCAATTGAAGAAACATAATCCTCAAGATTGATATATGGCATCCATTTTGTGACAGCATTCTTTATTCTAACAACTGCTTCATTATCAAAATTGTCAAGTGAAGTGAATTCAAAAAGTAATTGACGTAAATTTGCGCCAAATGTAAATTGTCCCAATCTTTCACCCCAATTTGTTAAGATAAGATTTCTGAAATTGTCTCTAACCTGATCTTTCAATGAATAGTTCATCAAAAATAGATCATCAGTTGTGCTCAATTGCAAAGGGGTCTTTATCCCAATTGGTATTGCAGTTTTTTGAACATCATGTTCAATCTTTTGTTTAATGGTTGTACCAACACTTTTGAAATCAATTGTTGCCATTTTACAATTTACGTACCAAAACATTTATCTGACTTTTGATCAGATCATAGATTTCATCATTCAAAGTTTTTTTCAATTCTTCAAGATCATCAAGCCTATCTTCTCTATCCTGAAAACTTTTTGATGTTGAAAGAATGTGTGTCTGTACACTCTGCGTTAAACTCTTGATGAGAGTTTGTATTGCCATTCTGATTTTGTAATCTGGCAAATATGTCATCAATTCTTCAGTCAGAATAAATTCTTTTAACTCATTCTTATTCATTATCAATATCTCTCAAAACTGGTTTTTTGTATGCTGCAGATGCATAATCACCATTCAACAACTTTTCAAACATTTCTTCATACAACGTGTTAACTTTTTCACTAAACTCATTCAGCGCAGTAATTATCTGGTCTTCCCAATATTCACGACCATAACGTATCATTGTTGGATCTGAATCATCAAATTGATCTTCAAGATTTATTTTCATTGCATGACGTAAATTGTCATATTCATCAAAATCTTCAAGAGTTGATGCCATTTCTTTCAAGATTTTTTTTGCTTCAATGATAACCTTTTTCTTGTGCTGTACGTTTTTCATGTATTTAAGTATTTCATCATTTTTTTGATAGGTTAACACTTGAAAACGCAAAATGCAATTGTCTAATCAACTCTTCTGCTTTCAATCTGATCTGTTCTTTTTCTTCATCATTCACTGCTCGTTTAATTGCAGAAATGTATAGTGGATCATTATGCAATATTTTGATCAATTCTTCTGGAGTCATATCGTGCCCTTTACACAAGAAATAACATTGTTGCTGCAGTCTGAGCTATAACACCTGGTCCAAGAATGCTTCCAATCAGATCAACTATCATCATGCCAATGATATCTTGCATAAATACAATCATTGTTGCAGATAACAATTTTGGCATGATCAGCAGTAAACCAACCTTTTTGAATACATCAAGAAATAGGTTCAAAATGAGATCAATAAACTTTCCAATCAAACCTTTCAAATCAAGTGTCATGAGTGACGCTGCAAGTGATGGATCAAATATTCCCAAAAATATGTTTGGTAATGATACCAACAATTGTTTCAAAAGATCACCAATAATGATAAAATCAAAATTTGGTGTTGGAATTTGTGGAATTGTGAATTGAGGAATTGGTGGTAGTGATGGTAATCCTGTTATGAATGATTTCAATAGATCAAGATTGATGTCATATTTTTGTGCAAATTTTGGTAACAGAGGAATTGATGGGTAAGCAACACCAAAATCTATCAAAAATTGTGGAATATCACCAATTTGAATGTTGATGGCAAAATTTGCAGTTGGATCAAAAAATAGTGGTTTTGCAGGTTGACCACCATTTATGTCAAGAAACTTGACAACTGGCTCATATATGTTTTTTATGAAGATTTTTACATAATCTCTATCAGCATCTTTCAAATAAGGTAATGACAATGATGCAAATGGTGATGGACTGAACCAAAAAAGTTGACTCATGGCAAATGGATCTCCTGACAAAAGAATTTTATCAGGGTCAGATAGGAGTGGCCCACCAATTGGTGGAAATTTTGTGACAATACTTGACCACTTTGCTCCACCACCATTTTCATTTCCAGATGTCATCAACAGTGCAACCTGTTCTGCAAATGCATTGATTGCAGATTGTGTCAGTTGATCATTTTGCAACATGCCAATTGTTGTCAATATTTTATCATTTGCACCCATTATTTGATCAGAACCTTTTTTGAAAATTGTCCATTTTGACCTGCAATACCAATCTGAGCACCCATTGTGTCAACTATTGGTTGTGCAGAAATATTACCTGAATTTGCTTCTACACCAACCGGTTGACATAATACAGCAAGATTTGCATCATCACCACCAAGTTTCAAATATCCCAAATTTGATGGTTTAAGAACTATGTCACCATTTGTTTTCATTGCAATAACGCCATAATTTTCAACGTTATCTGATCTGATTTTGTTCTGTTTGTCATCCTTTTCATCCCAACCGGTTACAACAAACTCAATATCAGATCTCACTATTATTCTGACTTTATCAGTCATCAATGCAATTGCAGGATCACCCGTTACTTCATCAACAATTTTTGCCAATTCAATTCTGTCGCCACCTTGAAATTGTCCATTAGAAAGTATACTATTCAATTTTTCAAGATCAAATTTCTTATCAATAGAACATTTTTGTGATGTCAAAATTCTTGATGCATCATTAATGTAATCCGGATCACCTTCATGTTCATTGATCTGTTCTACGCTCTTATCCAATTCCTCCATACCAATAGAATTTTTTACAGTTTTTCCGGATGTTGTGGATGTTCTTCCGGCACCAGTTACAATGTCTACTGTTCCTGAATCTTTATTGAATTCATCATCTGGAAAAGAATTGACGGTCTTTTCACCATCAATGTCATCATATTTTGCAATTGGACCACTTCTGTCCTTTCCAATTACAATTCTTGCATTTCCAGTTCCTTCAATGAGATATTCGCCAGGGCGCTTTCTGTATCTTGGAATACTTTCAATTGGTGACAATTTTCCTGCATCAGTTTCTGTAATGATCTTTTCAAATATGTTTTCATCCTCTGATGATATGACTGCAGAGTTTGCATCAGTATATCTTTCACCATTGTCAACGAATGTTCTGCCATTTCTGAATTCATATTTTGGTTCGTCTGTTCCCTGAAATTTTTTCTTCAGACTTGGTGAAAATGATTCATCATACATTCTTGGATGATGTGTATGATTTGCATCATCAACATGATGAGGGGCTGTTATTTTGCAAAACCAATATCCAATATCAATTTGTTTCAACCCAAATGCTTCAAACATTACCCAAATTTGTTCACCTGGAAGGGCTGGCATTGATAATTGTGCAGGAAAGAATGGATACAGCACCATTGGCAATTCAATTGCTGATGCATTTCCATCCAATGCCCGTGCAGCAATCAATGAATTTCTTGGTGCGCTGTAAAGATATTGTGGATTTGAAACGCTATATTTTTCAATTAGAGAAGCTATTTTTTTTTCAGATAATATTGTTGGATCAAACAACGTTTCAAGAATTACAAATCTATAAAAACTTGGTGGTACAACATTTGTACCAGCATTCTGTCTATTTTTTGCATCAATGACTTGGGCTGCGTTACCCTCAACAAGATGTTTTGTTAGATCATATTTGTTATTCATTTACTTTTGAGTAAATATCGTCAGGATCAATTTCATTTTCCTTTTCTTGAACCTTAGTAATCAGTTCAGCAAGTTTCAATAATTGATCATTTGCTTTACTCATTCTTTCAATGTATGTTGCCAATGTTTTTCCATGTACAGCATGCTCTGTTGACTGATCTTTCACTATTGACATCAAAATTATGAACAAATTGTGTGCATTCTGCCTGTCCCTAATTGCATTGATGTATATTTCTTTCCACAGACTTTTTTTCTTATCTTCAAGCGTTGATATATCATCCAACAATTTTGAAAAATCATGTATTTTTTGTTCTATTTCAGAATTTGTTGCATCACTCATGTGTTACCTCAAAATATTCCAAATTGACTATCAATCTTTAAGCGTCTATATGATTTTTTCAAATTTTGCAATGTAGTTGTCAACTGCTTTGGTGTTAATCCAGATAGATCTCTCAAATATAACAACAATGCACTCTTATTCAACAGATCAATATTGTCAATGTTTTCAAATATTGTTATGATTGAATTGATGCAAACCAATTCATTTTCTGTTTTGGATTGATTTCTAACTTCATACATCATTTCAATAATGTTTGATGCAGTATTTTTGCTCTCAACTATTACATCCTGAGAAGGAATTATTGAATAGTTTTCAATTGCACGTTGATCTGATAATGATAATGATTCACTGTCATCAATACTAACGTTCTTTTTGACTTTTTGAGCACGTTGTTTTGTCTTTATGATCAGCCAATTTTTTGCAACAACGTTAAAATATGAAAATGCATTTGTTCCTCTTGTCGCATCAAATTTATTCAAAGTTTCAAAAAGAAAATTGACACAATCATCTCTCAAATCATTATATGTGTCATGAAGTGATGTGAATTTATGAATATTGATCAAATTTTCAACCAACTTTACAAAAGCTGGCATAACATCTGTTACATAGATTGCATTCTTATCATTTATAGATTGTGTGCCCTGATATTTTACTATTGCAGCTTGTGTATCCTGATTAAAATACATTCTTGCTTGTCTTGCTTTTTCATCGCCATCTTTTCTTCTGCGACGTTTTTTTATTGGCTTCTGCTCAACATTAGTCATTTGTTGTGTCGTTTTGATTTTCATCATTTTCATCACTTTCAACCATTAAATTTGCAACAAGCAATAGGGCATTTATTGATTGTTTCATTTCAAATATGAATTTTTTCACAATTGGATCATCTATTAACACAGGTATTTGTGCCATTTCTGACAATATTCTGTATCTATCATTCAAAATATCAAGTGATTTTTCAGTCTGTTCTGTTACTTCTTCAAGTTTATCAAACAACATTTCAGATTTATGAAAAAACACATATGCAATCAATGATGCAGTGATTAACAAAATTGTTAACAGAATAACAACATATATCATAACCATTTACTCAACTTTTCAGAATATTGTGTTTTGATTGCATCAATATTGTACTGCTCTCTAATTTTTTCACCCAATTGCATTGCCCATTCTTTGGGTATTTGTGGAGATTGTACAAACTTTTTTATTCTCTTTTTGAAATCTTCTTCAGATGCTTGGGCCCATTTAGCATTTGGCATAAACAATTTTCCATCAATTCTTGTTTGGTGAATTTGTTGCAATTTGTAATCAATTTGAATGAACTTTCCAATGTTCAAAAATTCAGTATGGGCAGACCAATTTGTTGCAATTATTGGTAGATCGCATGCAGCGGCTTCCAATAGTGGTAATCCAAATCCTTCACCTCTTGTTAATGATACAAGTGCTTTAATTTTGGGATGTCGATACAGGGCTCCAATTTCTTTCTCCGTAGTTGTTCCATGCAAAAGATGAATTTTTGGATATGGACCTTTTCTGACTTCTTTCAAGAGATTTTTGAATATGTTTGTTGTGATATTTTTGTCAATTTTTGTATTTCTTGATATGTTTGTTTTTATGACAATACCAACATTTGGATCATCACTGAATGTTTCACACATCCATTTTAATGTATAGAAAATATTCTTTCTATCATTTTCTGGATTGTTTCCAGTTATTTGGCCAAACAACAAAAAATTGAACTCAGTGTCAATATTGAGATCAATTTTTGCATCATTATTCAAAATTTCATTTGGAAATGCTTCAGGAACTATTGAGCAATTTTCAACATTTCCAATGCTATTCATTGCATGCTTTGATGGAAAGATCACATGATCCATTCTTTTACAATGATTTAACCAATCTGGATTTGAGATGTCTGTTTCAATTGCTGCCGTCAGTCCAATGTTTGTTGTTGCGATTGAATTATCCCATTCATTTGGTAGTTGTAATTGTAATGAAACGTCAAATCCTTTCAAATTTGTTGATGATGCATCAAATATTTTTCCAATCATACCATCATACTGATTACGATTTAAGATCCATGGTGTATCTCCCCATGGCATTATTTGAAATTTCACATCATATTTTTTTTCATCCAATAACCACTTTGCCACTTGACGACAATGTACGCCATAACCAGACTGTGTCAATATTGGGCCACGTAAAAGTACACTTTTCATATTGAATTAACATTCCACCTTTTGATGTCAGAATTTTTCCAATCATTGATCAATTTTGTTAATGACATATCCCAATCATTGATTGTGTTTTTCATATTGAACTTTGTTTGTGCATTAATTTGTGCCAAATTACCAATTCTTTCTCGCTCACTCTGTGGTAATTTATACATTTTCATGATTGCGTCTGTTACTTTTTTATGTGAAACATAATCTTCATAAATGTATGGTATCATTTGATTTCCAACAAGTGATTTCACATCCGGTTCGAGTGCACAACCAAATTCTGTGCCTGTTTCATCATCAAATACTTGTTCTATCATTCCACCAGTTTTCACAGCAATCAATGGTTTTGCTGCCATTTTTGCTTCCAACAGTGACAATCCAAATCCTTCATTGAGTGAAACATTTATCACAACGTCACTCAAATTGTATATGACATTCATCTTTTGAAAATCAAGTCTTTCATTTGAAAAGACAACATTTTCATTCAATTTCAACTGATCAATTACTCTGTGTAAATTTGGACCTTCCTGATCAAAGGGATCAGTATGCATCAACAATGTTGCTTTTGAATGACCTTCAGAAATTTGCAATTGATCTATAAATTGACGCCATGAAACAAGCAAATCATTTGCTCTCTTTCTTCTTGCATTTCTTGACACAAACAGCACAATAAAATGATCAGCTCTATTTTGTCCCAAAAGCTGAATTTTATTCTGTCTATTCTGTTCTTGCGTTAATTGAAAATAGAGTTCATTTGGAACAGCATGAGGTATATAACCAACATTGTGTGTTGGCATATTTTCTTTCAACATATTGAAAGTCTGTTTGTTGATGCAATTGATCAGATCACAACTTTCATACAACACTCTGTTGAATTCTGGCCAGGGTGGATTGTCCCAAAGATGGTTGTATGCTATTGGACACACAGAATGTATTTCATCTTCCATTTCAAAAATGTGGATAAAAAATCTTGGGTCCGTGAACAATAGAACACAATCTGGCTGTTCTGTAGCAATTGCGTGGCGAATAAGATCTCTGGTACCAAAACCATCGATTGGTTTTATGATGAAATCATCATTCACTGTGACAATATCATAATTGTCATGTTTAACAGCTGCACCAAAACATTTGAAATTGTACCTACCAGTTTCAATCAACCCATTGATCAACCATCTTGCTTGTGTACCAACACCTGAGCTTGATAATGGGTGATCAGAAAACAATAGTATTTTGTTTTTCATCAAAAATATAGTAACACAATCATATGTCTTGGTTAATAGTTAATGATATGAAACTTACTGAAGATGTGCTGCGTAAACTTATAAAAGAAGCATATGAAGATGAAGGAATTGATTTGACTGAAAAACTTCAAGGTGCAATTCTTGAAATTGAAGAAGATTTGTATGGTTATGGTGATCTTTTCAAAAGATATTCAGATGAAAATGGATTACGTTTATATCAAGCATACCAATTACTTCTAAAACAATTTGAAGCTGTAAAATCTTGGGTTAAGTAACAGTTTCATTTACACCATTCAGTATTTTTGAATTCACACCATTTACAGGCATTGCGATTTTTTAGAGCAATGCCTTTTTTTACGGCACTGATCATATTGTTGACAACTTTTATTGAACGTTCTGTTGTCAGATCACCAACAGATACTTTGATGAATTCACAACGTTTTCCCTGTTTTGCTACCTTTTTCAAGAGAAGAAATCCACATTGAATATCTTTTGGATCAATATTCAATTTTTTTGAATAGAAATTTTTGTACAGGACCAATTGTGATTGGATCATTTTATCAGAACGTTTTTCAGCATTCCAACCCCAATTTGTTGTTTTGAAATCAATAATCCAATATTTCCACTTTTTTCCACTTTTTGTTGGAACCTTGATTATGCAATCAATAAAACCTTTGAATGCATGTTGTGGAAATTTTTCCAATTGCTCATACAATTGGTGTTCTGCATCAACAGGTTGCCAATCAGGAAATGTTTCATTCAAATATTGAGGTAATTCCAACAATATTGCTTCAATATTTTCTAGGGCACTTGTGAGTGTTTCATGAGGATGAGCATGCTCGAGCCACAATTGCTTGAGCATATTTTGTGCAATGGTTACATCCATTGTTCCGGAATTCAAGAAATTTTCACACCCAGCATGTGCTGATGTACCAAAATCAAGAATTTCACTCGGTTTTTGATTGTCAATTTTTTCAATGTGATGCAATTTATGACGCCAACTGCATTCAGACCATTCTTTAACTTCTGAAAAACTTACATGAGGTTTTCCAGTTATTAGATTTTCAAATTGCAATTCAGACATTAGCTTTTCTTTTCTGGCACAATGAAATCAAATTGAAGTTGCTCACCAACGTTTTTGTTGTCTTCAATTTGACTAACCGCACGACCCTTCAGTTTTTCCCAATCTCTTTCAGGACGAACTTCAAGATTTTTTTGCCATGCTGCGGACAACACTTTTGGATCAACACCAAGTTGTTTTGACAAAAAGATTAATGAATTCAAATCCTTAACAAAACATGAGCCAGCGAAACCAGGCAATAATCTACCGGTTCCATCATCTGCCGGCATTGGTCCTGGGACTTTCCAATGTGAATTACCCAATCGCTTATCAAGCGTTGCAAGCTCAACTATTCTATCATAGTCAATATCTTGACCGGTTTCAAGCAACTTTTCACAAACTTGATATATTTCATTTGCAAATGAAACCTTAACAGCTAAGAAATTGTTGATCATATATTTCACCATCTCTGCATTAACTGCTGATGTTTTATGAATTGGAACTTGAGGAAATGCCAACATAAACAATTCTTTAACCTTATTGATCCAAGGTCGTGGACCACCAAGAATGATCCTATCCTGATTTCTCATATCATTGAGTGCATTTGCTTCTGTAAGAAATTCAGGACAAAAAACTACATATAATCCTTTGTCAACAAATTTTTTGTTCCAATTGTCAACACTTCCAGGTGTGACAGTTGATTTGATCACGGCAATACGTTCACCAGAAACTGATGCCAATTCTTCCAATGCACCATCGACAATTGACAAATCACAACTTCCATCCATTTTCATTGGCGTTGGAAGACATACAAAATAGATACCAGAAAAATTTGTTTCTCTATTTTCAACAGTTTCGCACCTATCAATTAGGTTTGATATTGATGTTACATCACCTTTGTAATCAATTGGGATAGAACTACCTTCAACTCGCTTACCAGTTTTATCATATGTATAAACTGTTAAACCTCGTTCAGAAAGAACTGTCGTTAAAGATCCGCCAACAAAGCCTTGCCCAATTACTGCTACACTTGTCATATTGACATATTTCAACAAAATTTATGATTGTTCAAAAATCATAATCCAAACTTTGTCAAAAGAACCTGACCATAATCAACTTGTTCATCAGAATATGATCTGTCATCTATGAACATTCTTCTATCCATTTTTATCAATTCTTTTTCTGAACAATTGAATTCAATTTCATTAATCTGATCAATCAATACATTGCATTCAATATCACTCTTATCAAGCGTTTTTGTTGGAAGATGATAATCATCAAACAGCATCAATTTATTGAAATGATGTTGTGTCAGTTCCCAATCAGTTTTTGTACCATTGTATGTATGATCACCATCAATGTATATTAGATCATAATTGTCACAATTTTTCAAAGCATTGATTGAAATATCAGGGATGAACTCAATATTGAACCATTGACTTGGAAAAATTGTTTTGAGTGCATTGAGATGCTGCACAGTTTCTTGTGTTCCAAGATTTGGATCAACAGTTGTTATTCTGTAATCAACACCAAGATCATTGAATGTTTTTGCAGCACAAAAAGTTGAATACCCTCTTCCAAAACCAATTTCAAGCATTGATTTGCAATTGTATTTTTTGATCAAATTGCTGATCAGAATACCTCTTTCATAATTTGATCTGTAGAACATCCCAGTTGTTTTGTATAATGGGTGTGTATTTGTTCTGTGCCTTTTTGCTGTAAATTCACCTATGAAATCAAAATCACCCATATTGATTTCATCAATATTTACGCCAATATTTTTCAATTTTGTTTTGATATCAACAATCTTCATAATTCATCAATCAACTTTCTAAATTCATTATAGCCCTGTGGTAATTTCAAAAAATCTACATTTGGAATGTGTGGTTTTGCCAATGTAACATCATCATTTATTGCCTCTTGTGGTAAAACTATGTCTGCAATTCCAACGTTTCTTGAAACAACTGGAACATCAAGAAGTCCGCATTCAATTAGGGCTTGAGGTCCACCTTCAACTCTTGATGTTATTGGATACAAATTCAACATCTGATACAGATCATTTATGACATTTTGTTCAGGACGTTCAAAATAGTGATATTCTATTCCAAGATCATCCAATTTTTTCATAACATATTGTCTTCTCCAACCTGCCAAAATTACTTCCAATTTGAATTCATTTTTTCCCAATTTCTGCAATTTATCACATGCTTTAATGAACAAATCTGGACCTTTTTCAAGTTTTGGAGAGGTCAAATCATTGCCCTCTGTATCTCTCTGAAATGAGCCAATCAAAAATACATCATTTGGTACATTGTACTTTTTTCGTAAATTGATAATGTCATCAGTTTTGTACCAAATTTTTTGATTTGCCCAAAATGGAATTGTAACAATCCTTTTTGTTGTCAATTTGCTGATGAATTCAGCAGTGTGGTGATTTGCAGCATGATATACATCTGTTATGTCATCTCTCATCTGAAAATCATAACGTTCATTTGGGCCAAATTTTTCTGGGACGATGTGATGAATTGATGTTATCACTCTTTTCTGTTTCAGAAATTGATATGGCAATTCTTTCCAACGCCAATCTGATAATAACCATATAACATTAGCACTCATTGGATCTTTGACTGTTATGTCCTGATTATCAATTGACCATTCATTAACAAATCTATCACAAATCCAATTTTCATTTGCTGGCAATAACCAAACTCTATTGTGCATTCAGAACCTCATCAAAAAGTTTGATATACTGATCACAAACTCTATCCATTGAAATGTCATGATGTTTTCCCAAAGAATTTCTTTTTGGTAAATAACTCAATTGTTTTACATCAATTTGTGGTGGATTATCATAATCATACAATTCAAAATTGTATTTGACGCTATCATTAATGATCATACCATATTCATTCACCAATTCTTTTGTTCCACCAGTGTTTGAACAGATGACTGGTAAATCCATACCCAGGGCCTCCACAATTACATTAGGACAATGGTCTGCCCAAGCTAAATGGATCATCCAATCTGATTGTGAATAAATGTTTAAGCAGTCTTGGTGAGGAATTGTACCAGTGTAATATACATGTGGATCATGTGCATTCACATATGGATTTGAACCCAAGATTATAAGACAACTGTTTTGATATCCCAAATCATTTTTGATGTGCTGATAGCAATCAATATTTGCTTCAAGTCTTTTCTGACTGTGCCAATTTGATGAAGAAACAAATACAGTATCGTACTGTTTTCGTAATGATAGTTGTCCAAATTTGATATTTTCATCAGAAAGATCAATTCCATTGAGAATTGTTGAACACAATTTGTGTTTACCAAACCACTTTTCTGTCATCTGTTTATCAAAATCTGATTGAAATACACATGCATCAGTTGCATTGTATGTTTCAACAATGTTTCTATTCTTTAGATTGAATTCTTCAGGTTTAAACCAAATTCCATCAAGTCTTATTATGGACTTTTTTGCCAACCTATTTCCTGATTTTTCTATGAACACAAGAGACACATCTGCATTGTCTGAACTTTGCAACACATGATGTCCCCTTTTGAAGAATGCTTTTGCTAAACGTAAAGCAAAACTGTTGGGCCCAGTTCTGCTGTTGAAATCAACATTGTCAAAATGAATATTCATGAACGTCTTTTAATTTCAATGATGAATTGTTCAGCAAATGGCGTACCATTAAAAATGGTTGCAAGCATTGCCAATTCTTTTGTTTCAATGTTTTTTGGATCAGCATATGCATCAAATATGTTTTCATCCAACAGATCACTATTATTGTTGATTTCTATACTCAAATAGAACATTTGAGAAATGAGGTTCATGGCTTCATTTGTCAGTTCAATATTTGATCCTTTCATTACATCAACCATGGTATTGAAAATTTCACTGTATATTTGAATGCATAATGTTCTTGTTATTGGCTGTTCTGCTGTAATTTTTTTCAATTTTTCTGTCAACAATGTTGAAATTGATTTGAATACATTGTTCATGATAACATCTTTCTGCTGTTCAATTCTTCACTCAGATCATCATACAACAATGTATTATTCAACAATTTTATCAATTGTTCAAGATCTTGTGTTTTCAGATCTTTTGTTGAATATTCATTCATCATAATCAATTCTGAAATTTTCATTTCATTTATTTGCAAATTTTTGAAATACTTCATTGTTAACCACTTTATTGCAATGTCAGAAATGTACGTTTGATTGTTGATCAATGTGGCAGTTATTTCATTCTTGATTTCATTAAAGATTTTGTGCAGTGCAACATCTGGTTGCAAATTTTGTGTTGCAAGTTTTGAAACCTCTTGCTGCACAATGATTGGCAATGTTTTTTCGAGTGTTTGATTGAAAGTCATATCTAGATTTTATAGCATAATGATTTACATTGGTACAACAATATCATCGACATTGGAAAGTAATAGTCAAGACTTTTTCAAATCTGTTGAAAAGAATGATCAACATCAACATTTTTGTTGTGCAATAAACATGAAAAATTTGAAAACATTCATCAATGATCACAAATCATTCAATTTCATAAATCTTGACATCAAAAATGTTTCATCAAAATATTATGATGGTTGGCCTGAAAATAGACAAAATTTTGTTTCACTACAAACAGGTGAATTTGTTGAATATATTGAATGCGATGATGATGACGTTGTCATTTTTTGTGATTATGATATCACAATGCAAAAGCCATTGACAAACGCACACATCGAAATGTTCTCATCAATTGATGAGAATACATTCCTTTTAGAATATGATCATTTTCCACCAATCATGTGTTTACATGATTATTGTTTGATGTTTAAACCAATCTGTGGTGATCAAAAAATATTTGAACTGTTTCCAGAAAATATGAAATCATTGCATGTATACAATGCAGGTGTCATTGTTGCAAAATTTGGTGCATGGAAAAAATTGTGGAAAAATGTTTCAAATGTTTATTGCAACATATCAAATTTTAGACATCATGGCGCAATCCAATTTTTATTGAACCATTGTATGCAAATTGATGGTTTAAGAATACAAAACTTACCATTTGATATTCATAATGCTTTTTGGTTCAATGGCACAAAAAGCTATGAAAAGAATAGAAAATTGCATATTGATGGAATACCTGTTGTGTTTTCACATCACAAATTTATGAAAACATATTCATTCTGACTTGAGATGATATCCAATCATATGTTTTTTCTAAACCATCATACAATTTCATGCTTGGTGACCAATTCAATTCTTTCATAATCAATCTGTTGTCTGATGATCTTCCTCTAACACCTTGTGGACCATCAATGTGTTTTATTTTGAGAGTTTTTCCAGAAATTTTTATGATCATTTCGGCAAGCTGATTGATTGATACCATTTCATCAGATCCAATATTGATTGGGTTTTTGAAATTTGATGCCATCAATCTTTCAATACCTTCAAGACATTCATCAATGTATAAAAATGTTCTTGTTTGATTTCCATCTCCCCAAATTTCAATTTCATCACCACTGTTTGCCATGGCTACTTTTCTACAAAGAGCAGCGGGAGCTTTTTCTCTACCACCATTCCACGTACCAAGTGGACCAAAAATATTGTGAAATCTTGCTATTCTTATATCAATGTTTTTTGTCCTATTGTAGGTTGAATATAATCGTTCACTGAACAATTTTTCCCAACCATATTCACTGTCAGGATTTGCTGGATACGCTGAGCTCTCTTCACAATTTGGGTTATTTGGATCCATTTGATTATATTCAGGATAAGCACATGCCGAGGATGAGTAGAATATTTTTACCTGTTTATGCAATCTGCTGACTGCATTCAATATGTTCAAATTTATCATTGCAGAATTGTGCATAATTTCAGCATCATTTTTGCCAGTGAACACAAATCCAGCACCACCCATATCAGCTGCCAACTGATAAATTGTGTCAGGTTTTGAAAGAAGTATCATTTCATTAACTTCAAGTTGATTTCTCAAATCAACAATGTTGAACTCTTTACATTTCATTCCATATTCATGATGTTTGATGTCAACACCATAGACATCATGACCTTGCATTGTCAACTTTGTTGACAAGTGACCACCAATAAAACCACCTGCTCCAAGCACCAAAACCTTACTCATAAAACAAATAGTACTCTACTTTTTCAGATATTTGGCAGCCATTACACAACTCAATTTTGTTTTTTCATAACAATGATGTTCAAACCATTGTGTTGTGTCAATAATTGGTATTCTGTGTTTTGAACAAAAATAGTTGTATGCTGTCTGTTCACTGCAAGACCAAATTTTTACTCTAATGTTTTCACCTTCTGAGAACTTAACAATTGATGAAATGTCAACGTCAATAAGTTTTTGTGTCAAAATTTTCAATTCATCTTTGTGAGTATGAAATTTTTGTGGTAGTGCAAAAATACCCATATTGTGAATATCAAAATTGCTGGTGTTGAATGCTTTTTCAGCTGCATACTTTTCACCCCAATGCAATTTTCCATCTGAACATTTACGTTCAAATTTCCACATCAGTGCATTATCATCAATCAAATTGAACAGATCATCACAGTTTTTTAAGCATGTCAAATCATTATCAAGTTTGATAACATTTTCATGTTCACAAAATTCTTGTGAATAGTATTCAACTATGGGCCAAAAACAATATTCATGTTGTGACCACTTTTTTATCAATTCAGAATTTTCAACAACATTCAAATTGTTACAGTTGACATCATATTGTGAAATTTTTGACAATAACAATTCTCTATTGTCAGTTAAGACATCATATTGCGTTTTTTTATTGTGATTTAGTACTGTTGCTATTGATGCTGCAGCATACTCAAAAATGTTATCCCTATTTTTGTAACCTTCTTTTGCCCAAACTCTACCACTGGAATACATTTTCAAAAAATCATAATCAAACACAAGACTGATGAATTTGTTATTCACAACAACTCTTTCTTGACAAAGATTGCATCTCCCCAATCAAATTTTGTCATATTTGTTTCCATTCTTTTGTATCCAAATTGATTGAGATATTCTTCCAATTCTGGTAGAAGACAACAATTTTCATACAGTGTGTCTGTGTTGACTTCACTATAAATGAAATCAAATTTTGTTATGAGATTTCCAATACCTTTCAGAACTTTCAATTCGGCACCTTGAACATCCATATTCAAGAAATTGAACATGTTCAGATCAATATTCAAATTCTCATATATCTGATCAAAACGTTGTGTTTGCAATTTCAATACCTTATCAACTGTTATGTTTGGATAGTGCACAAGATGTTTATCAAGTTTCAGCATTGATGATGATGCCGATCTGAAATTGGTTGTTACATAAAAATCAACATGTTCTTCAGTGTCAGATAACAGAATATTGTATGCAACATTGTGATCATAAGTTTCAATATTCTGCTTCAGAATATTGAATGTTTCAGGATTTGCCTCAAACCAGACAACATTTTTTACATCACAATTTGCATATGCTTCTCTCTCTTCACCAGTGCATGCACCAACATGAATTATGCCTTTGATCTGCTTTTTGGGATTGTATTTTTCAAACAGATCTTCAAATTTTATGTACATCATTTTATGATCCCCCGAATGTTTGGATTTATGTTGTATTCTTTATGAAGATTTTTCAATTCATTTTCATACAATCTGTAATTCCATTTACCTTTTGATATTGCAGTACAAATATGTGGATATGCTTTACATTCATAATGATATTTTCCAATCTTTTTTTCATCATTATGGTATGTAAAAAGACCTCTAATGTTTAGGCTTGTGCAAGCCTCTGTCCAATGTTTTCCTTCAAACCACAATTTTGATTTTGCACGTTCATACAACTTTATGAAATCATGCCTTTTCCAGATTGTAATTTGCATTTGAAATATGTCTTGTACAAACTGTGGTGCTTCATAATAGTGTTCAACAATCAATTTCATATCATCATTGAATCCACACCTAAATGGTCTGATGTATGAATATTCTTTATGATTTGATAGAAAATCTGTGTGCATACTGAATGCATTCATATCAATTTTTCCAATTGCTGTATGATCATCTTGTGAATATATGATGTAATCATAATCAATCTGATTGAGTGCATTTACCCAATGTTTATAGTAATCATCATCATTCTGATATTTCAAAAATGTATGATTTTGTACTCTTGGATCAACATCTGAAATCACATAGCTGTCAACATTGACGTATTTTGTCAACTGACCAAAATGCATTGGCCAAATATCACAATATTTGTTGTTTGTGTATGTTACAATTGCAATTGACATGCGTTGTATTCATTATACAACTTTTCAATTGAAATTTTGATTGATAATTCTGTTTGATGATCAATCTCATTTGTTCTTGCACTATCAATTGCAGGTGTCGTTTTCATAATTCCACCATCAATGATCGACGTAAGCATATTCATTTGTTCAAATTTTGTTGAAGCATACTTTTCAAATCCTTGCAATACAGGTACTTGCATAATGTCACACAATTTTTCAAATATATCTGTTCTCCAAATTGTAGGTCTGGATGTATAATGCCAATTTGTTTTCAAAAACTTGTATGAGTTTACATCATTACATTGTTCCCAAATCAATTTTTGATTTGAAACTGTATTGTAAAATCTGATTGCATCAGGATTTTTTGATTTATTTGTTATGTCACAATTGTACTGATTGAAATTGTTGAATTCAATAATCGGCACTCTAACGCAAGCAACATCTGCATTATTTTTATCATCCAAATGTTTGATGCATGCAATCAATTTTTCATTTGCATCTTGATGCATTATGAAATCATCATAACAATACATCAAATAGTCAGAATTGTTACGTTTTGCTTCCCATAGTGTTACAAAAAACACTGCAATATCAAAAAAGTTTTCATTGAAATGAACATACTTTTTGAATGGTTTGTTTTGTAATGTTTGCTTTACGCATTCAATTGAACAGTTATCAACTGAAACACAATTGAATTTTTCAATGTATTTGAATGTATTGATGCTATCATTGAAGTGTTTTTGACGATAACTTTTGTTGGCTTCATTAACATACGTTAAATAACCAATTGTCAATTTATTGTGCAAATTTGTTGAAAAATTGTTCATAAAGTTTTGCAATATTGTTTATGTGAAATTGTTTTGCCCACTCATATGATCTGTTTGAAATATCCATTCTCAATTTATGATCACAAATCAACATTTCAAGTTTTTCAATGAATTCATTTTTTGATGTTATTGATAACCATGCATCTCCACCAAATTCTTCAAAACTTTTATATCCACTTGAAACAGTTGGAATTCCATATGATTGAAAATTTGTCAATTTTGCATTTGGTTTGAATTGATGTACATATGATTTATAACCACAATTTTCAACAAAAATTGCTCCAATATCAATTGTTTTCATCAATTCATGACATTCAATTCTTGTATTTGGATGTTTATGAACAAAATTGATATCATACTTTTTGCACAATTTTTCAACATCATCATATGCATCAAATTGATTCTGAATTCCAATGAAACCTAAAGTTTCAACATTCTGTTTCACATCAATTCTATGTTTTTCAAAATTGACAGCATGATGTGGTATCACTGATATACGTTCATCATCAATGAATTTTTTCATTTTCAATAATGCTGATGAATTGTTGACAATTATTCCATCAACGTTGTTAACATAATGCGACCAATCAATTTCATTTTCACCATTTGGATACTGTTTATGCTGATCAGCAACAGGTCTATCAAGAAGATCATAAACTATTTTGCAATTTTGGTGTTTCAATCTTTTTGCCAAATCAACATCAATTTGACGAATGAATATAACAATGGCATTATTCAATTTCAAGATTTCCTGTCTGTTCAAATTGATGTCAAAAAATCTTGAATCATTTATTACACCTGAAATTTGTATGCCTCTTATCAACCCAGATGTGCGTTCTTTCATTCCAATGAAAGCAATCATTTCATAACCTCAAACATATATTGTACTCTTGCTTGTGCTGTATGATATAGTTCAGCATGTTTCCAACAATCTGTCTGAATTGTTTTGAAAAGTTCATAATCTGATAAAACAGTTCTCAATTTCATATTCAATTCATCAATAGTGTCAAATTTGATACAATTTTTCATATCTTCAAAATCATGTGGCATTATAATATGCCATCTTTGGTATGCTGGAATTGCACCCTGACCTATAATTTCCCACAATCTTGCATTGCAATCACCACCACCCCATGCATCAATTCCAATCTTTGATTGTTTCAGATTGTTGATATATTCATCAAATTTGATGCCCGATTTTTTGAAAACTTTGTAATCTTTAAATTCACAATTATAGATTTGAGATCTCAAACCAGTTTGCAATTGACCAAAACATGTAAACAGATCATAATGACGATTATGATCATCAAAATGTGTGTTCTGCACAATACCAAATGGTAATGGCACTATTCCTTTATCAATGTCATCAGGATAACATTCTCTTTTAAAGTACCATTTACACCTTCTGAAAAAATGATCATTAATCCAGGGTTCTCCTCGCCTTCTTAATGCATTATTCATTGATAACAAAACTTGATTTGGTAATGGGTATGCAGTTGCAGTCCATTCACTACCATCAATGTATGCTACCTTTTCCCATGCATTTATATTGTTCAAAAGATTGTATTTTGGTGGTGAATTATCTCGAACTTTTCCAAAAAAAGCAAAAATGTAATCACAATCTTTTGCATATTGAATAAATTCATAATCATTCAAATTCTGTACACAACCATTACCAGAATTTGAAACCTCAAATTGTATATTAGCACTCTTTAAGCCAGACAATACAGTTGAAACAAGATAATCATGTTTCCTATCTGGCGTTATGCAAGCTATTCTCATAATGCATCAATTATATTCATGAATTCATTACAACATTTTTCAATGTCAAGATTTCTGTAAATGATCTTTTTTCTGTATTTGTCAATATCATTTGACATGATCTTCAGTTTTTGAATGAAATCATCAAAATCTTGATACATTTCACCATGATGTTTACATACGTCTACGATTGCACCACCATCTCTGTGATAGAGAACTGGTAATCCACAACTTGCACCCTCTATATGATGCATTCCACAAGGCTCATATCTTGATGCTGTCACATATATGTCACATTTTTGCAATTCTTTTCCAAGATTTTCACCATAAAGTGGCTCAATTAACTTTGTTGATTTTGGACGATATTGAGAATTATATCTTCCAATGTATGTGAATTCAAACTGATTGTTATCAGTAACAAATTGATCAATCTGATTATAGATGTCAAATCCTTTCATCCAATTGTCAGACCAATGATGTGTAACCAATCTAATCTTTTCATTATTGTGTTCAATTGGTTTGAATATTGACTGATCACAACCATTATAGATGACATGTGATTTCTTGTTGTATCCAAGTTTTATGAAATATTGTTGTAACCATTCACTGATGAAAACAACTTCATCAGATACATTCATTGATTTCATAACAACATTGTCAATATCGTTGGTGCCTTTTCTTGCGTCACATTCATTGACTCTGTACAATATTTTTGTTCTTGGATTTTTTAGTTTGTAATCATAAATTTCATTGATTGATAATGAACCATCACCATCATATCTTGGATCAATCATAAAGATAACATCAATGTCATTTTCAAAATGATGCACAACTTTGTGACCATGTTGAATCAAAAAATCAACCATCGCAGTCAAAAATTGTGATCCACCACCCCAAGGTGTTTTGCGAACATTTCTGTTGAAATATATCTTTTTCATACAAAATTTTCCCATGGAGCACCATTTGCAACATAACCACGATTTCTTATGAAATCGGCTTCCATTTTTTGGAATTTTGCATCATCAGTTTGAAACGTTTCTGGTTTCACGTCAATTGTGTAATGATACATTACCCTTGGTATGAAAACATTTTTTCTTGATTGATGAAGAACCGGAAGATAGAGGGCCTGATCTCCACAACGTTTTACTGGATCACCGTTGTGATTTGAGAAATTTTCCCATGGAATATTTGTAAGCAATTGTTTTCTGAATGTTTTGAGATGACTTGTTACCCATGGTTGAACATATACACTAATTCCCTCTTTTAGAGGAGCAGATATGTTGAAATCTGACATGTCCCAACGATGTTTTGACCAAGCACAATCACATCCAGTTTGTTCATAACATGCATTAAATTGATACAATGCATCCAAATCACAAAGATAATCATCAGCATCAATTCTGCAAATGATATCATCATCATTACACTGTTTAATACCATTCAGAACATTAACAGTTTCCCATTTCTTTTTGTCATTCCAAACTGTTATGATTTTGTGTTCATAACAGTTGAACTGTTTCAAAATTTCAATACATTTTTGTTTATGTTCTGCATCAGAAACATCATCAATCAGTACTAACTGCCAATTTTCATATGATTGACCAGCTAAACTGTGTAACATTCTTGCAAGTGTTTTGCTTGCATTATACATTGGTGCAATGAAAACAAATCGATTATTCATGATTAGTCCAAGAATTCATAATTTTGGGTTCAGATTCACTGATTGTAATCCAAGGAGTTGGACGATTAAAATCAATCCTTGTGTGAAAAATCCAACCACCAAGATCATTTTTCATTCTTGTGGCCAATTTTTCAATTTCATCATCTGTAACTTCTGACCAAGATTTTTCGAAAAACATATTATTTTCTGGTATGTCAGTTTGAACTTTGTTGAAGAGTGACATCCAATGTTTTGACCAATAATTTTTGTATGTGTGTATTTTTCGCTCAATATTGAACCATGAATAATGATAAATGCTTGGAACATTTTTGATCAAATTTTTTGCCCAATTTTCATATATTTTCAATGCTGATGCATTTCCATTCAATGCATCAAGACGAATTTTTTCAACATCTTGATGATAGAATGTTGCAAATGGAACGCTTTCAAATGTGTCACAGAAAATGTAATCACATCCATCAGATCCCAAAGAATAGAGCTCGCCATTTTCATCATATGCTCTGTGATTTTTTGGTATGCCATGTGTAATATTTGACACATTTCTTGACAATCTCCATTTCCATGGATTTACATCAACTCTAACCTTTTCATGACCACCCCAATATTCAATCACTGGCAATGCAATGAGATCACATTGTTCTGGGAAGTTTTTTGCAATATTTCTGATCTTTTCATAATCATGTTCATTAACAACTTCATCAATATCCTGCTGCCAACAATATTTCCCTTTACACTGTTCTCTTGCATACGCTTTCTGTTGACCATCAAACAATGCAAATCTTTTATCATTCCAATCCCTTTTTAGTTGTTTCAATATCAATTTTGGTTCTTCAACTGACCATTTTTGCAATTCTTCCCATGTACCATCAGTTGAACCACCATCAATGACAACAACTTCATCACAAAATCCCAATAGTGAAATTATTGATTGTCGCCAAGGATATTTTTGTTCAATACAATTTCTTGTTTGAGTATATCCTGACAAAAGAATGTCATTTTTTGCATCATTAACAGAATTCCAAAACACATTTTTTGCATTTGTAAGATGTTCAATCATGTCATGATTTTCACCATTGAACCATTGTTCATTTTTATGTTGAACATGATCATTGATGATCAGTTTACAATTGAGCATTTTTGCTTCAATTACCATTCTTGGACATGTGTCACCACCATTTGGCAAATAAACAAATCCTTCTGCTGATGCAATTTTTTTCAATGTTTCATCATATGAAAGACCCCAAATTATTTCTGGATTTATGTTTTTTGATCTGCACCAATTGAGTGCATTTTCATATCCTTTGACCCAAGATTGTGATCCAAGTACAATCCACCCAGATTTTTTTTCATTCTGTAATTCAAGTTTCAGTTTACTGATTGAATTCAGAGTATCATCTGAAAATACACTTGACAGAATGATGTTTTTTGTATTTGAAAGATATGAAAATCTTGTATGATATATGTTCTTTTGTGTTTCAGACATCCAAAACAGAATCTTTGCACCCTTATACAGTGATGCAATCATTTTTCCATGTTCTGAATTGTGACAATTGCATGGAACATGCTCTAAAAACATATGCTTTTCAATTGATCTGTGTACACAAAACTTGTAATCATATTCAATGACACAATAGTTGAGCATGCTGATAATGCTGGGGATTAGGTTATTGTTCATTGTTGAACAATTGCAGAAGATCCAAAATTTGTCCCTATTCTGCTCTATGATCTTTTTTGTGAGATTTTTTGCTTTCAATCTTGTGACTGAACTTGAACTTTTGGCGCTCTGTATGAGCGCCTCTGTGGTCAATTCTGCACCACCAGAATATTCATCTGCAAAAAGATCAGCAACAAAAATATATTCAGCTTCCTGTGGAATCTGTTCCATGACATCAAATAATGATTTTGAAAAATCAAACATAGTATCATTGTACGATCAAATGATCAACTATGTACAAAATAAATCACTAATGAAAAAAAGTTCCTTTACAAGTCATTTTGGGTTTGTAGATATCTATTCAGTGGTCAGTGGTCAGTGGTCAGTGGTCAGTGGTCAGTGGTCAGTGGTCAGTG
>ERZ795059.821-NODE-821-length-37549-cov-6.988185_pt1 | contig 37549 bp, 38 predicted proteins | sample MGYA00375143_ERZ795059 | MGnify/ENA primary metagenome ERZ795059 (study PRJEB30188, sample SAMN05720168) | activated sludge metagenome | isolation source: Anaerobic digester | place: USA | collected 2015-01-07 ... | reverse complement strand
AGTTTGGAATCCTCAAAAGGATCCTATTATTTTTCAGAAGTATGGGAAAGATAATTTTAAAGAAAAGAAAATCATTAATAAAAACCATCTTCAAAAAAAAATGGGATTTGATATTGCCGATTGTCCGCTTTTTGGGATGGTGAGCCGTTTGTCGCATCAAAAAGGCATTGATCTTATTTTAGACGTTTGGGAGGCCATCGCAGAAAAGGAATGTCAGCTTATTATTCAAGGCGTGGGAGATAGTCGCTACGAAGATCGTTTAAAGAAAATGGCTAAGACTCATTCTGGAAAAATAGTTTTTTTGCAGAATTTTGACGAAAAAATGGCGCATCAGATTTATGCGGGCGCAGACCTCTTTTTGATGCCGTCGCGTTTTGAGCCTTGTGGATTAAGCCAGATGATTAGTATGCGCTATGGGACAATTCCTATTGTTTTTCGCACGGGCGGACTTATGGACACAAGTATTGCTTTTAAAGGCCCAGCTGTTGGAGATAGCAATGGATTCGGATTTAATGATTACACGCAAGAAGCTTTTTCAGAAGTCATAGAGCAAGCCATAAAAACTTTTCATAATAAAAAAACATTTCAAGGGCTTGTTGAAAATGCGTTTAAAGCGGATTTTCGTTGGGATCGTTCTGCCCTTGAATACAAAAAAATGTACGAATGCGTGTTATCGGCTTAACAGGAAGTTTAAAAACAGGAAAATCAACCGCGGCTAAAATGTTTGCTCGATTAGGGGCCAAAGTGATTAGCGCGGATGATATCGCGCATGAGGTTATTGCGCCTTCGGGATCGGGTTATAAAAAAATTATTAAGATTTTTGGCGCAGGGATTTTAGAAAAAAAAAGAATAAATCGTAAGAAATTAGCGCAGATTGTTTTTCAAGATAAGAAAAAATTAAAAATTTTAGAAAAAATTATACATCCCATTGTTAAACAAAGAATAGGAGGATTTATTGACGCTCAAAAAAAGAAAAATGGCGTTATTGTTTTAGAGGTTCCGTTGTTATTTGAATCAGGGTTACATCGAAAAGTTGATGCCACGATTGTGGTAAAAGCTTCTCAAAATATTCAAATAAAACGCGCGGTCGGTCAATTAAAGATTCCTAAAAAAGAGGCGATTCGTCGTATCAAAGCGCAGATGCCTCTTAAGACAAAGATTCGCTTGGCGAATTTTATTATAGATAATGGTGGAACAATTAAACAAACAAGAAAACAGGTGGTGAAGATATGGCACGAACTGTCCTCAAAGACAAAAAAGTCACAGAACAAGAAAACGCTATAGAAACGGAAGAAAAAAATGTTGCGCCTATGCAACAACAGCAACCGCAATCGCGAAAAGATAATGTTAATATTCCAGCAGATTACGTGGACATTACAAAATTGAAAGATATGAAAATGTCCGAGATTACGAAATTCGCTAAGGATATGGGCATTCAAGGCGTGAGCGGAATTAGAAAACAGGATCTTATTTTTAAGATTCTGCAAGCGCAAGCCGAAAAAGCAGGGTTGATGTTCGGAGAAGGAACATTGGAAATTTTACCAGAAGGATTTGGCTTTTTGCGGAGTGTCAATTATAATTATCTTCCTTGTCCGGATGATATTTATGTTTCGCCATCACAAATCAGGCGGTTTGATCTTAAGACCGGCGATATGGTGAGCGGACATATTCGTCCGCCGAAAGAAGGAGAGAAATATTTTGCTCTTTTAAAAGTGGAAGCGGTCAATTATGAGAATCCGGAAAAATGTAAGGAGAAGATTTTCTTTGATAATCTAACGCCGGTTTATCCGAAAGACCGCATTGTGTTAGAAACAGTTAAAGAAGAGATTTCTATGCGTATTATGGATTTGCTGACGCCATTAGGAAAAGGCCAGCGCGCGCTTATTGTGGCGCAACCGTATAGTGGTAAAACAGTTCTTTTGCAAAAGATCGCGAATTCTATTATGCAAAATAATCCGGATAGTATTTTAATTGTTCTTCTTATTGATGAACGTCCGGAAGAAGTTACGGATATGCAACGTAGTGTTAAAGGTGAAGTCGTGGCATCCACTTTTGATGAACCTGCGGAGCGCCTTGTGCAAATAGCGGAAATGGTTTTGGAAAAAGCGAAACGGTTGGTGGAACATGGAAAGGATGTTATTATCCTTTTAGACAGTATTACGCGTTTGGCGCGGGCGTATAATACGGTTGTTCCGCATAGTGGAAAGATTCTCTCCGGAGGTGTCGATTCTAATGCGCTTCATAAGCCGAAACGATTTTTTGGAGCGGCGCGTGCGGTGGAAGAAGGCGGTAGCCTAACAGTTATCGCAACAGCTCTTGTGGATACGGGAAGCCGTATGGATGAAGTTATTTTTGAAGAATTTAAAGGAACAGGGAATATGGAATTGCAGTTGGATCGTAATTTGTTTCAGCGACGCATTTATCCCGCTATTGATATCAAACGTTCGAATACACGCCATGAAGAAAAGTTGATTCCTTCGGATGATCTGCAACGCATTTGGCTTTTGCGTAAAGCTGTTAATGACCTTAATTCTGCGGAAGCCATGGAACTTTTGATTGATAGAATCGGAAAATATAAAACGAATAAAGAATTTTTAGAAAATCTTAATAAATAAAACAGAAAGGTAGGAAGAGAAGATGAAGAAAGATATTCACCCTAAATATGAAGCCGCAACTATTGTATGTGCGTGTGGAGAAACGATTCAGACTCGGTCCACGAAGAAGAGCATCCATGTGGATATTTGTTCGAAATGCCATCCGTTTTTTACAGGAGATAAAAAATTTGTGGATACAGCAGGTCGTATTGAGAAATTTAAAAAGAAATTTAATAAAAAATCTTAAACATGCCATTAGAGAAATTCAAAAAATTTAAAGACCGGTTTTTAGAGGTTGAAAGATTGATAGCCGATCCAGCTATTATTGCAGATGCCTCACAGTATCAGAAATTAGCTAAGGAATATTCTGATTTGAAGCCTTTGGTCAATCTTTATAATGATTTGGAATCTTGTTTGACGCAGACTCAAGAGTTAAAAAAAATGCTTCAAGAGAAACATGATTCAGATTTTGAAGAATTGGCGAAAGAAGAATTAAAACAGTTAAAAGATAAAGAAAATGTTTTAATCCAAAATCTGGCATTTTTGACAAACCCTCAAAATCAAGAACCGGATAAGGATATTATCATTGAAATTCGTGCGGGAACAGGAGGAGAAGAAGCGAGCCTTTTTGCCGCGGATTTATTTCGGATGTATAGTAAATACGCTGATAAAAAAGGGTGGAAAGTGGATGTGATGAGTAGTTCTGCTTCCGACACAAAAGGTTTTAAAGAAGTTATTTTTGGTATCAGCGGTAAAGGGGCATCAAAATATTTAAAATGGGAAAGTGGCACGCATCGCGTCCAGCGTGTTCCAACCACAGAAGCCTCGGGTCGCATTCATACATCGGCGGCCACCGTAGCTGTTTTATGCGAACCTGAAGAAATAGAGTTAGAAATAAAGCCGACAGATGTGCGGATTGATGTGTTTCGCTCTTCGGGGCCAGGAGGGCAAAGCGTCAATACCACAGATTCTGCAGTGCGTTTGACGCATATTCCAACAGGATTGGTGGTTGTTTGTCAGGATGAACGTTCGCAGCTTAAGAATAAAGCAAAAGCGTTTCGTGTGTTACGTGCACGATTGATGGACAAAATGAAACAAGATGCCATTGATAAAGCTTCCCAAGATAGAAAAGCTCAAATTGGCACGGGAGATAGAAGTGAGAAAATCCGCACTTATAATTTTCCTGATAGAAGAGTCACCGATCATCGTATTGGTTTTACAACGCATCAATTGATGAATGTCATCGAAGGCGAATTAGATGAAATTACCGAAGCGCTTTTAAAGGCAGAATATGAGGCGTCTTTAAAATGAAAATAGAGGAGCAATTATTAACTCATCTTTTTAATTGTCGTCGTGTTGATCTTTATGCTGGAAAACGGACGTTAACGGATGAACAGATGCAAGTTTTTTCTCATATGAAATCACGGCTTTCTCAAGGAGAGCCGTTACAATACATTTTGGGCGCTGTTGATTTTATGGGCATTTCTTTATGTGTGGATGAAAGAGTCCTTATTCCTCGTCCCGAGACAGAAGAATTAGTCGTATGCGCGATTGATTTATTGAAACAGGGAAACGGGTCACAGATAAGATATGTTTTGGATTTGGGGACAGGTTCTGGCAATATCGCGATCGCGATTGCGAAAAATGTTTTAAATAGTTTTGTGACGACGGTTGACATTTCCCCAGCCGCGATAGATTTAGCTACATTAAACGCCCATGAAAATAAACTTAACGATAAAATACGTTTTATTTGCCAAGATATGAAGATTTTTTTAAAAGAAGAGATATTTCGCAATAAGTACGATCTTGTCATTTCTAATCCTCCGTATATTCCTACCGCCCAGATCGAACAGCTTCCCTGTGATGTGAAGAAGGAGCCGTTTATCGCTTTAGACGGCGGAGAAGATGGTCTTAATTTTTATCGCGAAATTATTTCCGCGGCGCATTTATTGTTAGAAGATAATGGATGCCTTCTTCTGGAAATTGGCGAGTATCAGGCCGAGGATATTAAAAAAATAGTTGAGGCATCAGGAAAATATCAAGAATGTTCTTTTCGAAAAGATAATGCAGGAAAACAACGGATAACCATTATAAAAAGGTAGATTGTATGGATAAATTGATCATCGAAGGTGGAAAATTTTTAAAAGGCGAGATTATGGTCAGCGGGTCCAAGAATGCCGCATTGCCTATTATTGCGGCCACATTATTAACGGATGAACCGTGTGTGATTCGCAATGTCCCACGGTTAATGGATACATCGACGATGATACGGCTTTTGAAATCGTTAGGTAAAGATGTGGAGTGGGGCAAAGATAATAAAATTTTAATTTCTTCCAACGGTAAACCGAGTGATTTTGCGGATTATAAACTTGTCTCGACGATGCGCGGGTCTTTTTGTGTCTTAGGGCCTCTTTTAGGGAAATTGGGTCATGCGAAAGTTTCTTTACCTGGCGGATGCGTTATTGGGGTTCGTCCGGTCGACCTTCACTTAAAAGGGTTGCGCGCTTTAGGGGCAAAAATTGAGGTTGAAGCCGGCTATGTTCTGGCCAAAGCGAATCGTTTAAAAGGAACGCATATGTATTTAGGCGGAGGGTTTGGTTCTTCTGTTTTGGCGACGGCTAATGTGATGATGGCCGCTGTTTTAGCTGAAGGGGAAACCATTATTGAGTCTGCGGCGTGTGAGCCCGAAGTAGAAGATTTAGCGGATTTTTTAACGGCGATGGGCGCGCGCATTAAAGGAAAGGGAAGTCCGCGTCTTATTATCACAGGGGTAAAGAAATTAAAAGGTGTTAATTATCAGATTATTCCAGATCGTATTGAGGCCGGAACGTTTATTTTACTGGCGGCTGCCCTTCGTAATAATAATATCGTTATTAAAGGAGCGAACCTATCTCATTTAATGGCGCTTGTTGATAAAATGAAAGAAGCGGGCGTGAAGATAACGGAAAATAATGAAGGAGATATTTTTGTAAAAACTTCGAAAAATTTAAAACCTGTAACGGTTACAACTTATCCTTATCCGGGATTTCCGACGGATCTTCAAGCACAAATGATGGCTCTTATGACAACTATTGATGGGATTAGCGTGGTCACAGACAGGGTTTATCCGGATCGCTTTATGCATGTCGCGGAATTAAATCGTATGGGCGCGAATATAAAAAAAGAAGGCAGCAACGCGGTTGTCCATGGTGTTAAACATTTATCGGGCGCGCCTGTTGTCGCGTCTGATTTACGCGCATCAGCCGCTCTTGTTATGGCCGGATTAACCGCTAAAGGAAAAACAGAAATACGGCGACTTTATCATTTAGACCGCGGCTATGAAAATCTTGATAAGAAATTAACACAGCTCGGCGCAAAAATTTATCGCGAAAAAGAATAAATGGCGCAACCTTTCCCCACCCCCGGGGTGGGGAAAGGTTAAAGGGAGATGGTATGATTTTGATGATCGATAATTATGATTCGTTTACGTATAATCTCGTCCAGTATTTCGGCGAGTTGGGCGCTGATTTACAAGTGTATCGGAATGACGCATTATCTCTCAACGATATTCAAAAAATGAATCCGAAGAAAATTGTTATTTCTCCTGGTCCTGGACGTCCAGAAGATGCGGGGATTTCTGTTGATATTATTAAGTGTTTTTCTGGAAAAATTCCGATTTTAGGCGTGTGCTTGGGGCATCAGGCCGTTGGTTATGCTTTTGGAGGAAAAATCATTCGCGCTAAAAATATTATGCACGGAAAAACATCTCGTATAAAACATAACAATAAAGATATTTTTAAAAATTTAAAGAATCCTTTTGAGGCGACGCGATATCATTCTTTAGTCATTGAAGAAAAGACGTTACCTGATTGTTTAGAGGTTATGGCTTATACGCAAGAAGATAAAGAAATTATGGGCGTTCGACATAAACAATTTCCTTTGTGGGGTGTGCAGTTTCATCCGGAATCGATTTTGACAAAAGAAGGGAAAAATTTGTTAAAAAATTTTCTTCATATTAATGGAGGGCATTAATTGTGAAGGTGTTTTTATGAGAACATTTATTGAAAAAATTAAAGATGGCGAAAATTTAACGCAACAAGAGGTTGAAATTGCGATGCACGCCATTATGGAAGGTAAAACTCCTAAAAATGATATTGCGGATTTTTTATTGGCCTTGCGTCATAAAGGCCCAACTATCGATGAGATTACTGGCGCGGCAAAGATTATGAGGCGATTTGTTGTCCCCATAAAAAGTTGTCATAAAAATATTTTAGATACCTGCGGAACCGGTGGAGATAGAAAAAATACGTTTAATATTTCAACATTGTCGGCCTTAGTCGTGGCTGGCGCAGGAGTTCCTGTCGCCAAACACGGAAATCGTTCTGTTTCGAGTAAATGCGGAAGCGCAGATATTTTAGAAGAGCTGGGTGTTAATCTTGATATTGCACAAGAACGTGTAACGGAATGTTTAAATGAAGTGGGGATTGCTTTTTTATTTGCGCAAAAACTTCATCCGGCGATGAAGAATGTCGCACCTATCCGTAAAGAATTAGGAGTTGAAACGATTTTTAATGTGTTAGGTCCTTTGACAAATCCGGCGAATGCGACACATCAGATTATAGGTGTCTATAATCGTGATTATGTGGAACCGTTAGCGCATGTTTTGAAAAATTTAGGTCTTAAGAAAGCGCTTGTTGTTCATGGCGGCGATGGGCTGGATGAAATTACGACAACCACCAATACGTTTATCAGTGAATTTAATGGAAAAGACGTTGTGAGCTATGATATTTCCCCTGAAGAATTAGGCTTTCCATTAGCCGAGTTAGCCGATTTAGTCGGCGGAGACCTTTGCACGAACCTTGACATTGCTCAAAGAATTTTAGACGGCGAACACTGGCCTAAGAGGGATATTGTTGTTTTAAATGCTGCTTACGCTTTATATGTTTTCGGAAAAGTTGACACTATTTCCGATGGCATTGAAATGGCTCAAGGCTCTTTAGACACCGGCAAGGCCTTTGAAAAATTACAACAATTAAAGGAATTTACCAATCGTGGAAGCTGATTTTCTTCAACAGATCATCTCTCATAAACGCCATATCATCGAAACTAAAAAGGAATATTTTTTAAAGTTAAAGGATCATGCCAGCTGTTTGCAGACACAAAAGTATCATGTTTTTAAAAAAAGCATTTCAGCGCCTGATAAAATAAGTCTTATCGCAGAAATTAAGAAAGCCTCGCCTTCTAAAGGTCTTATTCGTGAAAATTTTGATGTTCTGTCTATTGCAAAAACTTATGAAGAACAAGGCGCGGCCGGGATTTCTGTCTTGACGGAAGATAGATTTTTTTTAGGAAGCATATCTTATTTGAAAAAAGTTGCGGATTGTGTTCATGTTCCGGTTTTAGCAAAAGATTTTTTTATCGATGAAGGACAGATTTATGAAGCCCATGCGCACGGGGCGAGCGCGGTTCTTTTAATTATGGCGATTCTAAAAGATCATGAAGTAAAACAATTAATGAATGTCGCGCGGTCTTTAGACGTGGATTGTTTAGTTGAGGTTCACAATCGAGAAGAATTTTTGCGTGCTTTAGATTGTGGCGCTGAAATCATAGGCATTAATAATCGCGATTTAAAAACGTTTCATGTGGATCTTCGCGTTGCCGAAGAATTAATTCCGCAAATTCCTAAAGATAAAGTGATTGTCGTTGAAAGCGGCATTCATTTTTATGGTGAAGTAAAACGTTTTAAAGAATTGGGCGCGCAGGCGGTTTTAATCGGAGAAACTTTTATGAGAGAACAAGATATAGCACAAAAAATAAAGGAAGTGATGTATGGTCAAAGTTAAGGTGTGCGGGATAACGAATTTTGAAGACGCGTCGAAATCCGCGTTTTATGACGCGGCGGCTGTTGGTTTTGTTTTTTGCAAAAAAAGTCCTCGCTATATTTCGCCGAGTAAGGCCAGAACGATTATTGAAAAGTTACCGCCGTTTGTGACTCCTGTCGGAGTTTTTGTAGATTTAAATGAGCGTGCGGTACGCGATATTTGCCGTTTTACGCGTATTTCAACGGTGCAGTTTCACGGAGAAGAAGATCAGATGTATTGCAAGCGCTTTAAAGATTATAAAATCATTAAAGCGTTTCGTGTCGGAGAGTATTTTGATATTGAAAAAGTGAAAAAATACAAAGTAGACGCGTTTCTTTTTGATACATATCAAGAAAATGTTGCCGGAGGCACAGGAAAGACATTTAATTGGTATCTTTTAAAAGATATAAAATTTGATAAACCGGTTATTTTGTCCGGCGGCTTAAATCCTCTTAACGTAAAAGAGGCGATAGGGATTCTTAATCCTTTTATGGTCGATGTCTCAAGTGGCGTTGAACAATCACCCGGCATTAAAAGTCCAAAATTAATCCGAGATTTCTTTGAGGCGGTAAAAGCGTAGGAAGTTTTTTACAGCTTATAATTATGAGAAAGACAATTTCATGAATTTTTTTATTAAGATGGTAGTCCCGTTTTTGCCTGTTTTCGTTTTCTGCTTTGTTTATTTATTTTTTTTAACGATTTCTAGGCCCCAATTATTAGGATGGAAAGATTCTTTTTTAAAGAGTGCTGTCGTTTGGGCAGGATTAGTGGTTCTTAGCACTGAAATATTAAGTATTTGGCACGCGTTAAATTTTGAAAATTTAGTCTTTTTTTGGTGTTTTTTATTCTTTGGGCTTCTTTTTTTATTTTTTATAAATCGTAAAAAAGTATTTTCTATAGAAATAGAATTTTTAAAAAAAAGATTCCTTTCTTTTTTTTCTTTTTCCTTCGCAGTAATATTAAGTTTTTCCTTAGGGCTTCTTTTTTTGGCGGTAGTGGCCCCGCCGAATAATTATGATTCAATGACTTATCATATGTCGCGGGTAGAGCATTGGATCCAAAATCAAAGTGTTTTTCATTACCCTACTAATATTACTCGTCAATTATTTTCTGCTCCATGGGCAGAGTTTGCGATTCTTCATTTTCAGATATTATCTCGATCAGATTTTTTTGCAAATTTAGTTCAGTGGACATCTTTTCTCGGAGTTGTGATTGGCGTTATGGCGATAGTTGAGAAAATAGGTGGGGGGGGGTATATGTTCAAACTTTAGCGGCATTATTGACAGCTTCTCTTCCCATGGGTATTTTGCAAGCCACAACGACACAAAATGATTTAGTCTTAAGTTTTTGGGTCGTTTCTTTTGTTTATTTTTTGTTCCAAACTATTAAAAATAATAATCGCAGTATCCTTCCATATGTTTTTTTAGGGTTATCGGTGGGGATTGGGTTCCTCACAAAAGCTACAATGATTTTTTTTATTGTTTCTTTTTGTAGTCTGGGAGTGCTTCATTTGTTATGCAAAAGAGAATTCAAAAAATATCTGAAAGGATTTGTTATTGTTTTTTCTATCGCGCTTTTGTTTAATGTAGGGCATTTTTATAGGAATTATGATTTGGGACAGCACATTCTTATGCCGATTCCAGAGGTGTCAAAAAATGTTGTTAATGAGCGTTTTTCTTTTAAGGGAGGATTGTCTAATACGATGAGAAATATTCTCCTGCATCTGAATTCGCCTTTTGAAGAAATAAATAATTTGATTTTTTCTTTTTCAAAAAAGATTCATCAGTGGATGGATGTCGATTTTGATGATGCTCGGTATACTTATGGAAAAATTAAAGATTTTACTGTGAAAAATCATATTCATGAAGATGTTAGTGGGAATTTTTATCATTTTTTGTTTTTGTTTATTTCTTTCATGGCGATTTTTTTATCGAGAAAAAAATATTTTAATAATTTTTATTTTTCTTTCTTGTTTTTTGGGAATTTATTGGCTTTTTTTATTTTTTCTTTTTATTTAAAATGGCAACCATGGGGAAGCCGTTTGCAATTGCCTTTTTTTATGCTTGCGATTGCTTCAGTTGTATTATTGTTTCAAGATATTAAAACTCGTTGGAGGTTTATTGTAAATGGGATTATTTTTTTCATTGTTTTTTCTTCTAGTCCATATCTTTTAAAAAATCCTGCTAAACGGTTAATTTCTGCGAAAAAGGCTACTGTTTGGAATACTTCGCGAGAGGATATGTATTTTGTTTATCATGAGAGATTGAGGAAAAAAGAATATAGAAAAATAGTGAATTATATAAAAGACTCCAACTGCCATGAGATTGGCTTATTTGTTGGGGAAGATGATTGGGAGTATCCCTTTTTTGCTTTGTTTCGAAAAGAGCAGTATCCTGTTCACATAGAACATGTTTTTGTTAAAAATGCGTCTTATAAATATTCTGACTTTTTATTCTCTCCTTGCGCTGTTATTCTTAAGCGCGAAATATCTGAAATAGATAGAAAGAAGAACGAAGATTTTTTTAAGTTGAAAAAATATTATTCGGATTATTTTGAATTATATTTAAAGGAGTAAAGAATTGTTATTTTATATGAATCTTGTAAGTCTTTTATTTTCTAAGCGATAAAAATTTGTTATTTTTTAAAATGCATGTTATCTTTTGTTTAGGCCGATAAAGGTAAACCCGGGGAAACTCGGGGACACAAAGCCGACAGACCTAAATAGCGTAAGACCTAAAAGGCCCGACGGTTCCTTAAGTGGACGGGGCATACCACGAGATGTGGCGAGGCGGTTGATGAGCTAAATGGTGGCTGGGTTGCCGAAGAGCGAGGGCGGGAGATATCCGCATCTTTATCGGCTCTCTTCTTTAAAACGATAATCCCTTACATGATAAGGGATTTTTTATTTGAAAGACATCTTTTCAAAAATCCTTTTAAAAAAAATAAGCAAAAAAAATGAATTATGCTACAATACGAATTTATGAGTGAAAAATTAATGCGTGTGTATAAGAAATATGATGTGAGTCAGATCAAGCCGCATTTGATGATTTATGGCGATTTAAACGGCAGTTGCGCTAATTGTAATAATCTTAATGTGAAATTAACCGATATACAATGCCCCGAATGTAAATCTATTTTTAAATATATCGCTTTTCGCAATCCCAAGAATCATATCCCCAAAATTTATAAATTAATGGAAGAAAAGCCCGATATGCTGATTATTGATTATGATGATTATCATAAAGCCTTAGGGGATCAGAAAGCCAAGAGCATTTTTAATGATTAATCGGCCGCGTCTCATTCAAACACTGCAAAAAGTTGTTTCCTATAATTCTGAAAATCCGCCGGGAAATGAATTAGTCTTATCTCGTTTTATCGCCCAAGATATGAGATCGCTTGGGCTTGATGTGAAATTATATTCTTTTGCCAAAAATCGGCCGAATGTTATCGTCACATTAAAAGGAACATTTGAACGAGAAAAAGCGCAAAAACAAGCTCTTTTAATTACGCCGCATATTGACACTGTGCCGGCCGGAAAGGGATGGAAATATCATCCGTTAAGCGGTACTATTTCTGGCGGAAAAATTTACGGTCGAGGCACAAGTGATGATAAAGGAAATTTAGCCTCTTGTATGGAAGTCATGCGCGGTTTAGTTGAGGATAAAATAAAATTGCGTAAAGATGTGATTTTAGCCGCGACGGTTGATGAAGAAACAGGAAGCCATTATGGCATAAAACCGCTTTTGGATAAAAAAATATTACGTCCGAAAATTGCGCTTGTCTTAGATTCTGATGAAGGCGACGCGATTGTCGCTCAAAAAGGATTGATGCATATTCGGATTCAGATTTTTGGAAAAAAAGCGCATGGCGCGTATAATTGGAAAGGTGTTAATGCGATTGAAATCGCGACGAAAATTATTACGCAATTAAAACAGATGGCTTTTAAATATAAAAAACATCCTTTATTGCGGCCTCCGACGGTAAATATCGGGACGATTAAAGGCGGTGACAAGGTCAATATCGTTGCGGATTTTTGTGAGTTTTCGGTTGATATTCGTTATTTGCCTGGCATGAATCCGCGCAATATTTTAAAAGAAGTAAAACATATTATTCGGAAATATATTTCAAAATTTAAAATTCTCGTTGATGATTTACAGTTTCCGTATGAAATAAGTGCGGAAAACTCAGCTGTAAAATTGTATGTGGAAACAATCAGAAAATATGGGCTTAAAGGAAAATTAAAGGGAAGCGAAGGCGCGACCGTGATTACATTTTTTCAGGAACATAAAATTCCAGCATTTGCATCAGGCTTTAGCGCCAGCGGCACCGCGCACGCAACCGATGAATTTATTCGCATGAACACATTATATAAAGGAACAAAAGCGCTTGAGGCGTTTATTAAAGAATATGATAAGAAATAAGAACATTTTTTTATCTGCAATAATTGTTTTTATGTGCTTTTGGGTTTCGCCGACGCAAGGAGAAGAAAGAAATTTTTTTGGTGAAACGATTTCCTATCGCATAAAACAATTAGGCATGTCAGGAACCGCGACTTTAACGATTGACGGGCTCACAACGATTGAAGGCAAAGAAGCGCTGCTCATTACTTTTGTCGCTAAAGGATTTACGTTTTTTGATGAGGAAAAAATATATTTGGATCCAAAAACCTATTATCCGATTATCGTAAAACGAGATTTAGATATTTTTGGCAATAAAGAAAAAATTGTGGAATATTATGATAATGAAAAAGGTTCTGTAAAAATTATTAATTCTCAAGATCCTCATAAGCCGCGCATTATTGAAAAAGGTAAGCCTATTGAAAATATTTACGGATTTATTTATCGTCAGCGTATTAAAGGGACATTTCATATAGGAGATGAGTTTTCTGTTCAGTTTCCGACACAAGAAGTGACGATTAAAGCGGTTGATATACAAAAAATGAATGTGGCTAAGGAAGATTATGAAGTTGTTTTTATGCAAGGCAAACCACGTAATCTTAAAATTTATTTTGATATAAGCGAAAATAAAATTCCTGTTCGTCTGGAAGGCACGTTTGGTTTTGGCGGCGCGGTAATGATTATGACCGATTATAAAGAGACCAAAGACCAAAGACCAAAGACTAAAGACTAAAAAACATGAGAGATTATAGAAATATTAATGCGTATAAGCATGCTGATGAATTGGCAATTGAAGTTTATAAAACAACAAAGAATTTCCCGAAGGGAGAATCTTTCGGTCTTATATCTTAATTAAGAAGGGCGGCAGTTTCAGTTGCAGCTAATATTGTAGGAGGCTCCAGTCGTCAACATAAAAAAGATTATTTAAATTTTCTTTTTGTATCAAGAGGATCTTTATGTGAAACAGATTATTTGTTAAATTTGTCTTTTAAATTGGGTTATCTAAAAGCAAATGAGTTTGACCTATTAGATGAGAAAAGAAAGGAAGTGGCAAAAACGCTATTTGGCCTTATTGAATCTGTCAAAAAAGAAGTTTAGGTCATTGGTCGTTGGTCTTTTGTCATTAGTCTAAAAATATGTTATCTAACAAAAATGGGCGATTTGGGCAATTCGGCGGAAGATTTGTTCCCGAGACACTCATGTCTTTATTAGAAGACCTTGAGAAAGTTTATTTTTCTTTGAAGAAAGATAAAAAATTTCATGCGGAACTTGATTTCTATTTAAAAGAATTTGCCGGCCGTCCCACTAATCTTTATCATGCCAAACGCTTAAGCGCGTATTATAAAACGCTTAAAATTTATCTTAAACGCGAAGATTTGCTGCATACCGGCGCGCATAAAATCAATAATACATTAGGCCAGATTCTTGTTGCTAAACGGATGGGAAAAGCGCGTATTATCGCCGAGACTGGCGCCGGACAGCATGGTGTCGCGACCGCGGCTGTGGCCGCGCTTTTTGGCTTAAAATGCGAAGTTTATATGGGTGAAGAAGATATGAAACGTCAGGCGCTTAATGTTTATCGTATGCAATTATTCGGCGCAAAAGTTATTCCGGTTACCAGCGGATCAAAAACGCTTAAAGATGCGATGAACGAAGCGATTCGTGATTGGGTCACAAATGTTCACAATACATTTTATTTAATTGGCTCCGTCGCCGGGCCTCATCCTTATCCGACGATGGTTCGCGATTTTCAATCGGTTATTGGCCAAGAAGCGCGCGCGCAATTTTTAAAGAAAGAAAAATCCTTGCCGGATTATGTTTTAGCTTGTGTCGGAGGTGGAAGTAATGCCATGGGAATTTTTCATGCTTTTTATAATGATAAGAAAGTTAAATTTATCGGCGTTGAGGCTGCCGGACACGGATTAAATACACAACAACATTCAGCTTCTTTGCATAAAGGACATTTAGGCGTTTTGCATGGAAGTAAAAGTCAAGTATTGCAAACCTCCAACGGTCAGATAAAACTTGCGTATTCAATTGCCGCGGGGCTTGATTATCCTGGCGTTGGACCGGAACATTCTTTTTATAAGGAAAGCGGCCGCGCCCAATATGTGGCTGTAACGGATAAAGAAGCGGTTTCGGCACTTAAGCTTTTATCTAAAGTGGAAGGAATTATTCCAGCGATGGAATCCGCGCATGCGCTTAGTTATTTAGAGAAATTAGCGAAGAAGGTAAAAGATAAGGCTTCTGTGATTGTTTGTTTGTCCGGTCGTGGCGATAAAGATATGGAAACGATCAAGAATTTTATTTAGTTTTTTTGTCATCCTTGTGGATGCAGGGAACTCAGATTTGAAAAGGTTGTGGCAATAAAAGAGATTCCTGCCTGTGCAGGAATGACAGATAGGAAAATGATGAATCGCATTGATGAAAAATTTAAAGAATTAAAAGCGAAAAAAAAGAAGGCGTTTATTGCTTTTATAACAGCCGGTTATCCGGATTTAAAAACAACAAAAGAATTAGTTTTATCATTTGCTCGCGTTGGCGTTGATATTATTGAACTCGGTGTTCCGTTTTCTGATCCTTTAGCTGATGGCCCAACTATTCAAACAGCGTCTTATAAAGCGCTGCAAAAAGGCATAACATTAGAGAAAATTTTAAAATTAGTCGCTGAAATTAGGGAAATTTCTCAAATCCCGATTGTCCTTATGAGTTATTATAATCCAATTTTTTATTATGGTGAAAAACGTTTTGTTGAATGTGCGAAAAAATGCGGTGTAGATGGCGTAATTATTCCGGATTTGCCGCCGGAAGAAGCAAAAAATTTAATCGTTACAGCTAAAAAGAATGATTTTTCAACTGTGTTTTTTCTTTCGCCGACAACAAAAAAACCGCGCATAAAAAATATTGTGAATGCCTCAAGTGGTTTTATTTATTTTGTTTCAGTTTCAGGCGTGACAGGCGTACGTAATCAGTTTTCATCATCGATTAAAGGAAAAATTATCGCGGTAAAGAAAATAACAAAAAAACCGATTTGTATTGGTTTTGGTATTTCAACGCCTCAACAAGTTAAAACAATGTCGCAAATTTCTGACGGCGTTATTGTCGGAAGCGCGATTGTCAGTGAAATTTTAAAGCATGAAGGAAGAAAAGATCTTGTTCGAAAAGTTTCTTTTTTTGTCTCTCAATTAACCAGCGAATTATCCTAATCAGTATGTATCAAAAAGAAATCTTACAAAATGGTTTTCGTCTTGTAACCCATCAGATGCCTAAACGCGATAGCGTTTCTTTGGGTTTTTGGTTTGGCGTCGGAGGGCGGCATGAAACATTGTCTCAAAAAGGGCTGGCCCATGTCATAGAGCATATGGCCTTTAAGGGAAGCCGAAAATATTCATCGCGAGAAATTAAAGAGCGCGTTGAAGGCGTCGGCGGTATGCTTAATGCCTTTACGTCAGAAGAACAAACGTGTTTTTTTGCAAAAGTCCCATCAAAATTTTTAAAAGAGGCCTTTGATGTTTTGTCTGATATTTCGTTTTTTCCGCAATGGAGACAGAAGGATTTTATAAAAGAAAAATCCGTTATTATGGAAGAAATAAAAATGTATCACGATCAGCCGCAATATTTGGTTATGGAATTATTGCATAAACTTTTGTGGCCGAATAATTCTTTAGGCGCGCCTCTTGCCGGAACCGTTGATTCTGTCGCCGGGCTAACGTTAGAGGATCTTAAAAGTTTTCATCATAATTATTATCATTCCGGAAATGCTGTTTTGGTGGTGTGCGGAGATGTTTGCCATAGGGAAGTTAAAAAAATAGTAAAAAAGAAATTAGCGTCTTTAAAAAAACAAGAAGTATTGTTTTTTGATAAAGTGAATGAAGCTTTTTCCTCCCCGCGTATTCATTGTTATAAAAAAGATATCGAACAAACGCATTTGGCCATAGGGTTTCCTTCTTATGCCTATAGGGATGAGAGAAAATACGCGTTAGAACTTTTGTCTATTATTTTAGGAGAAAATATGTCGAGCCGTTTGTTTGCGCAAGTGCGCGAGAAAAAAGGGCTGGCGTATGCTATTCAATCTAAGGAAAAAACTTTTGAGGACACAGGATTTTTTGTGATACGTGCAGGGGTGGATAATAAAAAAGTTGTTGAAGCCACCGATGTTATTTTAAAAGAACTTATTAAAATAAAAGAAAAAAGCATTTCTTCCGATGAGCTTATTCGCGCGCGTGAGTATAAAATAGGACATCTCTTATTAGAAATAGAAGATACGTTAGAGCATATGTTATGGTTAGGAGAACATCTAATCTTTCGAAATAAAATAGAGTCTGTCAAAAATCTTGTAGAGAAATTTAAGAAAATAGGAAAGAAAGATATTGGCTACGTGGCGCAAGATATTTTTAAGCATAATAAACTAACTTTAGCGATTATCGGTCCTGTGGAAGAAAAAGATGAAAAGAAATTAAATGACTTTGCCTCACCCCGGGGATGGGGCAAGGGTTAGTCGATTTTTATAATTTTCGGTGTGATGAAAATAAGAAGGTCTCGGTTGGTTTTTTCTTTAGATTTATGTTTAAATAAATTCCCCACAACAGGAATGCTTCCTAAGACAGGAACTTTAGAAACAGTTTCCACCGTTTTTTCTTTTATTAGCCCGCCGATAACCAGCGTGTCATTATTTCTCACGGTTACTTTTGTAGAAGCGGATTGTGTATAAAATATGGGAATCGTCGCATCCATGCCAGAGGCGGAAGAGAAATTACGCTCGCCGACTTTTTCGCTGATTTCTGGAGTGGCTTCAAGGGTTACAAATTCATTATTATTGATTTTGGGCGTTACGTTTAAAACCACGCCATATTCCATCCAGTCAAACCCTGTAATTTCCCATTGCCCGATTTCTCCGCTGTAAGAATATTTAGGAACCGGGTCCTGGCTGACGACCTCAATTTTTGCTGGATTATTATCTAATGTCGTAATTCTTGGAGCTGAAAGCATTTTTGTGTCTTTGTCTTCAAAAAGAGCTTGCATCACAATAGAAAAATCTGAAGCATCCAAAGTCCCGAAGCTAAAAATATTGCTGATTTTTGGATCATAAGGGCCTCCGGGATAGGCTTCTATAGCTGACGGGAAATCATCCGAGAAATAACGGGTATTTTTAGATTTTTTGTTAAAAGGAAATGTTGTAGCTTTTTTAGCGCCTATGGCTGTCCCAGAGATATTCCATTTAATACCGAGATTTTTTGATGCGTCTGCGTTGGTTTCAACGACTTTGACTTCAATAAGCACTTGCGGAATTTGCTCGTCTAAAAATTCTAAGCTATTTTCAAGGATTTTTAAATTAGCCACCGTGTCTGTTGCAATAACAATATTTGTCCTTTCGTCAACGACTAATCGTCCGCGTTCTCCCAATAATTGGGTTAAAATATCTTTAACTGCTGTTACTTTCGCGAAATTAAGTTTAAAACGACGCGTTGTGATTGTTTCCTGGTCTTGTAAAAGAGGAGACGAGAGTGGATTTGGGTTCGCTTCTTTGGCCAATTCTTCTAAAGAATTGATAGTACGTTCAATCCCCATAATAGCGAGTAATGAATCATTGACCGTTACAGTATTATTTTTTTCATCAATGAGGATTTCGCCGTTTTCTGTTAAAAGTTTTGATAAGGAGTCTTTAAAATCAGCGATTTTGATATGTTTGGGTTGAAAAGAGCGCGTGACCCAGCGGCTCGAGGATGGCGTTTTTATAACATTGTCGTTATCGGACAAAGAAGACGTTCCTTGCGCCCGTCCTAAAGAAGAAAAGCAAAAGATAAAGATAATAAAAAATATTAGAAATAATTTTAAATTTTTAATAGCGCGTCCTTTTTTTAAAAAATCATTTTCATTATAGGCAGATAAAATAATGAATGCAATTATATTTCAATAAATTTTGCTAAAGGACAAAAAGTGTGGTATCTTTTTAGTGAGAGTAAAAATTGGCGTGATTATTTTTAAGAAAAATTTTGATATAAAAGGAGTTAAAATGACAAAGATAAAAGATATGGCAAAAAAAGTGAAAACGTGTGTGAAAAAGATTGGAAAAGAAGAGGATCGCGAAAGGCAAGAAGAGTAGGCTTTTTAAAATATTTGTTATTATTTTTTTATTAATTCCGGGCCGTTTTTATTTCTTACGGCTCGGATTTTTTTGCCTGTTTCTTAACTGTTGGTAGAATAAACTCTTGATCGATTATTTCATTGGAATAAACGAGTATATGTCAACGGCCGGACCTTTTAAGAAATATTTCGTCTGCTTTACCTTTGTTGCCCGTAGGAATTATTAAGGAATTCCTGCTTGAGGACAGGGAGGCAATGTAAAAATTTTAGTTTTTGATTGTTCGTAAAAATTAAAAAATAGTTTGATTTGTATACTTAAAAGAAGTATACTCCATTTTAGTAATACTAATTCGGAGGACAATGCGTAATGAAAAATCTAAAAAGAATTCTTAATATCAAACTTCCGCAAAAACAATCCGCGTTTTTATGGGGAGCTAGAAAAACAGGGAAGACAACTTATCTTAAAGAGAGATTTCCTAAAAGCATTGTATATGATTTTTTGAAAACGGATTTATTTTTTGAGATCTCAAAGAATCCTTCGCTTTTACGTGAACGATTGCTGGCACAAGATGAAACGGCCCTTAAAGAACCTATCATTCTTGATGAAGCACAGAAGGTTCCTCAAGTTCTGGATGAAGTGCATTGGTTAATAGAAAATAAAGGTTTAAGATTTGTCCTCTGTGGATCAAGCGCCAGAAAGCTTAAGAAAGGGCATGCTAATCTTTTGGGTGGCAGGGCTTGGCGATATGAATTGTTTCCTCTTGTTAGTGCGGAAATTGGAAAAATTGATTTGCTGCGTGCTTTAAATCAGGGGCTCATTGCCAGTCATTATTTAGAAGAGGAACAATCGTCTAAGAAATCTTTAGAGGCTTATTTGCAGGATTATCTACGAGAAGAGGTTTTTGCTGAAGGGTTGACACGCAACATTCCAGCTTTTTCGAGATTTTTTGATGCTTTCGGATATTCCCATGGGGAGTTAACAAACTATACTAACATTGCGCGGGAATGCGGCGTTGATTCAAAAACGGTTAAAGAATATTATCAAATTTTGGTAGACACTTTGTTGGCGGTCAGGGTGGAACCTTTTAAAAAAAGACAATCGCGGCAAGTTATTTCTAAAGCTTCAAAATATTATTTGTTTGATGTGGGCGTTGCAGGATATTTGACAAAAAGACATTTAACAGAATGTAGGGGTTCAGAGTTTGGAAAGGCGTTCGAACATTTTATTTTGATGGAAATCGTTGCGTATAAATCCTATTCAAGTAAGGGTTTTACAATAAATTTTTGGAGAACGAAATTGGGCGTTGAGGTTGATTTTGTATTGGCACAAGGCGAAGTGGCCATTGAGGTTAAAGGTTCTAACCAAATTGAAAGAAGAAATATGAACGGAGTAGAAGTTTTTGCCCAAGCCTTTAATCCTAAAAGAAGCATTATTGTCTGCAATGAAAAAGAAAAGAGATTGTGTGGAAAAATAGAAATATTACCCTGGCGGATTTTTTTAGAGCAACTCTGGGCAGGCAAAATATTGTAAATGGACCGGCCGATTAAATTTTCAGAAATTATGCTGACGCATTTCCGTTATATTTGCGCCAAGGGCGTTTTGAGGCAGCACTCTCTTTGTTAAAAGTGTCAAAATACTGTTTGGACGTCATATAGTTCAAGGATTGATGCGGATAGTCGGTATTGTAGTCGACAATACAAAAGATGTGGAAATCGAGAAATTAAATGAAGGCATTTTTTAGCGTTGGCTATTGACAAATGTGCTATTTTGAAGTATTCTTCGTTTCAGATAATGGACAATAAAAGGATTTATCTGAAATGAACAAAGAAGAGGTTATTAAACAGTTTTTAGATCAAAAAATGCTGGTTTTTTCTTTTGAGGATTTTTGCGCGTTTTATCCTCAAGAAAATCCGGAAACGATTAAGAAGTGCCTTTTTCGTCTAAAAAAAAGAGGCTGGTTGTCTTCTTTGCGTAAAGGCCTTTATGAAATAACATTTCCGCAGGATTCTAATCTTCCTGATTTATATTTAGCCAATAAAATTTACGCGCCGTCTTATGTGTCGCTTCAAACCGCATTGTCGCATTATGGCATTATTCCTGAAGTCGCTATGGCGGTAACCTCCATTACGAGTAAAACAACACGGCAATTTAAAAATAAATACGGTTTGTTTATTTACCGCGCGGTTCAGCCTAAAATGTTTTGTGGTTATCAGATTGAAAAATATAATGGTTATAATGTGTTAATTGCAGAGCCAGAAAAAGCCTTGATGGATTATATTTATTTTCAAACATTTCGAGGCCAGAAATTTGATAGAGAAGCGCATCGTATCGATATGAAAAGAGTGAAGAAGATGAATAAAAAGAAAATTCAAAATTATGCGCAGTTATTCGGGCTAAAATTAAAGGAGTCGCTTTATGCTCACATTTGAGGCTTTAAGCGAAGATGCAAAATTAAGAGGCATGCCAACGGCTAATACTCGCGGTATTTTACGGGAATATCTTCAGATTTTGATTTTAAAAGAGATGTATCAATTGCCGGCGGGCAGAAAGCTTTTCTTTACTGGTGAAACCTATTTAAGGCTGGCGCATCAAACGAAAAGATTCTCAGAAAATTTAGATTTTAATGTCAGCGCTATGAGTAAGATTGAATTTGAAAGTGTTTTACAAAAAATCCAGGCCACGCTTAAGAAAACGGGTGTTAATACAAATTTGGAATTTGAGCATTGGGGAAATCTTTTTGTGGCTGAGCTCATTTTCCCAGATATCGAGAAATTTTATGGGATCGTTTTACCTCATTCTAAAAAAGAGGGAATTGTCATTAAGGTTGAAGCAAACAATCCAAAGTGGAACATTAAAACACAAACGCTCGCCATTACAGGTTTCGGACAAATGTATCCAGTTATTTGCACGGATAAAGGCGCTTTGTTTGCTGATAAAATTGACGCTTTGTTAAAGAAAAATCGAGCAAGGCATCTTTTTGATATTATTTTTATGTTATCTAAGAAATATCCGGTTGATAGCTACGTATTAAAATCGTTGGGAATTACAGAAAATCCTTTTGATGTTATTGTTAAATGTGTCAACAGTTTTTCTATTGAAGAATTAAAGAAGCAAGCGGAATCTTTAAGGCCTTTTCTTTTTGATGAAAGAGAGGCTGATTTAATTATTAACGCTCCTGCTATTGTAAAACAGTTGCTTGAGATGGATTAACTGTATAAATAGTTTTTTTGCTTGCTTTCCGTTTAACCTTTCGACATTATATCTTTTGATGAAAACCCCGCAATTATTTTAGATTTTGTATTAGACTGTCCGTTTGAGCGCCTTTTTTAAATGATTATTTTAAAAAACAGCAGATTATAAAAAGGCCACTGTTTATCCGCATTAAAAATTCTGTTTTAATTTCTAAATTTTACTTTTTTACAATTTCCGTTTTAACTCGCAAAATATTGGAAAGATTTTATGATTTAGGGAAATTTATTTTGACGCTTGCTGGGGGGGGCAAGTGGCGCGATTTTATTCTCCGTCGGTAGAATTTAAAAAATGGCAAAGAAAACGGTTTTAAAAAAATGAATAAGGGCTTGCTTTTCTTCTATGGTATGGCATACTTATCGTAGAACAAAAATTTGGGAGTTAGAAAAAATTAATTTTAACCGTAATTTTTTTTTAAAAAAGGAGGAAAATATGGCGAAAAACGTATCGATTAAAAAAATGCTACAGGTAAGGACAATACAGTTCGGGGAGAGGTAGCAAATCCTGGTCCAGATAAAGGTTGTCATTATCTTCCGAAGATCTCTAACCCGTGTGAAACAGACGACCCAATGTATCAATAAAAAGTATATCTTAATTTTTTTAAGAAGATTATTAATTTATGCGTTTTTTAATAATCTTCTTAAAAAAAATATAATTTTAGTCGTAAAATTTGAACGATTTTGTTTCTATAAAATCATTAGTAATATCCCCACCCTTTTTTTAAAGAAATTATTAAATAAAAAAAGATATGAATTTGAATGTAAGGAGTCCTGATTGAAAATGAAATGTTCGAAAATAATTAAGCCAATGCTTTTATTCCCATTTATTGCTAATGAGAAATATTATGTTTATTTGCCTGTTTTGGGGGAAGTGTGGAATATTGATAGAAATGTTTTATATGAGGCTTTAAAACTTTTAAGTTCTTTACGTGTTGAAATGAGCGTTAGTGTTTTTAAAAAAAAATTAGTGGATAAGACAGCTGTTTCTGAACAGGATTGGAAGGGTGTTGAAGAATTGATTTTAACACTACAGACTCCTCAAAACACGAGATTTTTAAAAAGGTCTGAAATTAATAAACGATTTTATCGAGAAAAAGAAATCATTGAAAAACGATATAATGAAACGTTAAAAATATATCGTTTGGGAAAAAACAACGATGCAATTTCTGGTAAGCTTATATTAAATTTAACAGATCGTTGTAATTTTAAATGCAAATATTGTGTAGAGAGGGGAGATTTGTATTATGAACCATCTGATCGTTGCTTGGGGAAAATGACTAGGGAAATAGGTTTTAATGCTATTCAAGACTTCTTATTTCAGCGAAAAAGAAGTGTTGTTAAGGAAGTTGAGATTGTTTTTTTTGGCGGAGAACCTCTGATAGAGATGAATCTTTTAGTGGATCTTATTGAATTTGCAAAGAAAACACATAAAGGGTTATCCATGCGGCCTTGTTTAGTCCTAAAAGTTGCGACGAATGGGACATTACTAAACAAAACAAATGTTAGATATTTTGTTAAGGAAAACATTTGTTTACAAATCAGCCTTGATGGCCCTAAGGAAATACATGATAAATTTAGGCATAATATCGCGGGATTAGGCACGTTTAAGGCGGTAAGTAAAGCTGTAAGGATGCTTAAAAGAGAAGCCTTTGAAATGAGAAAGTTTGATTACTTTAGTAAATGTGTGTTTTTTATCGGGACATTTACAGATAATGCCGATAAGGAAAAAATAAAGAATTTTTTCTTACGGACACCTCTTCTTGTTTCTCTTCATGGAAAAAGGGCAATGTTTTTTTTGAACGCGATTTCTCCCTGTGGCCTGAAGGATTGTTATAGCTTTATAGAAAGAAAAACAACAGCGCTTGAGAACTATGATTCAATAAAAAAGGATATTAACTCATTGAAAGATTCAAATGTCCCAAGAGATTATAAAATAAGCATACAAAGGCGATTGAATTATTTTTGTGAAAAGAATGCTCAAAAGTTTTTGACCCCATCCCCCAGGAAAGAGCCTTGCGTATTAAGTGATAAATTGTGCAATATAGTTCAAGAAACAAAAACATTTGTAGAGTCTGATGGAACTATATATTTCTGTTCTCTTTGTAAAATTAAAGAGTTGGCCATAGGGAGTTATGCGGATAAAGGAATTGATTTTGAGAGAATTAAAATTATTATGCAAGAATATTTGCAGTTCGGTAAAAAATGTTATAGTTGTCCCATACAGCCAGTATGTTCTCTTTGTTATCGAGATGGGAATGTTAATGGTCAGAAATATTTTTTTCCGCATAAAAATTCAAAGAATTGTGTGGATAATTTTAGACGGGTTCGCGAAAATTTTTCCTTTTTTTATGGATTGATTGATGTTGTCCCCGAATTTAAGGTTTTTTATGAGAGATGGTTGAATAGGAGAAGATAGTCAGAAGCTAAAAATATTTTTCCTCTTGCTTTCCCGCTAACCTTTCGATACTATAATTCTCAATGAAAAAAACAAATTTATTTTTTACCTACCAAAAATACATTCTCCCTTATTTAGGCAAAAGCGTTCTATCTCTTGTGATTGGCACAACGGCTATGATTTTTGGTATGATAACGCCGCTGATCACGAAGGTCTCCATTGATTACGCGTATCCTAATCGAGATATTTTTCTTTTAACATTATTAATTCTTGCCGGAATTGTCCTTTTTCTTATTCGACGATTTTTTGATAGCATCGCCGGATATTTGGATATGTTTACGGATACGGACCTTGGCATAAAGTTAAAAACAAAATTTTATGATAAGCTCCAAGAGCTTTCTTTAAAATTCCACAGTGAACAGCAAGCCGGCGATTTGGTCTATCGCATGGATGATGATATTTCAACCGTTACATCCATGATCACGCAATTTATCGCGACTTCTTTGCAAACCTTAGCCCAGCTTTTCTTTTTATTATTTATCTGTTTTAAATTCGATTGGCGTTTTACGGCGCTGGCTTTAACGGGCATTCCTATTTATTTTCTGGAAACCATGGTTTTTTCGAAAAAGCGTAAAGATGTTAGAGAAAAATCTTTAAAAATTCATTCCAGCCTTCAAAGTTATCTGCAGGAACGTGTGCCTGCTATAAAAATGATTAAATCTTTAGGCCGCGAGAAATTTGAATCCACGCTTTTTAAGAATAAAATAAAAGAAGTTTTTTTTGTGACTCGTCAAAGTCATGTGGTTTCATTTTTGAATTCTTTCGCGGATTCCTTTATTAGCACTATTTGGCTCGCGATTCTTGGCTGGTATGGCGGCTATCGTGTGATTACCGGGAATTTAAGTATCGGCGAGCTTTTGGCTATTACCGCGTACGTTTCTCAAATTTACGGGCCGGTTATGCAAATCGGCGATATTTATAAATTTATGATCGAGGGCATGGTTTCGGTCAAACGTATTGATGAGGTTATTTCAGGAAAACCTGGAGTTGAAGACGCTCCCGACGCAAAAGAGCTCAAAGATGTCAAAGGCGATATTCTTTTTAAATCGGTTGATTTTAGTTATGTGCCGGAAAAACCTCTTATGAAGGATATTAATTTAGCAATTAAAGCCGGGACATCCGTAGCCCTTGTGGGCCCAAGCGGCGCGGGAAAAACAACATTTACAGATTTGATTATGCGGTTTTATGATCCGGATAAAGGCGATATTTTTATTGATGGCCATAATTTAAAAAGCATCACACAAGAATCGTTGCGTAAGGCGGTGACTATTGTTAATCAGGAAATTACAATTTTTACCGGGACAATTAAAGAAAATATTAAATATGGAAAAGAAAATGTGAGTTTTGAGGATATTGTCTCCGCGGCAAAAATGGCTAATGCCCATGAATTTATTGAAAAGCTTCCCGATGGATATGACACGATGCTCACTGAACGCGGGCGTAATTTATCCGGCGGACAAAGGCAAAGACTTACTATTGCGCGCGCGCTTATTCGTAATCCTAAAGTTTTGATTTTGGATGAGGCGACTTCCGCGCTTGATCCTGAAAGCGAAGCGCGTATTCATGATGCGATGATTAAATTTAAAGAAGGCCGCACGGTTGTTACGATTGCGCATAAACTTTCTACTATTGTTGATGCGGATGAAATAATGTTTTTTGAAAAAGGTCAGATTTCTGAACGCGGGATTTTTAATGAACTTATGGCCATGAAAGGCCGTTTCGCTCGGTTTTTTGAAGTGGAGTTTGGAAATTTCCGTCATTTTTCAGATCGTTTGTCCCAGGAAGCCTTGCGTACCAAGCGTTATAAACGGCCATGTTCTTTTATGATGGTTCAGTTGCGAGATTTGGGGTTGTTAGCTCAAAAAATAGGCGAGGAAAATTTACGCGAAGTGTCTTTACAAATAGAAGATGTGATACGTCTTTCTATTCGTGAAGTGGATTTTACGGCGAAATATCATGAAAATCGTTTTGTTGTGGGTTTGCCTGAAACTCCATCAGATGGCGCGCGTGTTGCCGCTGAGAGATTAGAAAAAAGAATCAGAGAATATTCTTTTGTAAAAAAAGATGAAGAAATAAAGGTTTCGCCTGTTATAGGCATCGCGACGATAGGAGAAGACGCTCATACCACCACAGATCTTTATGTGCGCGCGGAAAAAATGATCGAAGATAAGTTGGCAGGAGTTTAAAAATGTTCGGGAAAAAAGAATTAAAAGAAAAGAAATTATCGCTTAAGCAAAAAGGTTTTTTGGATAAAATCTTTGAAGAAGACATTCAAAAGCAAGCGAATTGCGTTGAAGTTTTAGGATGGGTAGGGCTTGTTGTCTTTGTGTTTCTTTTAGCCGTGCTCTGGACAGCCAAATTTGATGTTACTGTCCCGGCTGATCATGTTAAATTGGTTTCTTTACCGTCGGATAATAGTTTTATTCTTGAAGGTGAGATTGCAGAACTTTATGCGGCCTCGATTAAGAAAGGTCAAAAGGTTCACGTTCAAATTACTACTCATCAAAATGAAGTTTTAAAGGTCACAAGCGCTATTTCTGAAGCGTATCCTAAAACGGGAACATTAAGTTTAATTATTAAAGTCGCGCCCATGCTTGACGCTGGCAAACTTCAAGCTATTTCCAAAGAGATAAAGAATATATCTTTACGCGTCATTGTTGAACAAAAACGTCTTGTGACTCTTTTTCTCGAAAAACAAGAGTAGGTTGTTTTTTATCCTTCGCGGTTTGTAAAAGAGGAAATTTCATTTTTTCACCATTGACAAGCGAAAAAATATTCGTTACACTCATTTCAATATTTAACTTATTATAAGAAAGGAAGGACGCAGATGGAGAAATTATCATTTTATGATGTCAAGACTAAAGGAAAATTTGAAACCGATCAATATCAAGTCAAAGAAAAAGGCGGCAGATTTTTCGCCGTGGCCAAATCCCCTAAAGGCCCACATGAATGCTGGAGAGTTTTAAGCAAAGATCAAGCACAAAAGATGAAGAAGTAATTCTTTCGAGGAATTCCAGCACAAAAAATAATTATTTATTGGAAAGAGTTTTGAAGATTACCAAGTCCTCTTTAACATCAAAAAAACTTGCTGTTGTCATAGCCCAACTGGCTTTTGATAAAAAGGCGGAAGATATTGTTGTCTTGGACATGCGCAAGGTCGTGAATTTTTGCGATTATTTTGTAATTTGTTCTGGGACAAGCGACCGTCATGTCAAATCTATTGCCGATGGCATTGATCTTGGGCTTGAAGCATTAGGGGAAGCCATTCCGAAATTTAGCCGTAAAGCGCAGGAAACCGATTGGATCGTCTTAGATGTTGGAAATGTCGTGGCACACATTTTTCAAAAAGATCTAAGAGCGTTTTATAATTTGGAATATTTGTGGCAGGAAGCCAAAGTGGTTAATTTAGATAAAGACCTTTTATAAAAATGTCCCATGTTAGATGCATTAAAAACGCAATTACAAAATGTTTTAGCAGATTCTCTTAAAGATATTTTTGCGTCTGAAAATAACGTGCCAGAGGTTATATTAGAAATCCCCGCGGATAAAAACCACGGGGATTTTTCTTGTAATATCGCGCTTAAATCCGCAAAATTGCTAAAAAAATCTCCTATAGCAGTGGCAGAAAGAATCATCGCGGCTTTTCAAAAAGAGTTATCTTTAAATTTTTTAAAAAATAAAATTCAAAAAGTAGAAGTTAAGGCGCCGGGGTTTATCAATATTTTTCTCTCATCAGAAAGTTTTTATGATGTCTTAACCGCTATTGGGAAACAGAAAGATTTGTATGGCCAAACCAGTATCGGACAAGGCGAAAAAGTTCAGATAGAATTCGTGAGCGCTAATCCGACGGGGCCGTTAAGTGTCGCGCACGCGCGTCAGGCGGCTGTGGGAGACGCGCTGGGGAATATTTTAAAATTTTTAGGATTTAACGTTGATAAAGAATATTACGTCAATGACGGCGGCAATCAGATAAATATTTTAGGGCTTTCGGTGCGCGCGCGCGCTTTTCAAATTTTAGGAAAAGAAGTTGAATTTTTAGAAGATTATTATCAGGGCGAATATATTAAAGATATGGCGCGGCTTTTTATGGAGGAAAATAAAATAAAAACGCTGGCCGATCTCGAGAAAAAAACGTCGAAAGAGTTTTCCCAATGGGCGTGTGCGTATTTATTAGGCGTTATTAAAAAAGAATTGAGTGATTTTGGCGTTCATTTTGATGCCTGGAGTTATGAGTCGAAAATTTCAACGCCGGAGAAAATTGAAAAAACATTGCGAGCATTGAAATCGAAAGATTTGGTTTATGAAAAAGAAGGGGCTTGGTGGTTTCGTTCGACGAGTTTTGGCGATGATAAAGACCGCGTGGTGAAAAAAAGTGACGGGGCGTATACATATTTAGCGCCGGATATTGTGTATCATGAGAATAAATTTAACCGAGGATATTCGTGGCTCATTAATATTTGGGGGCCGGATCATCACGGCTATATTCCGCGTATTAAGGCGGCGGCGCAGGCCTTGGGAAAAAATAAGGAAGATTTGGATGTCTTAATTGTTCAGCTTGCCACTATTTATCGAAATGGCGAATTATTATCTATGTCAACCCGTCGGGGTCAATATATCAGTTTGCGCGAAGTGATGGATGAGGTCGGAGTGGATGCGGCGCGATTTTTCTTTTTGATGCGCCATATTGAAGCGCATTTGGAGTTTGATTTAGAAGTGGCTAAAAAACAAACAGCGGAAAATCCTGTTTATTATATTCAATACGCCCACGCGCGCATCCATAGCATTAATAAAAAAGCCCAAGAACAAAATATTTCTGTCGCAGAAAAAGGATTTTCGTTGCTTAAAGAAGAGGAAGAAATAACGCTGATTCGTCAATTGGGAGAATTCTCTCAGGCTCTTTCTTTTTGTTATGACCAGCTTGATCCGTATCCTTTGGTCAGCTATTTAATGGAATTAGCGATTATTTTTCATCGATTTTATGATAAACATAAAGTCATTTCTGATAATATTGCTCTATCTCAAGAGCGGTTAACTCTTGTGAATTGCGCCAGGATTGTTTTCGCCAATGGCCTGCGACTTTTGGGTCTTCAAACTCCCGAACAAATGTGATTTCCACTCTTTTCCTCACCCACCCCAGGGGTGGGGAACGGTTAAAATTTTTTAAAAAATTCTATTTTAAAAATAATACTCTTGTAGAATAACTCCATGCAAAAGATTTGGAATATGGCGCCATGTGATTTTAAAAAGGCGGCTGATTTAAGCCGTCTTTTAAATGTCCCGTCTATTATCGCGCAAATACTTATCAATCGCGGCATGGAAGATGCTGAAATCGCGAAACATTTTTTAAACGCGGACCGTAAAAATCTATTTGATCCTTTTCTCTTAAAAGATATGGATAAGGCGGTTTATCGTATTCAGGAGGCACAAAAAAATAAAGAAAAAATACTTATTTACGGCGATTATGATGTGGACGGGGTTACCTCCGCCGCCGTTTTGATAAAAACATTGCGTGCGTTAGGATTAGACGTGATTAACTATATTCCGCATCGCGTGGAAGAAGGTTATGGGCTTAATTTAGAAATTGCTTCTTTTGCAAAATCACAAGGCATTCATTTGTTGATAACCGTCGATTGTGGAATTACCGCGAATAAGGAAATCGACGCTTTAAACGCGCAAGGGATTGATGTTGTGGTCATTGATCATCATGAGCCGTCGGAGATTCTACCCAAGGCCTATGCGATTATCAATTCTAAAAGAAAAGATTGTGATTATCCGTGCAAGGATTTAGCGGCTGTAGGAACCGTCGCGAAAATGGTTCAGGCCTTGACAGGAGAAATCCCTCAAGATGTGATGAATTTTGTGGCGATGGGCACCATCGCCGATGTCGTGTCTTTAACATCGGAAAATCGTATTTTTGTCAAAGAAGGATTAAAAGGTATTGCGCAAACACAAAACTTAGGATTAAAGGCGCTTCTTCAAATTGGAAAAATTCAAGAGAAAGAGCTTTCCCCGTTTCATATCGGATTTGTTTTAGGCCCGCGGATTAATGCCGCCGGGAGAATGGATTCGGCGCAGACCGCGTTAGATCTTTTTCTGACGGATGACCCGCATAAGGCCCTTCAATTAGCCAAGCAATTAGATGGTTTCAACGCGGATCGTCAAAAAATGCAGAAAGATATTTTAGAAGAGGCCTTAAATAAAATAGAACAAGAGATGAATTTTAATCAAGAGAAGATTATTGTGATCGCGCAAGAGTCTTGGCATCGAGGAGTTTTAGGCATTGTGGCGTCAAAGATCGTTGAAAAATATTACCGTCCGGCAATTGTTATTTCTTTGGAAGATAATATCGGCACAGGTTCGGCGCGTTCTATCGACGGATTTCATTTGTTTGATGCCTTAGCCGCGTGTTCGTCTTTTTTAGAAGAATACGGCGGGCATAAAGGCGCGGCAGGTTTAACGATTAAAAAAGATAATATTGAACCGTTTAAAAAGAAAATTAATCAAATGGCGGAGGATTTTTTAGAGATCAAAAAATTATTGCCGACGGTTTTTATTGACGCGGAAATTTCATTGCGAGATATTGACATTCATTTGGCGCGTTTGATAAAGTCCCTTGAGCCGTATGGGGAAGGAAATCCCTCTCCGGTTTTTTGTTCGAGGAATTTATCGGTGATTAGCGAGCCTCAGATTTTAGGGAAGGAGACATTAAAATTTTGGGTAACCGATGGGCGTCAAACGCTTTCTGCGGTCGGCTTTGGCATGGCAAAATATAAAGAAATGTTAACGCCGGAGAATTATATTGATTTGGCGTATGAAATTATTATTGATGATTGGAATAAAACGCCAACACCCCAATTAAAATTGAAAGATATTAAATTGTCTGAAGTAGAAGAGGCGTTTTAGTATTTTTAGGCCTTTTTGATTTTTCCGGCCTGGATACAGCTGGTGCAGACATACGCTCTTTTAACCGTTCCATCGAGATTGATTTTAATCCGTTGAAGATTCGGAAGGAAACGGCGCAATGTTTTTCCTGTAATTTTTGAACCTGCACCGCCTTTTTTCTTTTCCATACCGCGTCGTTTATATTTATTGCCTGGAATAGCGCCTTTATTGCAGATAATACATGATTTAGCCATGGTTAAAATCCTTTATCAAAAAGTTAATGAAATTTTTATTTGAGATTAAAAGTATACTGAAAAAGATTTCTTTGTCAAGCCCATACTCATTGGCTTTAACCGAATCGTTGAGGGCCTTTTAAGGAGAAATATGGAAACAAATCTTTTCGAAGGTTTAAAGGTTTATCAAAAACGTGTTTTTGTGCCGGAAAACGCGGATTTAATGGACGAGCAAGTTATTAAAGAAATGTTTAACACGTTATTGCATAAACGCATAAATTTTTTCCAGGAATTTGAAGAATGGATTTTAAATCGTTCGGAATTAGAATCAGTTTTGGATCAGCACGGCGCTATTTTATATATTCGTATGACGTGCCAGACGGACGACGTGGTGCGCGCGCAGGCGTATACGCGATTTATAGAAACGATAGCCCCGGTGATAAAACCGCTTGAAGACGCGTTGAATAAAAAATATTTAGAACTTCTACAGTCGTTTCCTTTGCCTGAGCGTTATGATATTTATAGCCGAGAGATAAAAGTTGATGTGTCTTTGTTTCGAGAAGAAAATATTTCTTTGGAAAAAGAATTAGAACTTTTATCACAGGAATATCAGAAGATTTCAGGAGCTATGACCGTTTTTTTTCAAGGCGAAGAAAAAACGATGCCGCAAATGGCGACATATTTGCTTAATCCTCAGAGAAATTTACGAGAATCTGCGTGGAGGGTGACGGCTTCTCGTCGGTTACAAGATAAAGATGCATTAGAGGGGATTTTTAATAAAATGGTTTTACTCCGTCATAAAATTGCCCAGAATGCGGGATTTAAAAATTACGCGGAATATAAATTTCAGGCCCTGCATCGTTTTGATTATAACCTTGCGGATTGCAAGCAATTTCATCAAACGGTTGAAAAGAGTATCGTCCCTGTTTTAAGGAAAATGTTAGAAAAAAGAAAAGAAATCATGGGGCTTGAGGCGCTTCGTCCGTGGGATGTAGCGGTTGACGCGTTATCGCGGCCTGCTTTAAGGCCTTTTGAAAAAACCGAAGATCTGATAATCGGTTGCCAGAAGATTTTTCATCAACTCGATGAAGCGCTGGGCGCAACGTTTGAGGGCATGAGACAAGATAACCTTTTGGATCTGCAAAGCCGTAAAGGCAAGGCTCCCGGCGGATATCAGTCAACGCTACAGGAATTTCGCAAGCCGTTTATTTTTATGAATGCCGTCGGTACAGACCAAGACGTGCGCACGCTTCTTCATGAGTCGGGACACGCGTTTCACGCGCTTTTGTGCGCTGATGAGCCGTTATTGGATTATCGTCACGCTCCTATGGAGTTTTGTGAAGTAGCATCAATGAGTATGGAATTGTTGGCCGGAAATTTTTTAGGCGTTTTTTATAAAAACGCAGAAGATGTCAAAAGATCTCAAGTTGATCATTTAGAAGATTGTTTGTCTGTCTTAGCGTGGGTGGCGACGATTGACGCGTTTCAGTTTTGGATTTATGAGAATCCGGACCATTCTTTAGAAGATAGAAAAAAGGCCTGGTGTGAAATTTATCGACGGTTTAGTTCCCAAGTGGTTGATTGGTCAGACTTATCTCAAGAGGAAAATTATTTATGGCATCGGCAGTTGCATATTTTCGAAGTTCCGTTTTATTATATCGAATACGCTATCGCGCAATTAGGCGCCTTACAGATTTGGCTTAATGCTAAAAAAGATTTCAAAAAAACGATGCGTCAATATAAAGAGGCGTTGTCTTTAGGTGGTTCGCAAAAATTACCCGAACTGTTTGAAAAGGCAGGTATTGTTTTTGATTTTTCAGAAAGAACGATTAAGCCGCTTGCCACTCTTTTAGAAAAAGAAATCGGCTTATAAAAATTTTTATAAAAAAAATAAGGATTTTTTTAGCCAAGCCAATCTTCTGTGTTATAATGACAAAAAATAAATATAAAAGATAAAAATCTTTTTAAGAAAGGCGGGAATTATGAAATCTGTTAAATATCTATTAATAGTATTATTTTTATTGTGCGTCATTCCAGCTTTTGCCCTTAAAGGTGTTTTAGCGACAGAGGAAGATATGACGGCCCTTAAAAAAGATATTTTGGCGGGTAATATCCAGGCCGGGAAAACTCGTTTAAGCGAGATTCAGGAAAAATACGGAGAAGCCGCGAGTATTAAAGAAACAGATAAAACGATTATTTATGATTATAACGGCAATTTGAAAATAGAATTTGAGAAAAAATGTTATATGCGCAAATGGGAATATGATTATTCCCAACCGCAGCAATATCGTAACACCACTGAAATTAAACAGCTTCGAAAAGATTTGGCGGCTGAAAGAGTCGCCGGAGAGTATGTTGAGTTTAATGAAAAAATTGTTAAGGATTATAAAAAGCCAACAGCCGCTTTTGAAAAATTCGGTGATGGAGAGCTTTCGATTTATTATTATGGGGAGCTTAAGTTGACTTTTGAGAATGTGTACGCGGTAAAAAAGTGGGAAGGCAAAGAATTGGATAAATTGGAAACGGGTGTTTTGACATCTTCCTCAGCGGTTTTATCCACAGCAGAGAAAAAATGATTTATTCATATTCTCTTTTAACCTTTTCCCCACCCCGGGGGTGAGGGAAGGTTAAAAGAAAGCCAGCATGATATTTCATAAAGATAGATATAAGAAAAAAGTCGTTATTGCCGAAGGCCAATTTATTCGTTTTGTTAAAAGAGGCCATTGGGAATATTTTGAGCGTAATAATTGCGGCGGCATGGTGATTATTTTGGCCATGACCAAGAAGCAAGAAGTTTTATTTGTCGAGCAATACCGTCCGCCGGTGGATAATGTGGTCATTGAATTTCCTGCCGGGTTAGTTAAAGATAAAAAGAAAAAAGAATCTTTTGTTCAAGCGGCGCGTCGTGAATTATTAGAAGAAACAGGTTATCACGCTAAAAAGATAAAGAAAATCCTTTATGGCCCGGCCTCAAGCGGCATGATGTCAGATATGTTGACGGTTATGATGGCGTTTGATTTGAAAAAAGTAAACGGCGGTGGCGGAGATGAAAGCGAAGATATCAAAGTGCATCAAATTCCTTTTTTTAAAGTTGAGAAATGGCTTGAAGCTATGCGAAAGAAAGGTAAGCTCGTGAGCCCGCGTATTTACGCTGGACTTTATCTTTTGGCAAAATATAATAAACTTAAATAACCTTTCCTCACCCCGGGGGTGGGGGAAGGGTAAGGTAAATTAAAAACGAAGGAGACAACAATGGTTTCATACAAACAATTAGGTTTTGTTAACACCAAAGAAATGTTCGCTAAAGCATTTAAAGGCCAATACGCTATTCCCGCCTATAATTTTAATAATATGGAACAAATTCAGGCGATTATTACGGCCTGTGTGGAAACGCAATCGCCGGTTATTTTGCAGGTTTCCAGCGGCGCGCGTAAATACGCGAATCAAGTCCTTTTGCAATATATGGGGCAAGGCGCGATAGAGATGATGAAGGCTTACGCTAAAGAAAAAGGATTGAAAGAAATTCCTATCGCGCTTCATTTGGATCACGGCGACACCTTTGAATTATGCAAATCCTGTATTGAAACAGGTTTTTCATCCGTTATGATTGACGGCTCGCATCATTCTTTTAATGATAATATTGCCTTAACCAAAAAAGTGGTTGAATACGCGCATCAACATGATGTCACGGTTGAAGGCGAGCTTGGCGTTTTAGCCGGGATTGAAGATGAGGTTTCTTCCGCCGTTTCTCATTATACAAAGCCCGAAGAAGTCATTGAATTTGTCAGTAAAACCGGCGTTGATTCTTTGGCGATTTCAATTGGAACATCCCACGGCGCAAATAAATTTAAACCAGAACAATGCACGAAAAATGCGGATGGTGTTTTAGTTCCGCCGCCTTTACGTTTTGATATTTTAGAAGAAATTGAAAAGAAAATTCCGGGATTTCCTATTGTCCTTCATGGATCTTCTTCTGTTCCGGTTGACGCTGTTAAAATGATTAATTCAAATGGCGGAGCGCTTAAAGATTCTATCGGTATTCCTGAAGAACAACTTCGACGCGCGGCAAAATCTGCAGTGTGTAAAGTAAATATTGACTCCGACGGACGGCTTTGGATGACAGCCGCGATACGAAAAGTATTTGTTGAGAAACCAGCGGAATTTGACCCGAGAAAATATTTAGGCCCGGCAAGGGATGCATTGGTCATGATGTATAAACATAAAAATCAAAATGTTTTGGGTTCAGCAGGCAAAGCGTAAAGTTTTTTGGATTATTGGGCGGACCGTTTTGGAAACGGTCCCTACGAGAAAAAGAAGGGAAAACTTTTTGTTTTTTGTAGGGCGCGATTCTCCGGGTTTGTCATTCCCGCATGCTTTAGGCGGGAATCCAGGTGGGAGTCATGGATCCCCGACAAAAGATTTCGGGGATGACAGTTTTATGGAAGCCAGGAATGACATTTAAAAAAATATAAAAAAAGGATAAAAAAAATGAAAAAAAATATAAATTTGCTTTTGTTCTTCTTTTTTATTTTTTTCGCAACATTATCTTTTGCTGGTTCGGTTTCTTTAACCACGTATTATCCTGCGCCGTTTGGTAATTATGACACGCTCCGCCTTGTGCCGCGAAGTGCTCCAGCGTGTCATGGGGATGGGGCTAATAGAGGGATTATGTATTTTGATACAACGACGGATAGTTTTAATATTTGTGGAGCTGTTTATAATTTTGATACAGGAGCTAAATCGATTGTTTGGACGCCTGTTGAACAGTTTTGGCAACGAAACCTCTCCTATCCTTATGCGATTATTGCATCTGGACATGAGGGTATTCCTGTTAAAAAGCTTATGGTTGGAATAAGGACAAAAGAACCTCGAGGGATTCTTGATGTGAATGGCGGGAGTGCAGTCGATACTGATGGAGATGTAGAATCTATTTATCTTGAGGCTGAAAGCACATCTGCGGCCGTTGAAGGAGGAAGGATTTATTTTATACCAGGGAGTGCCCCAAGCATGGCTAAAGGAGGGTTTGTTTCAATAGGAACAGCTTTGAATTTTAAACTTTTTGATGATGGCGGGATTTATGCCAAAGGAACTCATGGTTCTGGGTATGATTTTATTCCCGTGGGAGCGAAAACCGCTATGATTTGGTATCCTAAAAAGGCGGCTTTTCGGGTTGGACACGCGAGTGGAGATCTATGGGATGATGTTAATATTGGCGATTATTCAGTTGCAATGGGGAGGAATTCAACAGCTTCTGGAACGGATTCTTTTGCTATCGGATATAATTGTAGTGTTTCTGACGGAGTCGGTGGAAATGTAGCTATGGGGTATGGTTCTAAGGTTGAAGGACCTGACTCTGCTGGGAATATTGCTTTAGGTATAGATGCTTATGCAAATGGCCTTTTAGGTGCTATTGCTCTTGGGAATACGGCACAGGCAACAGGAAATGCATCTGTGGCTATTGGACCTGCAGCAATAGCTAGTGCCTCGGCTGCTATAGCATTAGGATTTTCTTCGACAGCGAGTGGAGATTCTAGCATTGCAATCGGAGGAACAGCAAGTGGATTAAACAGCAGAACTTTTGGTAGTGGAGTAGAGGCTAGTACAACAAACAGTATGGCTATAGGGAGAAATATTACAGTCAGTGGACAAGATAGCGTAGGAATTGGAGTGGGAGCAGCCGCGACATCAGGAACCGCAGCCAATACTTTTTATGTCCGCGGTGGGAATATTGATATGCAGGGATCAAAAATTATTATTAGTTCAGGTGCAGGAACCACAATCGCAAATGCAGCAAATAGCCTTGCCATAGGGCAGG
>ERZ795059.815-NODE-815-length-37776-cov-13.438191_pt1 | contig 37776 bp, 31 predicted proteins | sample MGYA00375143_ERZ795059 | MGnify/ENA primary metagenome ERZ795059 (study PRJEB30188, sample SAMN05720168) | activated sludge metagenome | isolation source: Anaerobic digester | place: USA | collected 2015-01-07 ... | reverse complement strand
TTCTAAAGCGACACCCGGTGTTGCCGCAAAAAACGCGGCAACAACCGGGGTCTGACAAACGAAAAAACGCGGCAACAACCGGGGGCTGGCACAAAAAAACGCGGCAACTCCCGGGGTCTGGTCATTTCGGGTGATCCAGATCGAGCAAACTGTTCTCCGACGCATCGATGAGGATCGATTTGCCGATGGCCTCGATGTGAATCATGAAATAGCTGCTGCCGCGGTGTTCCGCCAGCACGCCCTCCAGTCCGGCGAGCGGACCGCTGGTGATGCGCACGCGGCTGCCGGGCGGAATGCCGTCCACCACCTGCAGTTTCTGCGGCGCTGCCAGCACCCGCTTCACCGCATCGATCTCCTGTTCGTGCACCGGCGTGGGTTTGTTGTTAAAGGAAACGATGCGCGCCACGCTCGGCGCCCGCAGCACGTCAAAGCGTCGAGCATAGGGGATGCGGGAAAAAATATAGCAGGAGAACAGCGGCGCTTCCACCCAACGGCGCCGGTCCTTCCACTGATGCAGCGAACGCTGCAGAGGCAGAAAGGATTCGATGCCGGTCAGATCGAGATACTGTTTAACCTTTTTCTCATGTCGCGGCCGCGTGACGAACGCGTACCACAGAGGTTCCTGTTCGAGGCTCATAGCTCCGTTCTGCTGCTTTCCCTGGTCGTCACTCTGCCCGGCGCGGTAACCCGCTTGGGCTTTTTCTTTTCCGCCTCCGCGCCGTAATAGTACTGGTGATAGTAATAATAGTAATAAGAGCCGTAGACGTCGGCCGCCTTGATGCTGTTCAGCACTGCGCCCATGACCGGCGCGTTCACTTTTTTCAATTGATCAAAAGCCCGCGCCACCGCCTCTTTCTCGGTTACGCCGGAGCGGATCACCAGCAGCACGCCGTCCACCAGCGAAGCCAGAATAGAAGCATCGGTCACCGCGATGGTGGGCGGCGTATCGATCAGCACGATGCTGTAGCGGGTTTTAACGTATTCCAGCAGCTCGCGCATTTTTTGCGCAGCCAACAGCTCCGCCGGATTGGGCGGCAGAATGCCGCAGCTGAGCAACTCCAGATGCGGCAGATCGTCCATCACTTTCACCGACTCTTCCAGAGTGCTGCGGCCCACTAGAATATTGGTCAATCCGGTCTTGCGGTCCAGACCGAATAATTTGTGCAGAATCGGCCGGCGCAGATCCGCGTCGATGAGCAGCGTCCGGTTGCCCATCTGAGCAAAGGTGATGGCCAGGTTGGCCACAGTAGTGGATTTACCCTCCTTGGGACCGCTGCTGGTGACCATGAGCACTTTTTTCGGCCGCTCGGGAGTGGAAAACAGAATGTTAGTGCGCAGCGTGCGATAGGCTTCAGAGATGGGCGATTTGGGCTTGAGATGGACCACCAGCCGTTCGTTGATGGCCTTGACCTCTGGATCAGAACCGCCGTTGCGCAGCCAGGGGAGCATGCTGTTGATCTGCTCCGGCTTGATGAACGGAATGGTGGCCATGATGGAAAGCGAAAGCTTTTCCACATCCTCCATGGTGCGCACCGAGCTGTCCATATACTCGAGCACAAAGGCGATGCCGATGCCCAATCCCAGACCTACCAGCAAACCCAACAGCACGTTTAATTTCTTTTTCGGCTTGATAGGGTATTTCGGCGGTTTGGCGGAATCAATGATGCGCACGTTGCCCAGCTGTCCTACTTCGGTGATGCGCGATTCCTGATATTTTTCCTGCAGCATGATGTAGATCTTTTCATCCACCTGAGCGGAGCGCAGCAGCCGCGCCAGGGTCAGGCTTTTTTCCGGCAGCGACTCCAGCTCACGGTTGTAGCGGTCGACGATGGCCTTGAGCGCATCGACCTTGGGACGCAATGACTGGATCTCGGTCTCGGCCTCGATCTTGCTGGCAAACAATGTTCCGGACAGCTGCGCAGGATCGACGAAATCCGCAGCCGCGGCCTTGCCCGCTTCGAGGCGGAATTTGTCTTTCAGCGCCTGCACCTGAGCGCGCAGTTGCTGAACGTTGCTGTTGGTCTCTTCCTCCAGGCCCAGATCCACCAACTGGGCGCGGTACTTGGCCAGCTCCGCCTCTTTTTCCGCCATCTGTTTTTTCAATTCGCTCAGATAGGGCTGCGAGGAGATGGTCTCCATATCGATGTTGACGTTGCGCTCGGTCAGCTGCTTGTTCACATAGGCGAGCCGCTGTTTGTTGGCCTCCCACTCGGTGACCGCCTCGTTGTACATGGTTTCGAACTCGGCCACCTTGCGCACCAGCTCTTCGGTCTCCTTGTCCAGGGCTACCACCTTGGCGCGCTCTTTATAGTTCTTCAGCGATTCCTCCGAATGGGCCAGCTCGACGCGCAGCTTTTCCAGCTGTTCTTCGAGGAAATTTTTCACCTGGCGCACCTCAGCCTGGCTCTGCGCCTGATTCATGGATTTGTAGGCCTCGGCCACCTCGTTGGTCAGATAGGCCGCCTCGAACGGCGAAAACGCGCTCACCTTGATTTCGATCATGTCGGTGTTGCGAATAGGGGTGACGCTGATGGATTTACGCAGATGTTCGGTAAAGGCTTCGTTGCGGGACTGTTCGGTTTCGTCCGCAGTTCCGCCGTTGCCGCCAAAAATTTTACGCCAAAAAGAGCGATGGCGGTGACTGCCAGGAGGTTCGTTGCCAAGGATGCGCAGCCGGGTGGAATAATCTGACCGCTTGAGATTATTGATGACAATCTCGGCCAGGGTGCGGCTCTTGAGAATCTCGACCTGATTGTTGATCATGGTCTCTTTTTTAATCATACTGGTGAAATCGAACAGGGATTCACCCATACCCCCTTTTTGCTCGACCATGATTTTGGCCGCTGCCTCATAGACCGGTTCGGTGGTAAAAGTGTACAACAGGGTGGCGCTAAGGACGGTGATAAAGGAGAGCAGAATAAGATAGCGACCCTTGTAGAGCACACGCAAATAGTCGCGAAAAGTCAGTTGCCGGTCGCGGACAGGGAGATGCAGCCCGTGCAGAGAACCGTTGCCGCCGTTGTTGCCAGAGCCGGGAGAAGGAATCATCATATCGGTTTCCGATTGCGCTAAAGAACTAACGATTTTCTGTATAATACTCGACCAGCGCCCAGACCTGGATCAAAGCGGCGATCCGGACGGCAAACTCGAAGAATTTGCTGACAAAGTAGTAGCGGGTGCCGGAGACCACCACCGTGTCGCCGGGTTTGAGCACTGGGATCTCGGCGGCCCTGCCGGATTCGAGAAATTTCTTCACATCCACGGTGATAACCTGGTCCGGCTGTTGATGGACGTTTTTCGCTGGTCGTACGACTTTGATGCTTTTGATTTTGGCTTCTTCCCTGGGGCCGCCGGCATAGGAGAGCAGAGAGATCAGATCGGTATCGTAGGGAACCATATATTGTCCGGGCTTGTTGACAAAGCCCCAAATGTTTACCGCCATCAGCACCTGATCCTGGCTGCCGAGGAAATACTGGGCAGCGCGATTCTGGTCTGCGGCGCCGCTGGGGGTTTGTCCGGCCGCCCACACCGGGAGCAAAAGTCCGGCGATCAGACCGATCAGTTTCAGTGCGAAGGTGTTGGTCATCGAATGCCTTTCCAGGAAGATGCCTTTAATACCATTCATCACGATCAGCAGCCGGCGCCCGCTTCTTGAAGCATGGACCGGGGCGGAGGATCAGCGTAAATCCACGGTCTCAAAGCCTTCCGGCACGGTCAGGACAAAATCCTGATCGTTCAGAGCGGGTTTGAGATTCAGCGACGTCACTTCATAGATGGAATCATTGCCGTTCACGTCCACCAGCTTGATTCGGCTCATGATCAGCGTGCTTTTATTCACCCACAGGTCGAGCGTGCGTTCGAATTCGTCTTCGGAGAGCGCGGTCAGCAACAGATGATAATGCGGCGTTCCCTGAACGGTCTCTTCACCTGCCAAGACGGCGCGATAGCTCTTGAAATATTTTTCGATGAACGTGCTGAGAAACGGATTGTTCTCCTTGCCGTTGGCGGCGTGATCGATCATCACCTGGCGGTTGGCCTGGCTCAGAGTCCACAGCGTGACGCCGTCGGTGACGATGGTCTGATCCTGCAGCTCGATGCGGAACTGAACGCCGTTTTGCGTGCACAGGGAACCCCTGGTGACCTGAGTTTCACCGGCCATTTTCCAGTGAAAGGTCTGTTCAAATTCGGCGCAGACCTGTTTCAGGCTCTGATATTTTTGTTTGACCTTGGCGAGGATCGCCTCGGCGTTCTGAGCTCGCAGCGGCATGGCCGTTGCGGCGAGGAGCAGGGTCAAACAGATAAAAAAGCATTTTTTCATTTTTACTACCTATCTAATTCCTTTCACGGGTCCTGTTCGTCGCTGGATCCCTCGGCGCCCCATATCTGCGAATAGACGTCGCACCACATGGTTTTGCGCCTCGGGATGACAACATTACAGTTTGTCATTCCGAGCCCGCAACGCGTCAGCCTTACGTGTGCTTTGTGTCAGCGCAGGGCGAGGAATCTAGCGTCGCACAAAATCCCACTCTTTCGCATTTTCGGTTCGTCGCTGGATCCCTCGGCGCCCAATATCTGCGAACAGACGCCGCACCACATGGTTTTGTGTCCTTGGCTGCCTAGCCCTCTTCCTCTTCTTCCCCATGGTTCAGGGCTTCGAGATCTTCCGGCGTCATCAGCACCTCGCGGGCTTTGCTGCCTTCAAAGGGCCCCACCACGCCGGCCTGCTCCAGCTCATCGATCAAGCGCGCGGCGCGCGAATACCCCACCTTGAGCCGGCGCTGCAGAATGGACACCGAACCCTGTCCGGTGCGCACGACGATGCTCATGGCCTCATCGAACAGCGCATCCCGCTTGCCCGGTCCCAGGCCCTCGCGCGCCAGGCCTTCCTCCTCTTCCTCCTGGAACGCCGGCAGCGGGGATTTGGGATACATGGGCTGCTTGTTGATGTGGCTGATGATCTGCTCGATTTCGGTCAAACTGATATAGCCGTTGTGAATGCGAATGGGCTCCGGACTGCCGGGCGGCAGAAACAGCATATCGCCGCGGCCCAGCAGCTTTTCCGCGCCGTTCATATCCAGAATCGTGCGCGAATCGACCTTGGTCGCCACCTGGAACGCCATGCGCGCCGGAAAATTGGCTTTGATCACGCCGGTGATCACGTCCACTGAAGGCCGTTGGGTGGCTACTATTAGATGAATACCGACAGCACGGGACATTTGCGTAAGCCGGGCGATGGGTTCTTCCACGTCGTTGTGCGCGCTGCTGGTCATCATCAGGTCCGCGAGTTCATCGATGATCAGCACCAGATAGCTCAACGGAGCAGCCGGACCATCGTCCTCTTTGATGCGGCCTTCCGCCGCTCGCTGATTATATTCTTCGATGTTGCGCACCGCTGCGCCGGCCAGCACCTCATAGCGCCGTTCCATCTCCTGCTCCACCGCCTTGAGCGTGGCGATGGCGGACTTGGGCGTAGTGGCCACCTTTTCCTTCAACCCTTCCACATGGGCCAGATGATGACGATACAGCTGTGAGTAAGTGGACAGCTCAAGTCGTTTGGGGTCGATCAGGATCATCTGCAGTTCAGAGGGATGGGCTTTGTACAAAAAGCTGGTGATGATGGTGTTGAGACACACGCTCTTGCCCGAGCCGGTGGAGCCGGCGATGAGCAGATGCGGCATCGTGGTCAGATCGGCCACGAACGGCGCGCCGGAAATGGTCTTGCCCAGGCCGATGGTCAGCGGTGATTTGGCCTGCTGGAACTGCGGGGTGGCCAGGGTCTCGCGCAGGTACACCATGCTCGGCGTCGGATTGGGCAGTTCGATGCCCACGGCCGCTTTGCCGGGAATAGGCGCCAAAATACGTACGCGCTTGGCCCGCATGGCCATAGCCAGGTCGTCGGCCAGCGAGGTGATCTTGGAAACTTTGATGCCCGGCGCCAACTCCAGTTCATACCGAGTGATCACCGGGCCTGGATGGATCTCGATCACCTTGGCTTGAATGTCGAAATCAGCGAGCTTGTCCTCGAGCATGTGAGCGTTGGCGTGCAGCTCCTGCTCGCTCACGGTGATCTGCGGGCCTTCCGGCCACTGTAAAAGCTCCAACGGCGGAAAAACATATTCGCTCTTGTCCGTAGACACAGGAACCGGCGCCAGTTTTTCGACCTCTTTTTCCTCCGCCTCCTCTTCCTCCCTGTCCTCGCGGACCGTCCATTGCGGTTTGGGCTTGACCGTAGGCGCCATGGGTCTGGGCCGGGCGATGACCGGCGGCCGCCACTCCTCTGCGCTTCCTTCGTCGTCTTCCCCTGTTTCAGTCAAAACCAGCTGTCTGCGCTCGCTCTCGGCGGATTTGGCGTTGGGCATCAGGCGCGGGGTCGGCTTGCGTCGGCCGAAGAGATGGCGCAGGGCCGCAAGGGTGCGTATGTAGATTCTGGAAAACAATGCAGACACGGCGTTGGCGACGGCGGAAAAGCTGATGGAGGTAAAAACCATCACCGTGACCACGATCAGGCCGATGGTCAGGACAATGGCGCCGATTTTACCCAGAAGCTTGGCCAACAGACCGGCGCAGACGACGCCCAACAGGCCGGAGAATTGATAAGGCGGCGGCGCGTTTTCAGAAACGATCATACTGTAAATGGCGCCGCTGAGCGCCACATAAAAGGCGATCAATAAGATGAAAATGGTCCAGCGTCGCAGCCCCGAGGTCTCCTTACCCAAAAGCCGGCAGACGCCCCAGGCCACGATCAGCAGCGGCATGACCACAATGGGATAGCCGATGGTCAAATGAATCAGATACCAGGAAAGCCAGACGCCGACCAGACCGAGGCTGTTGTGCACCATGCCGGGCCGCGCCTCTTTGGGCAGGTCATCGGGATGATAGGTGACAAACGCAATGGTCAGCATGACGCCGAGAAGAATCAGCAGAACGCCCATGAGCTCATCCAGCTTGCGCTGACTGAGTTGATCCTTGCTGGCCGCTTTGGTTTTCGCTGGTTTCTTTGCCATATGGGTTCGTTAATAGCGGAACGGGTTGGTGGAATGTACCGAATCATCGAGGGCCGGCGTTCTGGTCCTCAACAAAAGGATGAACAGGGCGATTCATCTCGGCGCCAGCCGGATGGCGCCGTCGACGTAAACCGGAAGCACATCGAGCGAATTGAGCCGTGAACAGATTTCGAGATCATCCGCATAGCCGATCTTCTGCAAGTGTTCCCCGTGTGGGCTGGCGATCATCATCGCCAGCAGGTCGATTTTATGATCGCGGGCGACAGCCGCTGCTCCCCGGGCCTGTTCCGTCAACTGCACTTTGTCTTTCAAAAGTTCCTGCAGCCGTTCCACCAGCAGACCGGCGCAGACGGTGTCTTCCAACGATTCTTCCCCGTCCTGGCCGGCACAGATGATCACCACATCCTGATCAACGGTGCGCAGAAAAGAGATCACGCTGTGCAAATTCAAAAACGACAACACCAAAGTGCGCTGTGCACCCTGAGCCCAGAGCAGCGCCCGCGTGCCGTTGGTCGTGGTCAGGATGATGATCTTGCCCGCCACTACATCGGGCTGAAACTCTTTGGGTGAATTGCCCAGATCAAAACCGTCGATCTGACGGCCGTGGCGCTCGCCGGCAAACAATACCAGCGGCCGTGGGTAAATGGCGGCTGCATCATAAGCATCGGCCACCTCTGCCACTGGAATGATTTCCCGGCAGCCATTGGCCAGCGCTGTGCAAATGGTGCTGGCCGCGCGCAGGACATCGATGACCACAGCGATGCTGTCCTCTAGGCGCGGCTGATACGCGGAAGAGGGATCTCTGACAACATCGATTTTCATAAAGCGACCTTGGTTGTCTTATTGAGGCGAACGTTTGACGAACGGCGTCTCGCACACCACGGCAGGCGCCTGGGTATTGCGTATTTCAATCGACAAAGGCGTGCCGACCGCCGCCAGCGCCGCAGGCACATAGCCGGCGCCGATGCCTTTTTCCAAGATGGGTGAAAAAGAACCGCTGGTAACCGTGCCCACCGGCTGCATACCGGAAAAAATTCGGTAGCCGTGGCGCGGGAACGCCTTGCCTTGCATAGAGAAACCGATCAGCTTGCGCGTGACGCCCTGCTCGCGCACCCGCAGCAGACTTTCGCGGCCGATGAAATCGCCCTTGGCGAGTTTGGTGATCCAGCCGAGGCCGGCTTCCAACGGATTGGTGTCGGCATCGATGTCGTTGCCATAGAGACAGTACTTCATCTCCAATCGCAACGTATCGCGCGCGCCCAAACCGATGGGTTCGATGTCGAACTCTTTTCCCGCCTCCATCAGCGCCGCCCAGACACGGGCCGAATGCTCTACCGGAAAACAGAGTTCAAAGCCCGGTTCGCCGGTATAACCGGTGCGGGATATCATCATCTTTACGCCCGCCGCTTCGCCCTCACGCAACCAATAAAAAGGAATCTGCTGCAGATCCAGGTCGGTCAGCTTTTGCAGGGTTGCGAACGACTTGGGGCCCTGCAACGCCAGCAGCGAACAGGCATCGCTGCGGTCCTCCAGTGAAACGCCGGACGTCCTGTGACTGTTCAACCATTCCCAGTCCTTCTTCAAGTTGGAGGCGTTGACCACCAGCATATAGCGGTCATCCGCAAGACGATAGACCAAAAGATCGTCGACAATGCCGCCGTTCTCATAACACATGGTCGAGTACTGCACCTGATTGATCGCCAGTTTAGAGACATCGTTGGTGGTCATCTTTTGCAGAAAAGGCAGGGCCTGTGCTCCGAAGACAAAAAACTCTCCCATGTGGGAAACATCGAATAATCCCACCGTGGAGCGCACACGACGATGCTCCTCCATGATGCCGCGATATTGAATCGGCATAAAATAGCCGGCGAACTCGACCAGCTTGGCGCCCAGCTGCTGGTGTATGTCGTAAAAGCCTGTTTTTTTGATTTCCATGATCTATCTCTATCTTTTCATTAAAGTTTAGAAGCTAGCTGCCTGCAGCTTATAAAGTAATAAGTATTTCCCATAGTGTCAAGGCCATTTTCAAGATCAAATTGAAAGAAATCAAGGTGGGGATGAACGGCAAGTTCAGCTGCGGCCACGCGCTGCAGCAGCACGTGGCCGCAATGCCCGGTGATCAAAAAAGATTGATCACATCGTTAAATATAACGAAAACCATCAAAGCCAACAACAACGCCATGCCGATCTGCTGAGTGACGATCTTGATCTTGGTCGACACCGGCCGGCGGATCACCGCTTCGATCAACAGCAACACCAGGTGACCGCCATCCAGCGCCGGGATGGGCAATAGGTTCAAAATCGCCAGGTTAAGGCTGAGGAAGGCGGTGAACATCAACAGGCTGCCGAATCCGGACCGGGCGGAATCGCCGGCCAGCTGAGCGATGCGCACCGGGCCGCCCAAGCCCTCTTTGAGCGACACTTCGCCGGAAAAAAGCATGCCGAACGATTTGAACACCAACACGGTGAGCCGCCAGGTTGAGACAAAACCGCTGGTGAGCGATTCCATCAGACCGGCTTGGCGGATCCGGGTTTTCGGCTCAACGCCGATGAGCCCGATCTTTTGGATTTTATCCAGCTGCGGCGTGATCTTGGCGGAAAATTTCTCACCTGCCCGTTCCCATTCAACCAGAACCGCTCTGTCCGGCGCTGCATGAATGATCTCGACCAATTGGTCCCAGCTGCTTATCGGCTTTTGATCGACAGCCAAAATTCTGTCGTTCTCCTGCAGTCCAGCGGCCTTGGCCGGCATGTTGTCGACCACGCGCCCCACCACCGGTCCGATGGTCTCTGGGATGCCGGCCATAAAAGTGCCGATGGAAAAAACCAACACCGTGAGCAGCACATTAAAGATCGGTCCGGCGGCGATCACCAGAGAGCGCGCCCACACCGGTTTGGACATAAACTCCCAGGGCTCGCCCTTGACGGTGTCCGTGTCCATGCTCTCATCGATCATGCCGGATAATTTTACATAGCCGCCGAACGGCGTGGCGGAGACGCAATAATCGGTGTCGCCGATCTGTTTGCCGAACAATCGCGGCGGATAACCGATGGAAAACCGTTCTACGCGAATGCCGGTCAGTTTAGCCAGAAGAAAATGGCCGAACTCGTGGACAAAGATGAGCAGACTGAGCACGAAAAAGAACGGAATGATGTAGCTGGTGAAAAGGTTTGCGGCTATGATAAGCATGAGAGCTCCTGATACTAAAATGGATTGCTAGAGAACGACTAAAATTTCATCTCGCACAGAACTCGGATTGCGTTTTTTTGATCCCTCGTGCGGAATCATCAGATTGATAAAGCGCCTCGTCATCCATGGCTGTGCTCGTTGAACGATTCCTTCAGCGCGCGCCAGGTTACGCGGCTTGTGCGCTGTCTGCGCCGGCCGGTTGCAGCGCGCGATTCGCTCCGTCCCTGGCGCCGATATGACGGCCTTGGCCGGGCTATTTCCCCGCAGCGCTGACAAACTTTCTGGCCCATAGATCCGCTGATAACAACCCTTCGACGTCCGGCTTTATTTCCAGCTTGTGCGCCTGTAAGCTCGCATCGACCAACTCTGCGATGCGTGGAAAAGAGATCCGCTCCTCCAGGAACAGCTGCACCGCCGCTTCGTTGGCCGCGTTGAGCACAGCCGGCGCAGTGCCGCCCTGCCGCAGCGCATCGTAGGCCAGCCGCAGACACGGGAACCTGGCTGTATCCGGCTCATCAAAGGTAAGCGACAGACGACTGCCGAATTCGAGACGCGGGAATACGGAGGGCTTGCGTTCCGGCCAGGTCATGGCCAGTTGGATCGGCAGGCGCATATCCGGCAATCCCATCTGCGCCTTGATGGATCCATCGCAGAACAGCACCATGGAATGGATGATGGACTGCGGGTGCACCACTACACGAATTTTTTCCACCGCCACGTGAAACAGCCAGTGCGCTTCGATCACCTCCAGCCCTTTGTTCATCATGGTGGCGGAATCGATGGTGATCTTGGGGCCCATGGACCAGTTCGGATGCTTGAGCGCCTGAGCCGGAGTAATGGAAGCGAACGCCTCTTTCGCCAGAGTGCGAAACGGTCCGCCGGATCCGGTCAACAGAACGGCCTCGACGCTCTTCTCCGACTCGCCCAGCAAACACTGAAACACGGCGCTGTGCTCGCTGTCGATAGGCAGGATCGCCGCACGATGCTGCGCCGCTGCGGCGGAAACCAGCTCCCCTCCGATGACCATGGTCTCTTTGTTGGCCAGCGCCACTGGTTTGCCGCGCTGCAAAGCGGTCAAGGTAGGACGGAATCCAATGCTGCCCACCACGGCATTGACCAGCAGATCATAGTCGGCGAAACCGGCCAGCTGCTGCAACGCATCGGCGCCGGTGATCAGTTCCACGCCCAGCCGGGCAAACGCAGCGAGATGGTCATCGCTCACTGCGGCTCCGGTAACCGCGGCGATCTGCGGTCGAAAGCGTTTCGCCTGTTCGTACAATTGGTCGATTCGGCGGTGCGTGCTCAGAGCGGCGACGATAAATTCTTCGGCCAGTTGATCTACGACCTCAAGGCTGCTGACGCCGATAGAACCGGTGGAACCCAGCAGGGCTATCTTTTTCACTTCAGCAACGCTCTCTTGATGAAGGTTCTTTCAAGTCAGACAGCCGGCGCTGCATTTCGCTGTCCGCCTGACTGCGGTTTTGCTCAGCCGCTGCCAGTTCTTCAGGGTAGAGCGGCGCCATAATCCATTCAATGTTCAGCGCCTGCTGAAAGCCCTTTGCCAACGCCGCCGCCAAATCTTCATAACGCAACGGAGAAGCGGCCAGTTCGTTGAGGCAGACGGTATGGGCTGCCATATAGCGATGAATCGATTGACGCCGCGCCTGATCGCCCTGGGCCAGAAAAAAAGCCAGATCGCAATGTTCCGGTCCAATTAAAATCGATCCGTGCTGTAAAACCGCGTCGGCAAAGCGGCGCTGGGCGCTGCCCACTAGTTTTCTCCCCTGCACGCCGATCTCGTGTTGGATGGCGGAAGCATAGCATAGGCTGGAAAGTTCGCCGCGTGCAAAATCTTTTATTGTGCGTTCGGACCGATCGAAAACAGCCGCAATTCGCAGTTGCGCCAGTCCTGCCAGAATGGCCAAAGAGATGCGCTCGTAAACCGCCATGATCTCCAGGTTGAACAGACGACTGGCAGGACTGAGCGTTACGCTGTAGGTCAATTCGTTGCTGTGTAAAACCGCACGGCCGCCGGTCGGGCGATAGACTACGTCCACTCCCTGACGGCGGCAGGCGTCCAGATCGATTTCCGCGAGCGATTGATGATGCCCCAGAGAGACGGCCGCCGGTTGCCAGCGATAAACGCGCAGGGTTGCCGCAAAGGGTCGGTGCGCCGCCTGTTGCGCCAACGCCAAATCCACGGCCATATGGGTGAATCCGCTGCCGCTGCCGCTGTCAATGAAACGCCAGCGTTCCGTGACTGCGTGCAAAGATCAGCGCTCCCGACCGCGCAGAATGCCGCGCTGCGAACGTTCTATAAAAGTGAGTACATGGACCACCTCGGGGATCAGCGGCACCTGTTCCCGTATTCGCGCCACCGCCTGGGTGACGTTCAGGCCGGAGCGATAGAGCAAACGATAAGTTCTTTTCAGCAAAAGAGTCGTCTCTTCGGAATAGCCGCGCCGTTTCAAGCCCACGGAGTTGAGGCCGCAAAAGCGCAGCGGCTCCTCAGAGGCGAGAATATAGGGCGGTACGTCCTGAATGACGCGAAAGCCGCCGCCGATCATGGAATGCCGGCCCACGGTGCAGAACTGGTGCACCGGCGACATGCCGCCGATGATGGCCCAGTCCTCCACCGTCACATGGCCGCCCAGTTGAACGCCGTTGGCCATGATCACATGATCGCCGACGGTGCAGTCGTGCGCCACATGGGCATAGGCCATAAGCAGGCAGTCTGAGCCGATGGAGCTCTTGCCGTGAGCCAGGGTGCCGCGGTTGAGGGTGCAGAACTCGCGCACCACCGTGCGGTCGCCGATTTCAAACAGCGTTTTCTCGCCGCCGAACTTCAGGTCCTGCGGCATCGTGGCCACTACGGCGCCCTTGTGGATGGAGCAGTGTTTGCCGATGCGGGCGCCGTCGGCGATATAAACCTGGGGTCCGATGCGGGTGCTGTCGCCGATGACCACATCCCCTTCCACTATGGCGTAGGGGCCGATGACCACGTCCGAGCCGATCTGCGCCTGCGGATCTACCAAAGCCGTTGGATGTATTTGCGTCACAAAAACCTCTCTGCGAATGAAAAGCGCGGCGCCGCGGTCGTAAGCGCGTTCCGATTTATACTCGATCCACGATGGCTGCCATCAACTCGGCTTCGCAGACCAGTTCATTGTCCACCAGCGCCCGTCCGATCATTTTGCACATGGTGCGCCGGTTGGCCGCCAGCTCCACCTCAAAGCGGATGGTGTCGCCGGGAGTGACGGTTTTGCGGAACCGTACGTTGTCGATGCCGGTGAAATACACCAGCTTTTTATTCGGATCGGTCTCGGTGTTGAGCATAAGAATGCCGCCCACCTGCGCCATGGCTTCGACGATCAGGACGCCCGGCATAATCGGTCGGCCGGGAAAATGACCCTGAAAGAACGGTTCGTTCAGGGAGACGTTTTTAATGCCCACCACATGTTCCTGAGGGACCAGATCGATGATCTTGTCCACCAGCAGGAATGGGTAACGGTGCGGCAGAATTTTCAGTATGGCATTGGCATCGAGAAAAGCGGACTGATCGTCGGACACCGCGTATTTGGAGCGAATGAGTTTCTTTTTATACTCTTTGCGGATCAGTTTCACCAGTTCCACGTTGGCCGCATGACCGGAACGGGCGGCCATCACATGGGCTTTCAACGGCATGCCCAGCAGACAGAGATCGCCGATCAGATCGAGGGCTTTGTGTCGCACCTGTTCGTTGGGATAGCGCAGTTCCTTGCCGTTGAGAATGCCGTTGTTGGACAGGGTCACGCTGGTGTCGATGCCGAAGAGCTTGCGCAGATCGGTCAGCTCCGCCTGGGTCATGTCGCGATCGATGACCACCACCGCGTTGTCCAGTGAACCGCCCTTGATCAGGCCGGCTTTCCACAGATGCTCCACCTCGCTGAGAAAGCAGAATGTGCGCGAAGCGGCGAATTCGGTGGCAAACTCTTCGTGCAGCGAGTACATGGAGGTGTACTGAGTGCCGAGGGCGGGATTTTTATAATCCACCATAAAGGTGATGCGGAATTCGTCCGAGGGAAAGACGACGATGTCGATGCCGCGCGCCGGCTCATGATAGGTGATGGTCTTGTCGATGATGAGATAATCGCGTGGAGAGTCCTGTTCCTGTAGGCCGGCTTTGAGGAGAATTTCGACAAAGGGCAGGGCGCTGCCGTCGCCTACCGGCGGTTCATTGCCGTGGACTTCGCAGATGATGTTGTCGATCTCCAGTCCGCTGACCGCAGCGAGGACGTGCTCCACGGTGTGAATTTTCGCCTCGCCGATGCCGATGGTGGTTCCGCGGGAGATATCCAGCACATGATCGATATCAGCCGGAATGACGGGAGAATTGGGAATATCGGTGCGAATGAAGGTGATGCCATTGTTGGCAGGAGCCGGTTTAAAGGTGATTCTGGTTTTGTTGCCCGTATGCAGTCCGACGCCGGAATAGGAAACCTCGTGTCGGATCGTCTGCTGTTGCTTAAGCATTCATCCTCCTGAGTCAACATAGTGCGGGGATAAAGAAAATTCCGGGGGGTGGTCAGCTTTTCGTCTGCAGTTTGGCCAGCGTTTCCTCCAGACGTTTCACCCGTTTGAGCAATTCCGGAAGCTTGCTGAGGCTGGCCTCCTCCCTTTTGGCGCTCATGTGTTCGCGAGCCGGATAACCGGAGACAAAAACGTCTTGCGGAACCGATTTGGTGACGCCGGCCTGAGCGCCGACAGCGGCGCGGTCGCCTATTTCAATGTGGCCCACGGCGCCGGCCTGACCGCCGATACGCACATGCCGGCCGACGCGGGTGCTGCCCGAGATGCCGGACTGGGCGGCCAGAGCGGTGTGGCTGCCGATCTCCACATTGTGCGCGATCTGGATGAGATTGTCCAGTTTGGCGCCGGCGCGGATCACGGTTTCACCCAGAGTGGCGCGATCGATGGTGGTGTTGGCGCCGATCTCGACGTCGTCCTCGATCACCACCACGCCCAGCTGCGGGATTTTGTGATAACGGCCGTCGCGAAAGGCAAAGCCAAAGCCGTCGGAGCCGACCACAGCGCCGCAGTGGATGATGACCCGATGGCCGATGCGGCAATTTTCCCGCACCGATACGTTGGCATAGAGCACGCAGTGCTCGCCGACCTGTACGCCGTCGCCGAGCACCACGCCGGGATGGAGCTGCGTCGCTCGTCCGATGCGACATCCCCGGCCGATGACCACCAATGGCCCGATGGCGGCGTCCGCCGCGATCACGGCGTCTTGAGCGATAACAGCGCTGGGATGCACGCCGGCGGGCAAGGCCGGCGCAGCGCCGTACAGCTTTTGCATCAAGGTCATGAAGGCGAAATAGGGATCTGCACAGCGCAGCAACGTTTTATTCGCAGCGGGAAAATCCTTCGGCACCAACACAGCGGAAGCGGCGGTGGTTGCCAGATGTTTCTCATAGCGGGGATTGCTGATAAAGGTCAACGCGCCCGGACCGGCCTCTTCAATCTTGGCCAGACGGTCGATCGTCAACCCGTCGTCGCCTTCGACGACCGCATCCACCCACTGGGCAATTTCCTTGACCGTATAAGGCATACGCTTGTCTCTCGCCTAAAAACATCAGCCACGCACCGTTTCGAGTCGGTGCGTGGCGTGAAAACCCTGCACAAAAGTTGGCAACAGCCGCTTGTGGGGCCTAATTTCTGGTCCCTGTAGTCCGGCGGGTTGTGCCGCTGCTCTCCAGACCCTTTTCCAGGTCCTTGATCACATCTTCGGTCAAATCCACCTGACGCGGGCTGGCGTAAACGATGTTGCCGGCCACGGTGTCAAAGACATAGTCGAAATTCTGCAGCTCGGCGACCTTTTTGATGGCCTGGTTGATTTTGTCGAAAATCGGCTGCATCAGTTCTTCCTGCTTTTTATAGAACTCGCCGCCCTGGCCCCATTTTTCCGCCTGGAACTGTTGGATCTTCATGTAAAGCGTCTGCAGTTCCTGCTGTTTTTCGCGCTTGCGCTCCTCGCTCAGCAGCAGACTCTGGGATTCGAGCTGTTCGCCCATCTCCTGGAATTGTTTCTGCAACGCTTTGCCCTCTTCCTCCCAGGTCGCGTTGATTTTGTTCAACCGTTCCTGAGTGTCCTGGGCCTCTTTGTAGCTGGCTACGATTTTTTGCGAATTGATGTAGCCCAATTTCTGCGCCCAGGCAGATGAACCGACCATCATGACGCCGATAAAGACCACGAGCCATGCGTTTCTTGTTTTCACTGTATCCTCCTGTAAACACATAAAGGGTTGGCTGAATTAAAAGCTCTTGCCGAATACAAAATGCATCTTCCATTTGGGGGCCGCGTTGCCGTACGCATCCACCCGGTCAAATCCATAGCCGTAATCAAAACCGATGATGCCGATCATGGGCATGTAAACCCGGGCGCCGACGCCTGCCGAGCGCTTCATGCTCGAGGGATCGGCGTGCTTGAAATCAGGCCAGACGTTGCCCGCTTCGGCGAACAGCAGGGCAAAGATAGTCGGATTGGGTGCAATGGGCACACGCAGCTCCATGGTGTATTTCAACATCGCCTTGCCGCCCTCGGCGGCCGAATAGTCCTCACTGAGCGGATCGTTGTATCCGCGCAGAGGGATCGAGCGCGACATGCCCGAGCCGCCCATGAAAAAATATTCGTAATAGGGGATGAAGGGATTCTTGCCGATGCCTTCCATATAGCCGCCCTGAAAACTGGAATAGAGCACCAGGTTCCAGACCGACGGCATAAACCAGTCAAAGCGCATGGTGTGCTTGTGATAATCCACCGTGCCGCCTAAAAAAGTGCCGGAGAGTTCGTTAGTAAAGGTCACATCCGATCCGGCGGTGGGAAATTCCGGCCGGTCCAAACTGTTGCGGCTAAAAACCTGAGTGATGGCGCTGCTGGTGCGCGGCCAGGAGGCGGTGACAATGCCGTTGGGATTGTATTGCTTGTACGTCTCATTGAAATCGGACAACGAGGTCTGATCCAGACTGTACATCAAGCTGGTGCTGAAAAAATTATCCGGCCAGCTCAACCGGCGTCCCAGGGACAGGGTAAAGCCCTGGCTCTCCTGCCGGAACCCATACCAGACGGCGCTGCGCATGGTGTTATAGACGTTGAATCCCGCCGTGGTGGGCGTGTCCATCACCCACGGTTGGGCATAGCCCAGGTTCAACGAGCGGTAGTAACGACCGAAATTCCAATCGATGCTGGCGCGCTGCCCGGTGCCCATCAGGTTGGCCATAGACAGACCCACCGAACCGACAAAGCGGTCATACTCGCTCCAGCCGGCCGACATGTTGGCCGTGTCCGTGGACTTTTCCTCCACCTTGAACTCCAGATCCACCTTGTCCTCGTCGATGGGCGTGACCTTGGGCTCCACATTGGCAAAATAATTCAGCATCCACACTTCACGTTGACTGCGCTCCAACAGGGAACGGTTAAAGAAATCGCCGGGCAGGATGCGCAGCTCGCGGCGGATCACCTTTTCCCGCGTCTTGCTGTTGCCCACGATTTTGATCTCGTTGATGCGCGCCTGTTTGCCCTCGGAAACGATAAAATGGATGTCCAGCTCCTGGTTTTCATCCTCTGTCTCGCGCGGCACGGTCTGCGCATAGATATAGCCGCGATCATAGTACAGCGTGCCGATGTTTTTCATGATCGCTTCTTCCAGCTTTTTCTTGCTGTAGATTTCTCCCTTGGCAAAGCCCAGTTGGCTGTTCAGCTCCTCGGTGGTAAAGATCTTGTTGCCCTCAAAGGTGATATCGCCGAAGGTATATTGCGGTCCTTCGTTGATCCAGATATCGATATACATCTCGTCGTTCAGTTGGTTGTAAGAGATCGAATCGCGCAGGATTTCGATGTCGCGATAGCCATGGTTGGCATAGAAATCGAGCAGCAGACCCTGATCCTCTTCATATTTTTTTCGATCGAAATCGCCGCCGCGCAGCCAAGTGTTCTCCTTGGTTTTTTTCAGCTGCTTTCGCAGCTTTTTATCGGTGAACTTTTCGTTGCCGTGAAAATCGATGCGCTCGATCTGCACTTTGCGGCCTTCGTCAAAAATAAAACGAACGTTGACGCGGCTGCTGTCCTCCTTGGTGTACTCTTGCGCCGTTTTGATTTTGGCCAGCAGATGGCCCTTTTCCTTGTACTTGTCCAACAATTTGGATTTGGCGCGGGCGATCATGCCGGGATTGACCACCTGGCCCGGATAAAAGCTGGTGGCGGTTTCGATGTCTTCCTTTTTGAGTTTTTTATTGCCCTGATATTCGAATTTGTCCAGCCGCGGATATTCCTTGACGCGAATGACAATAAACACGCCCTCGGCCAGCTCGCGCTCCACCACGATGCGAATGTCGGAAAACAGATCCAACCGCCACAGCTGACGGATCGCCTCCTGGATGCCGTCTCCGGTGATCTCCATGCCCGGCGTGATGCCCGAGCTTAGGCGCACCATGTTGGCATCCGTGGTCCGATTGCCCTCCACCGAAACGCCGAGGATCTTCACCGAACGTTTTTGCGCCGAAACCGCCTGAGGCATGCTGATCGACAGGATCAGCAGAGCGCTGATTGCCCATTTTCCAAAACGCATAGAATTCAATAGATGGCTTTCAAGTTATGATCGTATAATGTAAGAAAATTAAAGCTTATTGCCAAGAAAAATATATCCTTCGGCCCGCTGAAAACCGTGGAGCGGCTGCTAATCAAACGCCGTCAATCCAACCGAGTTCCTTCAAGCAACCAAAAAAAAAGCCTCACCCGCGAAGGCAAGGCATGACGGCGATCGGATCATTGTCGTCTCATTCAACTTTTGACTGCAGCTGTTCCTGGGTCTTGCCGTAACGGCGCTCCCGTTTTTGAAAATCCTCCACTGCTTCGAGAAACTGATCTTCGTTAAAATCCGGCCACAGCGTGGGGGTGATGTACAATTCGGTGTAGGCGATCTGCCAAAGCAGAAAATTGCTCAATCGTTGCTCGCCGCTGGTGCGGATCAGCAGGTCCGGGTCGGTCATCTGGCGCGTTTGCAGGTGGTCGGCGAACAGCGCTTCGTCGATCTGGCGGGGGGTCAACTCGCCCTTTTTCACTTTGACCGCGATCTTGCGCACAGCCTGAACGATCTCCTGTCGGCCGCTGTAGCTGAGCGCCAGATTGAGGTTCAGGCCGGTGTTATGGCGCAGCTTGGCGATGGTGGCGCGCACGCCCATGCGCGGCGCAACGGGCAGGGCGGCCAGATCGCCGATCACGCTCAAACGCACGTTTTTCTTCATCAGCTCCGCGGTCTCGTTGGTGATGGTGCGAAGCAGCAACGACATAAGATCCGTGATTTCGCTTTGCGGACGTTTCCAGTTCTCGGTGGAAAACGTGTACAGCGTCAGGGTCTGGACGCCCAGGGCGCCGGCCGCCTCCACCACCGCGCGAACCGCCTCCACGCCCTGTTTATGGCCCTCGATGCGCGGCAGGCCATGGCGTGCAGCCCAGCGGCCGTTGCCGTCCATAATCACCGCGACATGGCGGGGAAGGTTGCCGGCTTTTTTGATTTTTTCAATACGAAGAAGATCCATCGTCAATTTCTTATGGGTTCCATTTCCTCTGCAATCCGCTCACAGGTTATCGTCCCGACCATGGCAGCCGGTCAGTCCGGTCACAGCCCTCCGGCCTGATACAAAAGAGGCTGTGACCGGCCCTGCAAAAGGGCCGACGCACAGCCTATAGCATTCAACCGCAATTATTGTTTGCGCAGGGATTCGGCTTTATCGAAACACTCTTTTCCCTTTGCCGCATCGCCGATGTTGATGTAAGCGACGCCCAGGTTATACCAAACGGTGCTGTTGTCCGCCTTGATGCTCAGCGCCTTCTCCAGATAGGGGATGGAGTCTTTGTAAAAACCCTTGAGCTTGGCCATCTCTTCATCGCTGACCGTTTGTTTGTTCTTTTCTTTTTCGATCAAAGCCTTGCGCACCTCTTCGGCCATATTCAAAAACGAGTTGCCGACATTGACGTTGGCGTCGTAATCTTCAGGATTTTGTGCGATCACTTTCTTGAACAGCTCCACTGCGTCGTCATATTCGCCAGAGTTGAAATACAGGCGGGCCATATTGAAAATCAGGTCTGCGTCGTTGGGATTTTTCGCCAGAGCCAGCTTGTACTCTTCCAGCGCTTTTTCGCGTTCGCCGTTCATATCATAGGCCAGGGCGAGATTGACCACGGCATCGGTCTGATCCGGGGCCAGCTCCAGCGCTTTTTTGGACATCTCGATGGCGGCGGCGTAGTCTTTCATCTGCATGCAAAGACGCGCCGCTTCCGTCATCGCCGTAATGTTTTTCGGATCCACATCCAGCAGCTTCATGTAACTTTCTTTGGCGCCCTGAAGATTGTCCGAACGCATATAGGTGACCGCCAGATTGCGATAGGCGTCGACCCGCTTCGGATCAATGACGGTGCAGGTGATGAACTGCTCGGCGGCGCCCTGTAGATCGGGCTCTTTGCCGTCCTTGGTGTTGATCTTGGCGACGCCGTTGTTAAAGCAGGTCACCCAGTATTTGTCGCGTTCATTTTTGATCTGGGTCTCAAAGGTCGGCGCAATAGCGAGGGATTTGTCGAAATTGCTGCTCAGTGCCTCCCAATTGGATTTCTGGCCGTAGGCAGAACCCAGGAGATAGTACGCTTCCGCGTCCTTGGGGTAGTTTTTTACAGCCTGCTCCAACTGTTCTATCATTTTATCCCAGTTTCCCTGCTGCTGATAAACTTTGGCCGAGGTAACCTCTTTGGTCTGACAGCCCATAAAAAGCGTCACTGCCAGGAGCAGCGCACAGGCAGTGGAAATCAGGCGATGAGTGTTCATAGTAAGACTCCTAGGAATAATGGGTTTGTGATTAATGACTGAAAATATACTTGATTTGCGCTTACCAATCAAGAATTTATTTTATGATTTCATCATCTGCGCCAGAGTGCCGGCAAAAGGCGGCCGGACTACCCCGCGGTCGGTGATAAGGAGATCGATCAGGTTGTTGGGCGTCACGTCAAAGGCCGGATTCCACACCGGAATGTCCTCCGGCGCAATGAGGCGTCCCTGCATTCGGCGCACCTCATCTGCATCCCGTTCTTCGATGGGAATGAGCTGACCGCTGTTCAACTCCATGTCGATGGTGGTCCAGGGTGCGGCGACGTAAAAGGGGATGTTATGATGTTTAGCCAGAACCGCCAGGCCGTAGGTGCCTATTTTATTGGCCGTATCGCCGTTGGCCGCGATGCGGTCAGCGCCGACGAGGACCAGCTGCACCATGCCCCGCCGCATCAGCGCCGCCGCCATGTTGTCGCATATCAGGGTGGCCGGGATGTTCTCCTCCTGCAGTTCAAAGGTAGTCAGCCGGCTTCCCTGAAGCAGAGGCCGGGTTTCATCGATAAACACATGGATTCGTTTGCCCTGGGCCACAGCGCTGCGAATGACGCCCAGCGCAGTGCCATGACCAGCCGTGGCCAGGGCGCCGGCGTTGCAGTGGGTCAAAATGTTGCACCGGTCCGGCAGCAGCGCGGCGCCGAACTTGCCGATGGCCTGACACCGCTGCAGATCGTCCTGCAAAAGCCACTGGGCCGTGCGCAGCAGCTCCTGGCGGATCTCGTGCAACGGCCGGTTCAAATTTTTCGCCAGCGTTTCGCGCATGCGTTCCACCGCCCAAAAGAGATTTTTCGCTGTGGGACGTGCGGCTTTAATCTCGGTGATGGCCTTGTTCGCTTTTTCGATAAAGCCGGCCCGATCGGAATCCGATTCGTGCCAGACCGACAACACAACGGCAAAGGCGGCGGCCGCCCCGATGGCCGGCGCTCCGCGCACAGCCAGAGATTTAATCGCTTGAATGACGCCAAGGTAATCCGAGATCTCCAGCATTACCAGCTCGTGCGGCAATAGAGTTTGATCCAGGATGCGTACCTTGCCGTCGTGCCAGGCAATGGTGGGAAGATCTTGCATGTGAAACCTCACTGATTAGAATCAAACGATGACGGCCTGCCTTGCGGAGCAGGACCGGGCAAAAACGTCTGAATGCGGCGGGCGATGCGCTCCGACGCGCCCAGGTTCTCGTGCACCAGCTGCAGGGCGCGGCTGCCGGCCCGGCGAATGGCCTCGGGTTCGATCAGCCACCGCTGCAGCACGGCAGCGACCTCTTCACTGGTCTGCACCGATTGTCCGGCTTTGCGTTCCTTCAGTTGAATCGCCTCCAGGGAATTCCGGTGGCGCGGCCCAAAGAGAACCATGCATCCGTGCGCCGAAGGTTCCAGCACGCTGTGTACTCCTGGACCGAAACTGCCGCCGACATACACCAGCTCCGCAAACGCATACAGATTGGCCAGAATCCCCATGCGATCGACCACAAGCACCTGCATGTCGTCGGGACGATCCGCGAACCGACTCAACAGAGAATAGGAGAACCGTCGGCCCTGCAACGCGGCCTGCAAATCCTGCAGATGTTCCGGGCTCAGTTCATGCGGCACCAAAATCGCCTTATAATCCGCATGGGCGGCCAGCAGATCGAACAGGGCCGGCAGAACGACTTTTTCATCAGAAGGCCACACGCTGCCGGCGATGAAACAGCGCGAGCGTTGAAACAATCCGCTCTCGGTCAGAACCGCGATTTTCTCCGGCTCCTGAGTGCGGTTGTACACCTGGTCATAGCGCGTGTCGCCGGTGACATGCATGCGAGCAGGATCCGGATAGAACGGCCGGAAAGATTCAGCGTTGCCCGCGGAGATGGCATGAATCTCATTGAAGGTTTTCAACACATCCCGTACCGCCCAGGCGACCGGACGCAGCCGGCGCACGCGCCGCTCGCTCAGGCTGGCGTCCATCAGAAGCGCGGGAATTCTCTTGCGGCGCAAACGCCATAGATAGTTCGGCCAGAGATCGTGGCGGATGACGACAAAGACGTCCGGGTGCACCAGCTGCAAAAACCGACGCGAGCGGCAGTAGGAATCAAACGGCAGATAGAAGATCAGATCGGCCGAAGGAAAATGATGCGCCTGCTCATAGCCGGAAGGGGAGAAAAACGTCAGCAGAATCCGGCAATCCGGAAGGTTCTGCTTCAGCGCTCGAAGAACCGGCTTGGCCTGCTCAAACTCGCCCATGGACGCGACATGAAACCATATTCGGGGGGCGTCAGCAGGCCAATCGCTCACACCCTGACGGATCCCGGACAGACCGCGGCGACGGCCTCGCAATCCTTTGGCGATTTTGGGCTTGAACAATGCAGCGATGTGCGCGCCGGCGAACAGCACCGGAACAACGATTAAATTGTAGAAAAAGAAAAGAAAAAAATGCATGGGTTGTCGATTTAAAAAGGGGGAACGGCTTCCATTCCCCCTTGACAGATCGGTTACTGTTGATTGCGGATTCGCTTATAGGACTTGAGATTGGGATAATCTTTCCCGATGACAAAGGTGACGTCCGCTTCCACGCCCTGCTGTTCGATGTGATACAACTGGTCCTTGGAGACGCCGAGCACCGAGGTCATCTTTTCCACTTTGTTGCGGTCTGCCTTGTCGTGATCGATCACCACCGAGCGTTCATAGCTAAAGTCATCGGCGTTCTCGACCTGAACGATGCGATAATGCTCTTTGCGGAGGATTTCCGCAAACGTATTGCCCACCCCTTTGACGCCGCAGCCGTTTTGAATCCGCACGCTCAATGCATCAGGCGCCACCTCGTTGCGGGTGAGGGGCGTGCCTGCCGAAAATAGATGATTGTGCAAAAACGAGTATAGGATCACCACATTGACCACTATCAGAAACCAGACAAAAATCAATTTGCCTTTTTTCTGCCAGTTGGTCGTCCCTTTGGCAGGGCTCTTGCGTGCAGAGCCGGTGGACCGATTCGAGTAGAGATTTCGTCGGTACGTTGATGTCCGCTTGTTCACACCAGTCTTCCTTCCATTTAAACGCCACCCATATCACTCAGGCAAAAAAGGACGGCGGGATCAGGGTGCCGCCCTTCTCACCAGCGCTCCCACAGGCCTTCGCCGTACCGGTAGGGCACAGCGTACGGCGCCTGTTGAAAATTAAACTGCAAAAGCATGTTAGGTTTGGGTTGATAGGTCAGTTGGGCAGCGGACAAAAAGGGGCCGCTGGTCCACATCGAGCTGTTGCTAAAACGCGATGCAAAGGGCTGATGCGCGATGCCCCATTGCAGCGAAAGCGACAGCGGCAGGGAGAATTGATAGGAGACCGTATTCAGATAAACGCCCTGCGTCGCCCCTTGTCCGCCCATGCTCAGATAACTCATGCTGTAGGATTGTTGAATGTGCAGTCGGGACGGATCCAGGCCCAGCAGATTGCCGGCCGCCCGCTCCACCGACGCCGGCGCCTGCAACAACGATCTCAAATTAACCGCTGGTTGCGTTCGATACTGGCTCGCACCGAGAGCCGGCAGCAACAACATGATTAAGGAGATAATTCCGGTCAACCTCACTGGCAAACCTCCTCGATCGAATGAATCTGTGCAAACATTTTCTTTAAATTTAATGAAAATATCCTTAAAATCAATATGAAATTTATGAATAATTGATTTAATTTACAAAAGTTTTTTCGCCGGAACGCATCCGGCGCCTTATCTGCACGCAACAAGGGAGAGAACGCCATGGCCGAACTCATTGCAGCCATCGATCAGGGGACCACGAGTACGCGCTGCATCCTTTTCAATCACCAAGGGCGCGTGGTGGCGGTGGAACAAAAGGAGCACCGCCAGATCTTTCCCCAACCCGGCTGGGTCGAACATGACGCGCTGGAAATTTTAGCAGCCGCTCGAGAGGTGATGCGCGGGGCGCTGCGCAAGGCCGCAGTCGACCGCCGGCAGTTGGCGGCCATCGCAGTGACCAATCAGCGCGAGACCACCGTGGTGTGGGACAAAGCCAGCGGACGTCCGGTGTGCAACGCCATCGTCTGGCAGGACACGCGCACTGCGGCGATGTGCAGCCGCCTGGGGGAAACAGAGGGTCCGGATCGCTGGCGGGCAAAAACCGGATTGCCCCTGGCCACCTATTTTTCCGGTCCGAAAATAAAATGGATTCTGGAAAATATTCCAGGTTGCAGAGCCGCGGCGCAACAGGGCCGCCTGCTCTTCGGCACCATAGACTCTTGGCTGATTTGGCATCTGACCAACGGCGTTCATGTGACCGATGTGACCAACGCATCGCGCACCCTGCTGATGAATCTGGAAACTTTGGATTGGGATGAAGAGATCCTGCAAACGCTGGCTATTCCGCGCTCCATGTTGCCGCGAATTATGGCCTCCAGCATGATCTACGCAGAGGCGGCCGGCGAGTGGGCCGGCATTCCCATCGCCGGCGATCTGGGCGACCAACAAGCCGCTCTGTTCGGACAGACCTGCTTTAACACCGGCGAAGCCAAAAACACCTATGGCACCGGTTGTTTCATGCTGCTGAACACCGGCAGCAAGCCGGTGCCCTCCCAACATGGTTTATTGACCACCGTGGGCTATCAAATCAACGGGCAACCGGCTGTCTATTGCCTGGAAGGCTCTATCGCCATCGCCGGTGCGCTGGTCCAGTGGCTGCGCGACAACCTGGGACTGTTCAGCCGTTCGGCCGACATCGAAGCGCTGGCGCGAACGGTGGAGGACAGCGGCGGTATGTACCTGGTGCCGGCGTTTTCAGGGCTGTACGCCCCGCATTGGCGAAGCGACGCCCGCGGGGTCATGGTGGGGCTCACTCGTTACATTCACAAAGGTCATCTGTGCCGGGCCGCCCTGGAGGCGACCGCTTATCAGACCCGTGAGGTGCTAGAGGCGATGAATAAGGATTCAGGCGTGGCGCTGAAGGAGCTGCGGGTGGACGGCGGCATGGTTTTAAACGATCTACTGATGCAGTTTCAAGCGGACATCATCGGCGTGCCGGTGGTTCGGCCCACGATCACGGAGACCACTGCACTGGGCACCGCTTACGCCGCCGGACTGGCGACCGGTTTCTGGCACGAGCTGGACGACCTGCGTCTTTACTGGGGCAGGGAACGCGAATGGCTGCCGCGCCTCGAGGCCGCTATCCGGGAGGAAAAATACCGGGGATGGCAGAAAGCGGTGACCCGCAGCCTGGGCTGGGTGGAATGAGACGAAAAGATTCGCCGGTCCTCTACCGGCCGGGGCTGAAAGCTCCGGCCGGAAAGAGCAGCCTCATCAGAACGGCCACGCCCGCCTGCCCGGCTGACGGCGCGTACCTCCGCTGCACCGGTGTTACTTGCGAACGCCGAAATCCACTTTGGGCGCTTGTTGCGCTTCGGTAGGCGCTTCAAAATAGGGACGCTGATTAAAGCCAAAGATGCCGGCGATCAGCACTGTGGGAAAAGAGCGCAGCGTGCCATTGTATTTGCGCGTGGCGTCGTTGAACCGTTTGCGCTCCACAGCGATGCGGTTCTCGGTGCCCGCCAGCTCATCCTGCAGCTTGAGAAAATTTTCATTCGCTTTCAAATTGGGATACTGCTCCACCACCACCATCAGGCGGGACAGCGCGGACGAGAGGCCGTTTTGCGCCTCCATCATCTTCTGCATCTGCGCCGGGGTCATATCATTCGCATTCACCTGAGTCTTGGTGGCGTTGGCGCGGGCGTTGATCACCGCTTCCAGGGTTTCGCGTTCGTGGGCGGCATATCCCTTCACCGTTTCCACCAGATTGGGGATGAGGTCCATTCTACGCTGCAATACGTTTTGCACCTGGCTCCAGCTGTTTTTAACGTCCTCATCCAAGACCACCATGCTGTTGTAGGTATTCTTCAGAAGAAAAAACGCCATCAAGGCGACGACCGCGAGAACGATCAACAGACCACAGCCGATTTTTGCTCCTTTGCCCATTCTTTTCTCCTTTATTTGGTTTGATCGATAGCGAAGGCCAATTTGCGGATTTCGGCGATATACTTTTCCATCAAGGCGATCCCTTCTTTTTCCTCGAGTTTGCCTCTGGAACAGCCGACCTGCAGCACGCGCTCCAACACCGTATGATCGAGGGAGTAGGTCTCAGCAGCGGCCTTGAACACAGCCTCCGGTTGATCCGCGACCTGCAGTCCTTTGAACGTCAGCAATCCGCTGAACACGTGAGTAAAAGCCGGAATAGTCGCCTGGATCAATTTGCGGATTTTTTTTACATCCCCCTGAGTGGCTAGAAATTCTGCGCGCAGGTGCACGAGTTTGCCTTTGATCTGATTCTCGCACTGCAGACGGAGCAGCTCCATGGAAATCTGCAGGGGCTTGAGCACATCCTTGCCGTAGATCAATTTGTGCGAATGGATGAGATTGAAGAACTCGAGCGGAAAGCTGTCCAACGAAGAAAGCAGATACTCTTCAGACATGATCATGGGGACCGCCACCGCCCGTTTTTGCCATTTTTTCACCAAAGGCAGAATCCGTCCGATCGACTCGAGGGCCGCCGGCTTGACGATAAGAAGAAAATTGATCTCCGACTCCTTGGGCTTCCATATGCCGGTGGTCGCGCGGCCGAACAACACCACTGAGATCAAAGCTTCATCGAGTACGTTTCGGTAATCTGCGACGAACTCATCAAATATTTCATCCGGTGAAGAGGGATAACGAGACATAACTTCAAGCTCCTGGTTTATGGCACCCTAGGGAAACAAGAACCACCAGGCAGGTGCAAGCCGACGCTGCCCGGGTCAATAACCTCCCCCGGCGCCGCCGCCGCCTGAGGCGCCGCCGCCGAAACCACCGAAACCGCCGCCACCGAAACCGCCGCCGCCAAAGCCGCCGCCCCAGCCGCCGCCGCCCCAGCCGCTCCAATGATCATCCCTGCGGCGCCGGCTTGTGTGCGAGCCGGCGTTGCTCAACACCAGCCAGGGCAACAGCCCGCCGCGACTGGACAGAATCATCAGAATGATAAAAAGCACCACCAGCAACGTGCACAGCGGTGAAGCCTCGCCTTCGCGCTTCATGGGTCGCGGCGCACTGCTGCCGTCGATGGCGACGTTGTACTCCTTGGCGGCCAAACCGGCGATGCTGCGGACGGCTGCCAAAAAACCCGCACTGTAATCGCCTTGCGCCAGATGCGGGACAAGGTCATGACGGTAGATGTCGCCGGCCACACCATCCGGAATGAATCCCTCTGCCCCGTAGCCGATCTCCAGCCACAGCTTGCGAATGTCCACCACATTGAAAATGAGAACACCCCGGTCTTCGCCCTTGCGGCCGATGCCCCAGCGCCTGTACAGCTCGTTGGCATACTCCCGGTAATCGGCGTCGCCGATGGTCGGCATCGTACAGACGACGATCGCCAGACCGGTTTTGTTAAACACCTCGATGGCCAACGCCTCGATCTGTGCAGCGGACTCGGCGCTGATGACGCCGGCAAAATCGTTCACCGCACCCCGTTTTTCCGGATACTCGGCAGACCAGAGAGCGTGCGCCAGCAAACACAATAAAAAAATTTTTTTCATCCCAATTCCATTTCAGCCCCGATTCTGGATCCGCTTGTCGTATTCCATACCTAAGGATGGCCGCAGTACCTTCACAAGCGGACAGCAGACGCTGCTATCAGACCCTATTTACGAAAAAATATTCAAAAATGATACAAAAAAATGCCCGATCCTCGCACACCACGCAGCCAACGCCGACTACGACCGAATCGATGCGCGCGGCATGCGCTCCCAGCCCAGGGTCGCAAAAGCCGAAGTAAAGGCGTCGAAGGGCGAAAAAAAATGCTGCAACTGGAACCGTTTAAAAAATGAATAGATTTCTCAAAAATATCTTGACTTTCTACTTTGCACTGTTTATATTAATGAGCGGTGACTTTTATTGCCCTATGTCGTTTTGGGGAATGGTTTCCTGAAGCCGACGCGCATTCACGAAACATGCAGTAAATGTTCCACCCCCACGCCTAAGCTATGCACCTGTGAGGACAGACGCAGCTCAATCTCAATCGTTTCAATTTGGTGGTCCGAACGCCTAAGGGTGTTTGGTATGCATTGTTGTATCTATTTATTATTTTTTGTGGGCCAGTGAGCGCAGCCGCTCCGACCAGCTAAAGCCGCGCTAAAAACGGCCTCTCTACATCTCCCCAAAAGCGGCGAGGGCTAGGTGTGCCTTTTCGCCGGTGGGCGACGTATTTTTTGTTGATAAAAAAAAACTGCCAGTCGACTCGGCAAAGTCTCTGAACTGGCAGTTTGGCTAGTCCAGGCTATTCATCAGAATGGCCGTGGCTGCTTTATTATAATATAAAAATAATAACGAAAAAGTCAATCTTTTTTTCGACTTTTTTAAAAATGAGTGCTTTTGATCGCCTCAATTTAACACAATAAAAAACTATATCAAAGAGGCAATTTCTCTCACACCCTATCACCTGCCCCCTGTCTTTTCTCGCCAGATCAGCGAAGGACAGGTGCAGTGCAGTAATGCGACCGCGGAGGGTTTTGCTATGAAGTGCGTTTGCACCCTATTGTTCGGCATCCTCATCAGCTTCTGCGACCAATCCCTCAGTCAGGCCGTCGCTCCACCGGCTCAACCGCAGAAAGGCTTTTTGATAGACTCCAATCCGCAGGGCGCCACGGTCTATATCGAAAGCGAAGTCATAGGCAAAACTCCATGTCAATTCGGTTTTGATCTCTCCGGCGAATACCGTATGTGGGCTTTTAAAAAGGGTTATCAAAACTGGTCCTACACCATTGATTTCAACGAAAAGTCCATCAAGAGCATCTATTTCTACCTGGCGCCGAAAACGCGGAGCAAGGCCTTCTGGCGCTCCTTCATCGTGCCCGGCTGGGGGCAGCATTACAGCGATCGCTTCATGCAGAGCAAGCTGATCCTGGTGCTGCAGCTATGCTCCCTGGCTACTCTGGGCTTTGCGGAAAAATATTATCGTGATCAGTCGCACGCTTTCGACTCCCGCAAAGCGGAGTATGAGCTGGCGCAGAAATCCGTCGTTCTTGAGCCTAAAGCCTGGCAATCGTTGTCCAGCGCGCACCAAAGCGTTAAAGACGCTGAACAGGTGAGATTGATCTGCGTCGGCGCGGCGGTGGGCATCTATCTCTTTAACCTCTTTGATGCGGCCGCGCACTTTCCCAAGAATTTTCGCCAGATCGAGTTTATGCCCGCGGTCACCTCAGCGGCAAAAGTAACCGATATGGGAGTAAGGATCAATGTCAACATGCCTTTGGCCAAATAGCAGGAGAGCGCTCATGGTGAAAAAAATGTTCGTCGCCCTGCTGACGATGGGAACCGGCCTGGGCGTGTTCCGTTGCGAAAAACTGCCTGAAGCGCCTGAACGGCTGGACTATTCGCTTTATCCGCCGGCGCCGGTCAATCTTTCCGTCTCCAACGGCGATCGCCGTCTGCGACTGACGTGGGAGAAAATCACCACCCCGGAAATCAGCCAATACTACATCTATCGGTCGGATTCCGTGTCGCAGACCTTGCGAAGGTTGGACTCCACCCAGACGACGGAATATTTAGATCGTACGGTGCACAACGGCCGCGCCTACGAGTATCAAGTTTCTGCGCGCAGCCAGGCGGGCTATGAAGGGCCGCTGTCAGACGCCCTGTCCGCCAAAGCGGGCTTTTACAGCTTTACCATCAACTCTGGCGCCACGCACACCGCCTCACGGACGGTCACGCTCTCCTTTGTCGCTCCGACCGGCACGCTGTACAGCATGATCAGCCATGATTCGACCTTTATGAACGCCAATTGGGAATCCTACTCGGCGGAAAAAAACTGGGAGTTGATTCCAGGGGATGGGGTCAAAAAAGTCTACGTTCGATTCCGCGGGGGAGACGACAGCCTCCTGGACGGCGTATTATCCGATCAAATCATCCTCGACACCCAAGCCCAGATTCAGGAGGTGTTGTTCAACTCTGAAGATCAGCCGCTGCAGGCCGGCGACACCCTGAGGATTCGAGTGCGGACGTCGGAGCCCATGGGAGCAGTGACTGTGGACCTCGGGGATCGTCTTTCCGCGCTGGCCCTGTACGATGACGGCACGCACGGAGATCTATCGCCCGGCGACGGGCTTTACTCATTGGACTGGCCCATTCCGCAGCAATTTGAGATCATCCAGGGCAGCCTGACCGCCCGGTTCACTGATGCGATGGGAAACGCTGCGCGTGATATCAGCGCAGAAACATTTTTGATCATCAAAAATGCGCCTCAGGCTGTCTATCTGCTGGATCCGGTTCCCTATGCCACGGACTTTGACCGTCTTTTTCTGTCCTGGACCTCTTACAAAGGCGCCGGCTTTATCAATTACAAGGTCTATCGTCATACCTCCCAGCGGGTGGATTCCAGCAGCACCCTGGTGGGCATCGTTTCCAGCGCCTCCACCACAAGTCTGTTGGACAGCACCCTGACATCCAACACCACCTATTATTATCGCGTATACGTCACCGACGCCCTGGGCTTTTCTTCCGGCAGCAACATAGTCGCCGGCAAGACGTCACCCGACCTGCCCCCCACGCCCGTCCATTGCGATGTCTCGTATCTGCAAAGCCAGCAATCCGTTTTGCTCAACTGGACCAAGAACACAGACAGGGATTTCGGCAACTACCGGATCTTCCGCTCTGAAGCCAGCGATGTGAACCTCTCCTCCCCTCTGTTGAGCGTGATCTCCAGCCGTGACCAGATCACCTTTCAAGACGGCACGTTGGCGGACAAGACCACGTACCGCTACGTCGTCTACACCTTTGACGTCAGCGGCCAATCGAGCCGCAGCAACGTCGTGACCATCACCACTTCTACCCTGGCGCCGCCCAAACCGGTGATCCTGGCTGCGCCGGCCTCGTACATCTCCGGGGCGCTGCGCCTGTCCTGGACCAGCAGCACGGATTCGCACTTTCAATCTTATCGGCTGTTTCGTTCCAAAACCTCGCGAGTGGATTCGACCGTAACGCCAACGGCTGTGCTGAACGCCGCCTCGGTCACCTCTTATGACGATATGGGTTTGGAAGCCAATACGACCTATTTTTATCGCATCTTTGTCTATGATGTATTTGGACATTGTTCGGGAAGTAATACGGTGACCGGGAAGACTCTACCGTAACCCTGGCTGATTCATGCATCGAGGAGGTTTTGTGATTTATCGGATACTCATCGGACTGGCGACGCTGCTCTGCTCCGGACTCTTTAGCCCAACTCCCGCCGCCCAGGACTATATGATCGGCAGCGGAGATGTCATTTCTGTTTCGTTCTGGCAGGATGCAGAGCTGAATCTTCAAGCGACCATCGGAGAGGACGGCACGCTGCAGCTGCCGGTGGGAGGAACAATCCGCGCCGCTGGGCTGACGGTCGATCAATTGGCGGCTGCGATCGTCGAGAGAATTTCGCTGTACAATCAACGGATCACGCACGCGACCGTTAAAATCGTCGAATACGGCAGCCGCACCGTTTACCTCATGGGCAGCATCCGCAATCCCGGCAAATTCAGCTTTGAAAGCATCCCCAACCTATGGCAGATCATCTCTGAAGCCGGTGGACCGCTGGATAACGCCAATTTGAGCAATGTCATCATCATCCGCGGCGGAAGGCAGGGCGAACCGCAGACCACGCAGGTGGATCTGGCGAGCATTTTGCGCAACCAAACGTTCGACCAACTGCCGGTGATCGAACCCGGCGACAACATCTATGTGCCGGCCGTCGTAGGCAATGTGCCCAACTCAGGCATGGAATCCATCCAAGCCCAACAGAACGTCCTATTCATTTACGGGGAGGTGCTTCACCCCGGCGTCATCTCGTTCAACAAGGAGCTCAACATCCTGGAAGCGCTGGTGACTGCCGGCGGTCCAAGCGCTCAGGCCAAATTGGACGAAGTGCGCGTCATCCGTAAAAAAGGTGCGGTTTCGCATGTGACCCAGGTCAACGTCGCCCGCTATGCCGAAGAAGGCTCTCCGTCCTTCTTCATCGTGCAAGGCGGCGACACCATCTTTGTGCCGAGAAAAAAGATCATTCGCGAGAGCGTGGTGTGGGATTTCTTTATGATCTTCACCGGCACGGCGCTCACCGCCTTTGTGTACACGTTAATTAGATAAGGTGTTGCGCTCCCATCATCCATGATGCTAGAAAGGAATCGATCCATGGTGGTTCCAACCGCCTCGTTCAGCTGGCAGAACATCTGGCGCAGTCTGATGCGGCACAAACTGATCATCTTTTGTGTGATCACCGCCTGCCTGATCACCGGTCTTCTCATCGCTCTGTTGACGCCGGAGAAATACGAGTCGATGGCCACGGTCATGATCCAGGAGACCGATCTGTTATCCGGATCGCAACTGCGTTTCGTCCCCAATTATCCGCAACGCGAAGAGCTGGAGATGCTGCGCCGGCGGATTTCGAGTCACGAATTTTTAATCAAGCTGGTGGACAGTCTCTCCATTAAAAACAACCCGAAACTGATCGCACTGATCCAACAGACGCGGTACGAGCATCCCGGCATCGACCCTCGGATCATCGCCGAACAAAAGTATGTGGAACATTTACGCAGACTGATCAGCGCACGGTTGGTGAGCTACAACATGATCGAGATCAAAGCCAGCGGCCCCACGGCCCATGAGGCCTATGTTCTGGCAAGAGCGATGACGAAAATGGCCATCGAGGAGTCCAAGGAAAATCAGGAAAAAACGATCTCCGCGGCCAGCAGCTTCAGCACGCAGCAGATGGAACTCTATAAGAAAAAATTGACAGAAGCGGAAAACCGCCTGTTCGCGTTCAACCGGGGCGTGGTCGACGCCCAACTGGGGCAGAGCGAACTCGCTCCGGAAAAAATTCAAGAGCTGGAAGCGGTGCTGCTGTCCAACAACATCGAGCTGCAAACGAAACAATCCCAGTTGGAGGAAATGAGCGACATCCTGCGGCGCATTCCTGCAGAGCGTCGTCGTGAGATGGACAGAGTGCGAGCGGACATCAAACGTCAATTGCTCAGCCGCAACCAGGATCTGAACCAGCTTTTAAAAAAATTCACCTGGCGAGACGTGGAAATCATCCAGTTGAACGAACAGATCGCCATGCTCAAGGACAAGTACAAAGAGCAAACCCGGTCGCTGCTCGCCGGCGTGTTCAGCGGTGGGGAGAGCCGGCAATTGGAGGATGCCGTTCGTGCAGAGTATCTGGAACTGGAACTGCAGTTGATCCGCGAAAATCGTTCCATGCTGTCGGCCATCATCCATGAGCATCAATCCACGCTGCGGGAGGCGCCATCCAAAGACGTTATGAGAGAACGATTGGAGCGCGAGGTGCGGATCAACCGGGAGATCTATGACCTCATGGCCCAGCAACTGCGCGGCACTCAAATCCGCGAATCAGCGCAGATCAGCGAGGCCCAGCTGAAATACAAGGTGATCACTCCACCGATGCAGCCGCTGGAACGCGTCCGCCCCATCCGCAGCCGCATCATGTTGATCGCCGGCTTTCTCGGGCTGGCGTTGTCCATAGCCGCGGTGTTCGGCCTGGAGACTCTGGATGCCTCCATTCGCCGAGTGGAGGATGTGCCCAAATTTCTCGGGGTGCCTGTGCTGGCCACTATTCCCAGGATCACCCCGCCGACCAAAAGAACTGAAAAGATGCGTGCACGGCTGCTGAAAGAGTAAATCCGTTCAAAAGGTGGGCCTGCCATTCGCACGGCCGGAATCGGAGAGAAGGATCCCTCTATGAAACATGATGTAAAAAGTATCGCTGCCAGTACCTTTACAGAACATTCCGCCTATTTCGCTGACTTTTATCGTCTTTTTCATCGCATCACCCGGATCAACAACGGCCAGTTCGGCAAAGTGGTTTATGTGACCAGCGCCACCGCCGGGGAGGGCAAAACCACGGTGGCCTCCTTTCTATCCATCACCGCCTCCCTGTCTTCGCACAATTTTTATCTGCTCATCGACGGCGACGTCCATCGGCCCACGATTCACGAACGGTTCAACTGCACGCGCGAGAACGGATTGAGCGAACTGCTGCTGGGGGAAGGCGAACCCGGAGACATCATCTATAAATCCTCTTTTCGCGGTCTGCATGTCATCACCGCCGGCAAATCCGTGCCCAATCCGTTTCAGCTTTTTTCCGTGGAGCGCACGCGTGAGCTTCTTTCTGAAATGCGAAGATATTATGAAATCATAGTCATCGATGGTCCGCCGCTGCTGCCGGTCAGCGATTCTTTGAAATTGGCTCAGGTGGCCGACGGAACCATTCTGGTGGTCAAAGCAGGGCAAACGCCGCGCGAGGTGGCGGCCCACGCGGTCGCCATTCTCAAAGAGGCTGATCTGCCGCTCTGGGGGGTCGTGCTCAACGACACCGGCGAGGTGCTGCCCTATTATTATCAGCCTAAATATTACGACGACCGCCACTACCAGAAGGCCAAGGAAGAGGTCCAATAATCATGCCGTCGCCCAAGCCTATACTGCCGCAGGTCCCGGCGCAGACCTATATTCCTTATCATGTGCCGTCCATCGGCGAGGAAGAGATCGCCGAAGTCGTGGACACCCTTAAATCGGGCTGGCTGACCACAGGTCCTAAAACCGCCCGTTTTGAAAAAGAGATGGCCGCTTTCGTGGGCGCCCCCTGCACAGTGGCGGTCAACTCGTGCACGGCGGGACTGCATCTCGCGCTAGCGGCCGCAGACCTGCGCCCCGGCGACGAGGTGATCACCAGCCCCTACACCTTTGCGGCCACGGCGGAGGTGATCATCGCCTGCGGCGGACGTCCGGTTTTTATCGACGTTGAAGCGAATGGCTTTAATTTGGATCCAGCTAAAATCGAGCGGGCGGTGACCCGGCGCAGCCGGGCGATTATGCCGGTGCATTTCGCCGGCGAACCCTGCCGGATGGACGAGATCAAGGAAGCGGCGCAGCGCCACTCTCTCAGGATTATCGAGGACGCCGCCCATGCGCTCGGCGCCTCCTATCATGGACACAAGGTCGGCACGCTTTCAGAGACGACGGTTTTCAGTTTTTATGCCACCAAAAACCTGACAACCGGCGAAGGGGGAATGGTCTGTACGCTGGATGCAGAGCTGGCGGCGAAGATAAAAAGATTAAGCCTGCATGGTTTGTCGCGCAACGCCTGGAATCGATATGCCAGGGGCGGCAGCTGGTATTACGAGATCAAGGAAGCGGGTTTTAAATACAACTTTACCGATCTTCAGGCCAGCCTGGGGCTGCATCAGTTGATCAAGTTTCCCGCTATGCAGCAACGACGTCGTCGGCTGGCCGCCCTGTATCGCTCCCTGCTGCAAGAGGTCGACGAGCTGCAGATGCCCCCGGATCCGGTGGGCGTGGAGCACGCGTGGCATCTTTTTGTCATCCGTCTGCGGCCGGGCCGGCTGAAAATAGACCGAGATCGATTCATCGAAGCGCTGCATGAACACGGCATCGGCACCAGCGTCCATTTCATCCCCTTGCACTTGCATCCGTATTACCGGGACAGGTATGGATTTCGGCGCGGTGATTTTCCCAACGCCGAAGCAGCCTATGACGGCGCGATCTCTTTGCCGCTCTACCCTCAATTGGAGGAGGAAAAAGTAAAAGAGATCGCCAGCGCGGTCAGAAACCTGATTCAAAAAAATAAAAAATCCGTTCACACATTTATCAAAGAAGAGCTATGATCAAACGAGCGTTCGACCTCATCCTATCCATCGCTGCGAGCATTGTGACGCTTCCGCTCTGGTTGTTCATCGCTGTGGGGGTTAAGCTCAGCTCAGCCGGCCCGATTCTGTTCAAACAACAACGCGTCGGTCGTTTCGGCAAACCGTTCACCCTGTACAAATTCCGCAGTATGCGCGCTAATTCCGTTCAACCGGGGCCGTGCATCAGCACCAGCAACGATCCAAGAATCACCCGGTTGGGCCATTATTTGCGCGCCAGCAAAATGGATGAATTGCCGCAGCTGATCAATGTGATCAAGGGGGACATGAGTCTGGTGGGACCTCGTCCAGAGGTGCCCGAGATCGTCAAGCTGTACACGTCGGAGCAGGCCAAGGTGTTGAGCGTGCGGCCCGGGCTGGTGGGTCCTGCGCAGATCATCGGCCGCAGCGAATCGAGCATGTTCCCCAAAGACGTCAAAGATCCCGTGGCCTATTACGTCCAACATATTCTGCCGGACAAGTTGGTAATCGATCTGGAATATTCCAAGAAGGCGCGGCTGTCCAGCGACATCAAACTGCTCTTCCGCGGCGTCTATGCCACCCTCGCCGGCACACTGCATCCATCGCAGCTTAAGAATGCCAGCTGTTGGCCCTATCTGTTTTATGCCGACCTCTTGCTGGCGCTGGCGGCTTATTTTCTCGCCTATCAGCTTCGTTTTGAGGGCAGGATACCGGCCTATGAGCTCGCCATTTTTTGGCGTACGCTGCCTATCGTTTTTGTGCTGCGCTTGGTCGGCTTTATCTATTTCAAGCTGTATCGAACATATTATAAATACCTCTCTCTGCATGATCTCATCCGCATGGTGCTGAGTTGCAGCGCCAGCTCTCTGGCCATCGTCTTGGTGGTGTTTTTCGCCGGCCAACGCATGCACTCCCGCTCAATTTTCATCATCGATTGGGTTTTACTGGTCGGTCTGATGGGCGGGTTACGGATTCTGTTGCGCTTGTGGCTGGAA